>ENA-ORBV01000021-ORBV01000021.1-microbial-mat-metagenome-genome-assembly--contig:-NODE-21-length-289302-cov-44.744628_pt1 | contig 289302 bp, 269 predicted proteins | sample MGYA00237777_ERZ505514 | MGnify/ENA primary metagenome ERZ505514 (study PRJEB26160, sample SAMN06269048) | microbial mat metagenome | isolation source: Oligotrophic lake microbial mat | place...
ACGATCAACGGCGTGAGCACCGAGTTCGGCGACGCCTTCCGCAAACTCGCGCCGGTGCCGACCGTCGCCAAGCCCGAGCCGCTGAAGGAACCCGCGACCCAGTACCTGCAGAAGAACCAGGTGGTGGTGAACTGGTACCCGAAGATTCAGGCGATGAAGTCCGGTGGGCTGGTGGGCGGCGATGCCGACGCCGCGCCCAACGAGGCGCATCTGACCGCGCGCCACGTGGCTTTTCTCGACGTGGATGCGATCACCTTCGAGCTCGAGCGCTTCAAGGCCGAGCGCGGCTGGTACAACCTCAACCTGACGCGATGGGGCATCGTCGAGCTGCTCGCCGACACCACTTGGTACCGACTGCAGATCCCCGACAGCGAGCTCGCGTTCGACTCCTACGCGCGCGTGCGGCTGTGGGGCGAGATCGCGCTGTCGCTGCTCAAGAAGTACACCGAACGGTATTACACCTTTCGCAAGCGCGAATGGGAGATGCCGCACCTCGAATATCGCGAGCTGGAGGGCGACGACCCGAACTTCCTGGGCGTGAAGGAATCGCCGGGCGAGAGCTACTACCGCATCCTGATCGACCGGTCGCAGGAGGAGATCGTCACCAAACTGGAAGAGCTGAGGGCCGCGATCGTGGCGGGTAAGCTAAAAGAGGTCAATTTCAACGGCCTGAAGACGATCTGGTTTGGCAAGCACCTGTACCAGCCCCTCCTCTACCTGGACAGCGGCATTGTCGAGATCAGCCCGGCGCCGCTCAACAAGGGCGAATGGCAGTTCGTCGTGGACCTGAAGGCCTTCCACGACACGGCGAAAGAGTTCTTCAAGACGCGCGAGCTTTATCTGCTGCGCAATCTGAGCAAGGGCCGCGGCGTCGGCTTCTTCGAGGCCGGCAACTTCCACCCCGACTTCATCCTGTGGCTCATCGAAGGCGGCACGCAGCGAGTGATCTTCGTGGACCCCAAGGGCATTCGGAACCTCGGCAAGGACGATCCCAAGATTCAGTTCCACGACACGATCAAGGACATCGAGCACAGGCTCGCCGACGCCACCGTGAGCTTGTCGTCGTTCATCGTCTCGAACACGCCGTCGCACACGATGCAGCCGCTCTGGGGCATGGCCAAGACAGAAATGCGAGGCAAGAACATCCTGTTTCAGGATGAGGACAAGGACAGCTATGTGAAGAGCATGCTGGTGTCGGCGGACGCGGGCAGCGCTTCGCGCCGCAGCTGATGCTGGGCGTTAGGCCACCCGGTGCCGGGTCCGCGCTGATTGTGGCGCTTGCAATCTATCCTGGCGTTATGCATACTCAATGCATATTGATGCTGAGTGGTACTCCAAGAAGGCCTCCTCGAACCTAGAGAAGCACGGCGTTGGCTTCGACGAGGCGGTATCCGCACTTCTCGACCCAATGGCTATGGCACAGGAAGACTCGGATTCGGAGCAAGAGCAGCGCTGGGTGCTTATCGGAATGAGTGTCCGGAGGCGATTGCTTACAGTTGTTTACAGTTTGCGTGGCGGGGAGAGAATCCGCCTCATCTCGGCGCGCAAAGCCACGCGTAAGGAGGCTGCTCAGTATGCGTAAGCAATACGATTTCTCGAAGGCCAAACGAGCGAAGAACATTCCACATTTGGTCCGACTGCAAGCTGAGTCTAAGGGCAAGACTCGGATCACCATCATGTTGGACAACGATCTGCTCGTTGCCTTCAGAGCCAAGGCGGATGCGGAGGGGACGGGGTACCAGACTCTCATTAACCAGACGCTCCGTCAGGCGACCAGCTCCATGCCAGTTGACGAGCGCACGCTGCGCAGAGTCTTGAGAGAAGAACTCAAGTTCGGATAGGTGCCAATTCATATGAAGGGTGGCCAAACTATGCCATGCGGCGAAAGCATGAACGATAAAGTGCCACCCCAACTGATCAGCGCGTGCGTCGCTGATGGCGAGCGTTAGGCGTCAGTTGTTGCGCGTAGCGCAACGCGCTATACTGCGACTGTGATCCAGTCCTTCAGGCACAAAGGACTCAGGCGCCTCTACGAAACTGGGAGTGTAGGGGGCATCCAGCCCAAGCACGCCAAACGGTTGCGACTGCTACTCGTTGCCCTCGATACGTCGCAGATCGTGGGAGATATGGACTTATCTGGCTTCAAGCTACACCCCTTGAAAGGGTCGGAGCGCGGACGTTGGTCTGTTTGGGTAAATGGAAATTGGCGCCTGACGTTCGAGTTTCGGGACGGCCAGGCCTTCGTTTTGGACTACGAGGACTATCACTGATGGCTATGCATAACCCGCCTCATCCGGGAGAGTTCATCTCGGGCGTCTATTTGGATCCCAACGGTATCAGCGGTCGTGAACTCGCAACGAAGCTCGGCGTCTCTGCGTCCACTCTGAATCGTGTGCTCACAGGCCGCAGCGGCGTTAGTCCTGAGATGGCGCTTCGTCTCTCTAAGTGTTTGGGGCGTACGCCGGAAAGCTGGCTGGCAATGCAGCACGGGTACGATCTGTGGCAGGCAAAAAAGAACATTGATCTTCGTGATGTTGAATCGTTGAAACTTACTACCGCCTAACAACAAGCTGCAGTGCACGCGCCGGGCAGCTTCGGGAAAGGATGATGGGTCCAGTCCGAAAGATAAAGCGCCTTCGCTGCACGGCATCCAAACCGCGCGGCGCTGAGCGCGGGAGTTAGGCGTCAGTTGCTATGGTCATACCATGGTGATACCGTTTCGCCATGAAGATCGCGATCTCAGTACCTGACGACGTATTCGCGGCCGGCGAGCATCTCGCGAAGCAGCTCCGCCTGTCGCGTAGCCAGCTCTATGCGGATGCCCTGTCTGCCTATCTCAGCGCGCGCGGCGCCGCCGCGGTGACGGCAAAGCTCAATGGAATTTATGCTACCGAGGCCTCAACGCTCGATTCGGCCCTTGCGGCCACGCAACTGAAGCACCTCGCCAATGAAGCGTGGTGAGGTGTGGTGGATTTCGTTGCCCGCTCCGACTGGCTCAGGCCCCGGGTTTCGGCGACCCGTTGTGATCGTGCAGTCCAATCCATTCAATCAGAGCCGCATCGGTACAGTAATCGTTGCGATCGTCACATCCAATCTTGCACTGGCAGATGCGCCCGGTAACGTCCGCGTAGGAAAGCCGGAGTCAGGTCTGGCTAAGGCCTCGGTAGTCAATGTCTCTCAGCTTGTGACGCTGGACCGAGAGCTGCTCACTCAGCGAGTCCGAGGGCTTCCTGCCGCGGCGATGCGAGACATTGACGAAGGTTTGCGGCTCGTTCTGGGAATCTGACGCCTAACAATGCGCTGCAGCGCACGCGCGGCGTGGTTTCGGGGAGGGATGATGGGTCCATTCAGAAAGATAAACTGCCTTCGCCGAGCGTCGGAGTTACCGCGCGGTGCTGAGCGCGAGCGTTAGGCGGCACGAGGGCCTACCTCTCTGTGACTCGCACACGATCAACCTAGTACGAAGCTAACTATATGGAAGGCAAGTTATGTTCAGCCATGTGATGGTCGGATCGAACGACATTGAAAGATCCAAGCACTTCTATGACGCTGTGCTTGGCGTACTTGGGGCAGGTGAGCCTATGCAAAATATGGCAAGCACCGGTCACGCTCGGCTCTTCTATCGGCACGATGGTGGAACGTTCTGCGTCAGTGAACCCATAAACGGTGAAGCGGCAACCCTCGCCAACGGTGGGACCATTGGGTTCAAGTGCAGTTCGCCAGAGCAGGTGCGGCAGTTCCATGATGTTGCCGTTGCGCACGGTGGAGCTTCGATCGAAGAAGCACCCGGCCTTCGCGAGGGCAAGATGGGTGCGATGCACTTGGCGTATGTTCGGGACCCAGACGGGAACAAGCTCTGTGCGCTTCACCGGCCCAAGTAGGTTGGCGACATTCGCTGCACCTGGTGCGTACCGTTCATGACCAGAGCTGGGGTGGTGTCACGAATGGCAAGCTACTTGCGCTTGTGCCGCGCCTGATCGAAGTGATCCCGTCTGCGGTGAGGGCGCGGTCACGCCGCAGCGAGCGGGCGCGAGGTCGCTTCGGATGAGTTCAATCGAACAACCTGTCGAGATCACGCGCCTTGGACCGGCGTCACAGAGCGCGCCTGTCGCTGAGCGTGAACGTTAGGTGCCGCAGAATATCCTCGGAGGTCATGTGAAGATAAAAACCATTGTCGAGATCTCGCTTGCCTTCCTGATAGCATTCTTTGCCGTTGGCATTGAGTACTGGCAAATTCCGTACTCAAAAGTATCCTTGCCCAACTCGCTCAATGGGATCGGACTGGCGATTCTCTTTCTGGTTTCGACAGCGCTTCGTCTGGTTTCAGCGGTGACATTTCTTCAGACAGTCAGTGCTGTGGGCCTTGCCGTCCCGGCAATGGTCATGGCTCGTGTTGTAGTTGAGACATCCCGAGACCCAACGTCGCACAATTTGTGGCCGCTTGAGATCATCATTGCCGCCGGAGTCGGTTTGGCCGTGGCCTCGGCCGGAGCCCTCGTTGGCGGGCTGCTCGCACGGTTCTTCAAATCGGGTTCCGCGGTCGGCGGCACCTAACGATTCATTCAAGCTGAACCCGTTTCGCGGGTCGGCTTGATTCAGGCGTCAGGCGGCAACTCGATATGTCTACGCGCATCTACTGACTTGGCCCCGTATTCATTACCAGCGATAAGTTCGTGAAGGCTTGGTGTCACGTTACGTCAAAACTCTGCCATGCGGCGGCGCGCTCAGCTTGGCACGAATCAGTATGCTCTTTCGATTCCCAAGTACCCAGGAGATCCAAATGTCTAGCGTTGGCTATCATGAACCCATCGAAGAACTCACCGACGAAGTACGAGATATGCATCGGGCCATAGTTTCTCTAATGGAAGAGCTCGAAGCTGTGGACTGGTACAACCAAAGAGCTTCAGCCTGCAAGGATCCTGAACTCAAGAGCATCCTTGAGCACAACCGCGACGAAGAGAAGGAACACGCGTCGATGGTTCTGGAATGGATACGTCGAAACGACAAGCGCTTTTCTCAAGAGCTGAAGGACTATCTGTTCACCACCAAAAGTCTCAGGACCGACGCGCAGGGCCGCTGAAGTCGACGTTCTGAACTCTGAGAATGTGGCCTGACCACTCAATGGGAGCGCCAACGGCAGGCAGTGCCCGGCAGCATGCTCATCATGCTGCCGCGTAACTCAAACGCTGGGCCTGACAAGCCACTTCTTGAGCGCTGCACTCAATGTTGAAGATCGTTCGCCCAGGGTTGCTGTACTTTGCACTTGTGCTGGGGGCAGGATTCTTGCTTGGCATGATCCGCGTTCCAATTCTTGTTCCAAGAATCGGGGAGCGCTGGGCGGAGCTGGCCGAAATGCCAATCATGGCAGCGGTTATCTTCCTCTCCGCGGGGTACATATTGAAGCGCTATCCCGAAGTGCGATCTCATGGACAAGCACTGATCATCGGCCTATTCGCACTTGCTTTGTCGGTATGTACTGAGATGGGGCTCGCAGTGGCTCTCCAGGAGCAGACACTTGGCGAATTCATCGCCAGCCGAGACAAAGTTTCTGGCTCCGTTTATCTTGCCTTGCTGCTTGTCTTTGCTCTCATGCCGTGGATTCGTCTGCGCATGCGCGGGGTCTCGCCGTCGGCTGCCGCTTAGCTAAAACATCAGGTCTCTGAGGATCACCTCTGTCACCTCTCCGCCCAATGGCAGACAGGGAGTACGCCTGCTGGGTCGCACAGGCAATCGCAGTCTACGCCCATGACAAAGTCGTCTCTGGGCAGTGGTCGGAAGCCGACTCGCTGGAGAAGTCCAAGACTGGGCACGATGAACTGCTACCGCAGGGACTCCACACGCCGGAGAACTATCTCTTCACGGTACAAGACGCGTCCGGATGCGGCGTAGGAGTGCTTTGGTTTGCAATCAAGAGAAAATTCGATAAGCCAATCGCCTTTGTCTTTGATATCGACATTGAGCCGGGGTTTCAACGACAGGGCCACGGGCTCCGCGCATTCAAGGCATTGGAAGCAAAGGTGTTTGAGCTGGGCCTAACTGGAATTGCGCTACATGTCTTTGGAGGAAACCATGCGGCGCGCGCGCTCTATGAAAAGGCCACCGTCGGCTCCCGCTTGGCGCGAACGTTGGGCGTCACGACCCAACCGAAGCGCTTGAGTTCCGCTGGCGAAAGCGACGCCAGGGCCGTGGGTGAGGTGCAGCTCATTCTTGCGGAGCAGCGCACCGTCACGGGTCTGGCTGGTCGCCGCTGCGGCCCGTCGGACTACGGTTGAGTAGTGGTTGGAGGTGAACATTCAACCGCAGAACGCGCCTTCAATCGCGCTTGTTCGCAAGGCCGGCGTTGCGAAACAGGGCTACTCGCCACGGTACCTGCAACCTGGGCGGGCGCTGGCGCGATCACGAGCGCTGGGCAATACTGAGAGTCTGCTTGATCGGCCAAACGCTTCGCTTGCGGCGCTGGGAAAGGAGGCACTATGACGAGAGGAAAATCCGAACGAATTGTCACCACGATTTTCGGTATTTTCTTCGTTATTCTGGCTGGGGTGATTCTTGTTGCTGCATGGGAGTCCACGCCAATCGGCGCCGTTGTTGTCGCGCTCATTGTCGGTCTTTTGGGCGCCGAGGCGATCGTAAGCGCGATGCGCGATAGGCCGTCGCTTCTGTCGCGCATTGGCCCTCTCCCATAAAAGGCTGTGGCGCCCAGCCCTTCGCTAACGCTAAGCGCTAACGGCGGTATCGTCTGCTGCTGGCGATATGGACACGCGGGAACTACGGCAAGAGGCAGGCGAGGCGCCATTGGGCGCAAACACCAAGTCGCACGGGGGAATAACTTGGGTACCTTGCCCGCAGAAGTTGCGGGTCCAATGAAGGAGACGCACGATGAAGTCACTACTGGCACTGGCCGCACCGGCAGGACTCAGCGCGGTGGCATTCTCCGGTGAAGGCACCGGCGGGATGAGCTTCGATCAGCTCGGCGCGAATCGCGATGGCGTGTTGAGCCGAGCGGAAGTCGAAGTGGATGCCGCAATGTCGGCCAGCTTCGAGAAGCTCGACACCAACGCTGACGGGCAAATCGACTTCACGGAGTTCGGTGTCGCAACGAAGTAGGCAACAGGCCCGGGGGCGGATTGCTGCCCTTGGGCTCTCTCTCGCTCGAAGCTGTAGACTGCTGGCAGACAGTTCTGCCGCGGGAAGGACGCAGCCGATGAACGATACGAATCCGTCTCAGGCGACTCTTCGGCTGTTGGAGACTGCAGACGATGCTGCCTATCGCAAGCTGTGGGTGGAGGCGCTGACATCGCACGGACAGTTTCTGCGTACCTCCTTGCTCGATGAAGTGACGCAGGGCATTTCGACTGCCTTCACGTCCGACAGCTTTACACTGGGCGCTTTCCGCGATGGCGCACTCGTCGGCATTACCAGCCTGCGACGCGACTCACTCGAGCGGCTACGCCACAAGGCGTTGCTATTCCGGATGTTTGTGCACCCCGGCGCTTCGGGACATGGAATAGGCAAGCTGCTGGTGCGTGAACTACTGGTCCGCGCCGAGGCGGTCGGCGATCTGCGCCAGATCTATCTGACCGTGCTTGCGACCAACGAGCGCGCGCAGAGGCTCTATGCGTCGATGGGATTTCGCGGCTATGCCAATGAGCCGGATGCAGTCCAGATCGGTTCGAGCTTCGTCGCGGAGTCACAGATGGTCAGATTTCTGCGACGGGGAGAGCGGAAAGCCGATTTAACTTAACGCGTTCCAGCGTGATGGTCATCGCAGTGCACAAATAAGGGTTCCGGCGCCTCTTGCACTGCAATAATTCAGCCTCATGATTCACCCCGCCCACACTTGGGGCATTAGGAGTGAATCGTGGAAATTCTGCCGTTGACTGTAATCCTGTTGAACTTGGCGCTGAGCATTGCGCTGATCCTGGCCATCGCCAGCGATCGCTAGGGGCCGCGCGCGGCCTCGTAGCTGCGCCAGTCGTCCGTGACCTTTTCTTCGTCGATCATTGTGCGGCGGACGATCTGTCCGCTGCGCAGGAACTGCGTGGCGCGCGAGCGGCGTTGGCCATCCGCGCTGCGCGCGATGATTTCGTAGACGTACAGACCTGAACCGTCCTTGTAGTTCATGTAGATGATCGCACCGAGTCCGGTTGGATCCTGCGGGATATCCATGCTCCAGCCTTCGACCCGCTCGTTGGAGAACCAGACGCGACCGTCGCGGATTTCGCCAAACGAGTCGATCTTTTGCTGGGGCGCACCGGCCGGGCTGTAGATATTGGTCTGGTGGAACATCCGCTTGCCATCGCGTTCAATGACGCGGGCGATGATCTCGCTCGGAAACTCAGCGGTCAGTTTGCCCGCATCGTCATAGCGGCGGAACGTGCCGCGCCACACGCCTTGCTGCCGGGCGACCGTTGCTTCGCGCTGCCGATCGAACAACAGCCAGCTGAAGCCGTCGATTTCGCCGCGGATGGAGCCGTCGGAAACTCGCAGGCTGCGATCCCGATACCAGAGTTCGTCCGCGTACAGCAGCATTTCGAATTCGGCATACACCATGCCGTCGACCTCATGCGGGTACTCGCAGACGCGCGGCAGCATCGCGCCGCGAATGCGCTGATGAGCGTCATCGAGCGTGAAGTACAGATCGCAGTTCGCCTCGTGGCGGAACTCAGCGCGCCCCATCCTGATCACCACAGCCGGGTCAATGGGTGAGCGGTCGTAGGTGGCGCCCGACTTGAAGAACAGTTGCTCTGCGCGAACCTGCTGCCGCTTCGGATCGAACACCAGTGAGACCACACGCTGGCGATGCGCAAGCTTTGGTTCGCTCGCGCGGTACTCCTCGAAGAACAGCACCGTCGCTCCGATCTGCGGCGCGTTCAGCCGATGCACCTGCATGTCGCGACGCTCGCGGGTCAGCTCTGGTGCAGCGCGACCACCGCGCAGGGCATTTGCCTCGACCTGGCGGTGATTGTCGAAATTGCCCTCCCAGCGCTCGGCGATCTGCTCGATCAACTGTTCTGGAATAACCGTTGCAGCTGCGAGTGGCGCCCAGCAGACCCAGACCGCTGCGAGAGCGATGATTCGATGAACCATTTACAAACCCCGAAGTCTTGGAGCGACCTGGGATCATCCCATATTCGCCGCGCCGCGATCAGCTACGGATGTAGTAGGGGCTCGTTGGGCGGTGGTCCTTGGAAGTCCGCCCAGGCAGATACTCCGGTTCCAGCCGGTCGTAGAGTGCCTGCAGCTGCCGCGCGACATCGGCGCGGTGGCGCTCTGTGTGCTCCAGACGCTGCGCTGCGGCAACAGCGCTGCGCAGATCCACGAGAGTCCGGTCCTGCAGCTCTGCGACGTCACGTCTTGCGACCAGCCATTCCCGGGTGACTCGCCGCCAGGTTAGCCGCAGTTTGGCGATCTGTGCATCAATGTCTGGACGCTCCATGATTTGAAGCTTAAACCGTACAAATGACGGCTGTGTTTCATCAATCAGAGCAACGAGGGGAAGTTTTGTGACCAAATACAAAGATTCGATCGATCGTTCACGGCGCGATCTGCTGGCTGGCGCAGCGGGCCTTGCAGCGGTCGCTGCTGGCGGGGTCGGCACAAGCAGCGTAATGGCCCAAGGCACGGCGGGAATGCCAGCTGGCGATCGTCTGCCTTCAGGCGCAAAGGCCGCGGCGATATCGACACCCGTCAAAGTAGCCAAGGGCGGGGTTTACGAGACCGTACCGCTGCGCCAACCGTCCATCAATGTGTCAGCCATTCAGTCGCGGGTGCGTGCTGTGGACTTGCTCAACCTGAAGGCCAGCATGAAGGCGGGACTCGATCATGCCTGCGAGCTGATCGACAACGCGCAGGGCTCGGCAGATGCCTGGGGCGGAGAGCGTCTGTGGGGCTCGAAGCAGGATCTGATCTGTATGCACGAGTTCCCGATCCAGGGCTTCCAGCCCTGGACCCGCAAGGAACTGAACCGCATCGCGTTCGAGCTGCCGGGACCAGAAGTCGATGTGATCGCGCAGCGTGCCAAGCGCTACGGTTGCTACATAGGCTTTGGCTGCTACGCCAAGGAGAAGGACTGGCCGGATCATGTGATCAACATGTCAGTCATTGTCGGGCCAAACGGCGAGATCGTCTCGAAGCAGTGGAAGGCGCGCAACATTCTCGGACTGTTCGGGGATGGCGCGCTGATCGGCACGACGGTTTACGATGTGTTCGATCGCTACGTCGAGATGTACGGCCTCGATGCAACGATCCCGATCGCGCGAACCGACATCGGCAACATCGCAATGACGGCGGTTGGCGCCGAGCCGATGTTCTACCAGTGTCAGGCGCTGAAGGGCGCCGAGATCCTGATCCTTAGCGTCACTGGCGGTACCAACGCAGACGCTGCCATGGCGGCGGCGCGCGCGAGCCGCGTTTATACGGTGGGTGTCGGCAACTCGGTATCGCCGGGCAACATCGGCTTCACGGAGGCGGCCGGTTCGAAAGACGAAGGCACAGTGGTCTGCGATCCCCGGGGTACGCCGCTGGCGCGCTCGAGCAATCACCATGAGGATGTCGTCAGCGCGCGCGTGCCGATCGCGGATTTCCGCAAGACACGTCGCTTTCCGGAGATGCCGATGGCGCTGATGCTGCCGGTGTTCCAGCAGTACCAGCCGGTGTTCCAGCCCAATGCGTTTCTTGAGTACCTGCCGCAAACCTACAACGAGGCGGGCGAGCTGGTGCGCCGCCGCATGGGCCAGAAGTAGCCGTCGCCGGGGCGCGCGTCAGTAGGGCATGGGCTGCGAGAACAGTGCCATGCCGGCGCGCGCTCCGGGTACTTCTTTCAGCTTGATCTTCGGCGGTCGTACGAGCAGGACGTCGCATGCTACGGCGTCGAGGATCTGCTCGGCCGTATTGCCGATGAATACGCGCTTGAGTCCTGAGCGCGACAGTGCCCCCATGACGAGCAGGTGAGCCTTCAGTTTGCGCGCCGTGCCCGGAATCGCATCGATCGGGTGCCGCGCCACGGCATGACGGCGCTGCGGCGGAATCCCGTGCTTGGCGACCGCGCGGCGCAGGCTGGCAACAGCCCGCTTCTCGGCTGCCGCATCCGAGCCGAGATCGACAGGTGCGGTGACACCTTGCGCAAAGACGGCCATGGCCGCCATCGAGGGTGGCATGTAGGCGTGCATTGCATGCGCGGTGCCCTTCATGGCTTTGGCTATCGAGGTCGTGAACTCGAGGATCTCGCCATCGAGCCGCGCGGGTTTTGCATGCAGATGCGCCGGGTCGACAGCCGCGAGCACCGTCGGGTGCAGATAGGGTCTCGGCGTGCGCACCATTAGGACCGGCACGGGAGAGAGTTTCAGCAGCTCCCAGTCAGTCGAGCGCATCAACCACTTGATGCCGCGCCCGCCCTCGTGCGTGTGCACGACGATCAGATTGGCTTTCGCCTTCTTCGCGCGCCGGATGATCGCCTCGTGCGTCGGGTAGTCCCACTCGACATGCGTCTTGACCGTCACCTGGTGCTTTCGGGTCCGTTCGGCGATGCGCTCGAGCTTACGGTGCGCCTGGGCGAGACGCTCCTTCTCAACCTTTCGAAGATCGACCCGAGAGCCGCTGTAGAGGTCCACGAACACGGGTGTCGCAAGGGCATGGAAGACTTCCAGCGTCGCATCGAAGGCCTTGGCGAGCTGCGCGGCCTTCGCGACTTCCGGGTGGTTGCTGGAGTCAAGATCCTTGACAGCGACCAGGATTTTGCGAATCGGACGCATGCTGATATCTCCACTGAAGTTGCGACTAGCCTCGCAATCCTGCCCGCTGAGTCATATCCGGGCGAGCCGCAACGCTTTGCAGTAATCCACGATTGCGAGACACCCAGCATGCACTCCAATGTGGATTTGTTCCAGCGGAGTTCAGTCATGCCTGCAGAGTACGAGTCAACAGCCCTCGACCAGAATCTCGATCCGGAGAAGCTGCTCGCGCTGTTGCGTCGGATGACCCTCACGGAATCGGACTGCTACGGTTGCGTGGACTGGTATCATTTTGAGCCGCTTCCGCCGGAGAAAACCCAGTGAGAGTATTCCTTTCGTTTATCGTCGCACTGTGTGCGGCCAACGCCGTGTCGGGCGCGGAGCGCGCGGCCAGCGAGTTCACGGAAACCCTGGGCATGCGTCCCAATCTCGAAGCCGGATCACGCAGCTTCGAAACCTGCGCTGCCTGCCATGGTGCCGATGGCGCAGGCCTCACGGACGGTACCGTGCCTCGGCTTGCCGGGCAGCATTACCGGGTGCTGGTCAAGCAGCTCGTGGACTTTCGCTACGCGCGACGCTGGGACTACCGGATGGAGAACTTTGCAGACCGGCACCATCTGCCGACTCCACAATCGATCGCGGATGTCGCGGCCTATGCGGCGCAGCTGCGACCGGTGTCGATGGGTGGAACGGGAGACGGTGCTGAACTTCGCGTCGGAGTTCAGACCTACTTTGCCCAGTGCCAGAGTTGTCACGGCACGTTGGGGCAAGGCTCCGACGGACGACTCGTGCCGCGGCTCTCCGGCCAGCAGTACGCCTATCTGCTTCGCCAACTGCTGGATACGGCGGATGGTCGGCGTCCCAATATGAGTTCGCAGCATCGGCGATTGCTGCAACAGCTCGACAACGCCAAGATCAAGGGCCTCAGCGATTACCTGTCGCGGGTGATGGACCCGGATCCATCGTCGTCCTCATCCAGATCCAGCGCCTCAGAACCCTGACGTTCCAGATCCTCGAACTGGTCCTTGTTGACGGCCCAGATGAAGCCGGCGATCGCGGCGACCAGCAGCAGCATCGAAACGGGAATCAGAATGTAAAGGCTGCTCATGCGGCGCCTTTTCGCAGCCGCTGGGCGTTGAGCACCACCAACAGTGAGCTTGCCGACATCCCGAGCGCAGCGAGCCAGGGCGAGATTAATCCAAATGCAGCCAGTGGCACCGCTGACAGGTTGTAGCCGATCGCCCAGCAGAAATTCTGCCTGATGATCCGGGCGCAACGCCGCGCAGCGACGATCGCCTGCGGCAGAGCGCGAAGGTCAGGCCGCAGCAGCACCAGATCCGCAGCCGCCTGGGCGATCGCCGTGCCACCGCCCATTGCGAGTGAGACGTCGGCCGCAGCGAGCACCGGTCCGTCGTTGATGCCGTCGCCGATCATCAGAACGCGGTGGCCGCGGCGCTGCAGATCGCTGACATGCTTCAACTTGTCGTCCGGAGTCTGTGCCGCAGCGAAGCGATCGATGCCGAGTTGCCGAGCGGTGTCGGCAACAATTTGCGGTCGATCGCCACTCAGCAACTGGACCTCGAGACCGAGTTCGCGCAGCTTCGCCACAGCCTCCTTCGCCTCGGGGCGCAAGCCGTCCGCAATTTCGAAGCGGGCCATGATCGCGTGCTCGTTGGCGAGCCAGCTTGTGGCATGCGCGGCGGCTGGCGGCTTTGCACCGGGAAGCAGTTCGTGGATGAAATCGAGAGTACCGATGCGCCAGCGTTGACCGGCAATGCGCGCCTCGACGCCTTTTCCTGCCACCTCTTCAAAGCCTTCGGCCTGCAGCGCGGGATTCGCGAAGGGCAGGAATGCCGCCGCCAGCGGATGCGCCGAACCGCGCTCCAGTGCCGCGGCGTGTGCCAGTACGGCCGGCTGGGGCAGGTTGCCAAGAAGCTCGGTTGCGATGATCTGCGGCGCGCCGAGCGTCAGCGTGCCGGTCTTGTCGAGCGCGACGGTATCGACACCCGCGAGCGTTTCGAGCGCATCGGAGCGCGTTACCAGCAAGCCGCGCGTAGACAGAGACTCCATCGTCGTTGCGAGCGCTGCCGGCATCGCCAGCGACAAAGCACAGGGGCAGGTGACCGCGAGCGTGGCCAGCATCGCCTCGAACGCGCGAGATGGATCGAAATAGGCCCAGGCGGCACCGACGCACACTGTCAGTACGAGCACCGCGAACACGAAGTTTCGGGCAATGCGATCGGCCAGCAGGGCAATCCGCGGACGGCTTTGCGATGCCCGCTCGAGCAGCCGCACGATGGTGTTGACGGTCGATTCCTGTGCGGACCGTGTAGCCTCGATAAGGATTGCCGCGCCGACGTTGATGGCGCCACCCAGCACACGCTCACCGGGGCCTCGATGCAGCGCCATGGATTCGCCGGTCAGCAGCGCTTCGTCGACCCGCGTTTGGCCTTCGAGGATCCGTCCGTCCACCGGAATGGCCTGGCCCACGGTGACCCGCAGTCGATCGCCGGCGCGGATTTCCGCCAGCGACACGCGTTCCGTCGTGCCATCGGTCAACACGCGCTGCACAGATTCCGGCAGGCTGCAGGCGAGCGCTTCAGTCGCCGCGCAGCTGCGATGACGTGCCGACAGCTCGAAGTACCGGGCGATCAGCACGAACAGAATGAACATCGTCACCGTATCGAAATAGACCGTGCCGGTTCCGCGCAGCGTGTTGATGACGCTGGCCGTGTAAGCGAGCACGACCGCAAGCCCGATCGACGTGTCCATCCCGAGCGACCCCAGCCGCCACTCGCGCCAGGCGCCTGCGAGGATTGGTGCGCCTGAGTAGAAAAGCACCGGCGTCGTGATCGCCAGACACGACCACTGCAGCATCCGCTCCAGGTGCGGATCGATGCCCGAGAACGCGCCGCTGTACAGCCCGACCGCATACATCATCAGCTGCATGCCGCCGAGCGCGGCGACGCCAATGCGCTTCAACGCCTGCTTGCGCTCCAGGCGCGCGGCGGCGGTCGCACCCGCGCCTGCGATTGGCACGGGCTTGAAGCCCTTCTCGCTGACCCTGCGGAGAATCCGCTCGAATGACAGCTTCGATGGGTGGAAGTCCACGCTGACCCGGCGCGCGACCACATTGATCGACACACTCTCAAGTCCCGGCAGATCCGCGAGCGCCTTTTCGATCGCGCGCGCGCAGCCCGCGCAATGAATCCCCTCGGCGGTGAACAGCGCGTGGGCGAGACCGTCCTGCTCCGAGATCCAGTGATCGGAGCGAGACAGGCTGGCGGTCTGTGCAGCGGTCATGGGGTCGTCAGGACGACGGGTCCGCTGAGCCGTCCGCGCCGATCGCGACGACTCGCAGATCGCTGCTGAGATCCCGGCGCCACAGCCAGCGCCGGTCTGGATCGCTGAGCTCGAGTTTCCAGTTGCCGCTGCTGAATGCTCGCGCCGATCCTTGGTAGACCACCCGATCCGAATGGCTGGCAAGCCGTGTCAGCTCGATCTGCTGGTCCTGCTCCGGGCGCGTCGCGTGCGTGACGTTCAGGATCAGAGCCTGTACGTCTTCGAGCTCTGACGGCGCGCTGTCGAGCCGCAACTCGATCGTCCTGCCATGGGCGATCAGTTCGCCATGGAGTCCGAGGGCGCGACCGGCAGCCAGTGCAGCAAAGTCTTTTTCCAGCGAGACACCTTCGACGTTGTACTGCTTTGGCAGATAGGGCTCGGCGTTGCTTACCGTTATTGCGATGGTGGCCGCGCACGCGAGCACGGTGGCCAGAGGAATGGCGATCGTCACGATCAGGGCGAGAGGAAGGCGGGGCTTGTTCATCTGATGGGTCCGAAGAAGCGTGAGTCGGCGGTCGCGGTCATCTTTGCATCCTGCTCGGCGGTAATCGTGAACGTGATCGTCTGCGGGCTCGGCCCGGCATAGGCATCGCGACGCACGCGCAGCACCGCCGGGAACAGCTCACCGGCGCCAACCGTAAAGCGCGGCGCGACCGGGTCCAGCTGCAGAAGCTTCGAATCCGAAACGCTTACGCTAAAGGTGTGCGGGCGGTCGTCCTTGTTGAGGATCTTCAGGGTGTAGACGTTCTCGGCTTCACCGCTCTCGATGATCCGATACAGCGGACTGCGATCATGAAGCACGTCGAGATCGAGCGGGGTGCGTGTCAGCAGGGACCCGAAGAACGCTGCGATGATCAACAACAACAGCACGCCATAGATCGCAATGCGCGGGCGCAGGATGTGCGTCTTGCCGCCATCCAGGGCATGCTGGGTCGTGTAGCGGATCAACCCGCGAGGATCGCCCATCTTGTCCATGACGGTGTCGCAGGCGTCGATGCAGGCGGCACAGGCGATGCATTCGTACTGGAGTCCCTTGCGGATATCGATGCCGGTCGGGCAGACCTGCACGCACAGCGTGCAGTCGATGCAATCGCCGCGATCCACTGTTGCGGCTGCTACGCCGCGGGGCCTGGAGCCGCGCGGCTCGCCGCGCGCCTCGTCGTAGGTGATGATCAAAGTGTCCTTGTCGAACATGGCGCTCTGGAAGCGCGCGTAGGGACACATGTACTTGCAGACCTGCTCACGCAGGAAACCGGCGTTGCCATAAGTGGCGAAGCTGTAAAACAAGATCCAGAATGTTTCCCAGGGGCCGAGCGAGAAGCTCAACACCTTGGAAGCCAGCTCGGTGGCGGGCGTGAAGTAGCTGACGAACGTGTAACCGGTCCACAGCGCGAAGCTGATCCACAGCAACTGTTTGGCCGAGCGGCGCCAGAGTTTCTGGAAAGACCAGGGCGAACGTGCCAGCTTCATCTGCTGAGCGCGAGTCCCCTCGGTGATCCGTTCCATCCACAGGAAGGCTTCAGTCCAGACCGTCTGGGGGCAGGCATAGCCGCACCAAAGCCGCCCGGCGAGCGCCGTGACGAAGAATAGCCCGAGCGCGGAGATCACGAGCAGCAGCGTCAGGTAGATGAAATCCTGAGGCCAAAGTGTGAGGCTGAAAATGTAGAAGCGCCGCGCGGGCAGGTCGAACAGGATGGCCTGGCGGTCATCCCAGCGCAGCCACGGACCAATGTAGTAGACGCCAAGCAGCAGCCAGACCGTGGCAATCCGCAGAGTCGTGAATCGGCCTTTGATCTCGCGCGGGTAGACCTTCTTGTGGGCCTCGTAGTATTCAACCGGCGCCGCCGCAGCGGGTGCTCGCTTCTCGCTCATGTGCGGGGACTACTCAGCATGAACGCAGTCAGCGCCGCCGCCGTTGTTCCCATCGCCCAGAACACGAAGAATCCTGCGCTGTAGAAAAGCAGGTGATTCGGAGTGCCACCGCCGAACGAGAAGCAGGCCCATAGACGCGCCGGATCAAGCAGCGCGAACGTCACCATCGTGGCCGCCCCGGCCGCCAGAAACGAACACCAGAGTACCGTCAGGGAGCGCCGCAGCGGAACCGGCAGTTCCGGGTTGGTGCCCTGTTCGTCAAGATTCTTCATCTTCTTCGGGCGCATCATCGGTGTCGGCAGAGGTGTCGGCAGGGCCGCGACGGCGCTCTTCGGCACCGAGGCCGAGCACATAGGCCGCGAGCAGCGCAACCCGCGTCTCGCCGAGCATTTCGCCATGCGCGGGCATCTGGTTCTGGTGACCGAGGACAATGGATTCACGCACGGCATCGACGGAGCCACCGTAGACCCAGATGTTGTCGGTCAGGTTCGGTCCGCCCACTGCCTGCACGCCGCGTGCGTCTTCACCGTGACAGGCGAAGCACGCCAGCGCGTACTGGGCGCGGCCCGCTTCCACGGTGCCGGCCGGCAAGCTGCGGCCGGACAGACTGAGGACATAGGCCACGAGATCCTCGACGGCTTGGTCGCCGAGCGCTTCACCCCAGGCCGGCATCACGCCGATGTGTCCGTCACGGATGCTCGCGAGCACCTGCTCCGGTGACCCACCCCATTGCCAGTCGGCGTCGACGAGATTGGGAAAACCCAGCGCACCGCGGGCGTCGGATCCATGGCAGGTCGAGCAGTTCTGGGCGAACAGGTTGCGACCGACGGTCTGAGCGCCAGGGTCCGTGACCAACTCGTCGAGTGGCCGTCCTGCGAATTTCTGCAGCGTCTGGTTGAGCTTCGCCTCGAGCTCGGCACGATCCGCCTCGTAGGCGCTGATCTGCGACCAGCCGAGCGTGCCGCGGAAGTTGCCCATGCCGGGATAGAGCACCAGATAGCCGATGCCGAAGATCACCGACAGGATGAACAGCCACAGCCACCAGCGCGGCAACGGGTTGTTGTACTCCTTCAGATCACCGTCCCAGGTATGACCGGTTGTCGATTCGCCAATCGCTTCTGACTCGCCATGTCCGCGTCGGGTCCACCACAGCAGCGCAATCGCGCCAAAGATGTTCAGTGCGGTAAGACCAATAACCAGCCAGCTGAATCCACTACTCATGACGTTGGCCGTCCTCTTCGAGCGGCAGCTGTGCCGCTTCATCGAATTTCTTGCGCCGCTTCGAGCTGTACGCCCAGATCACGATGCCCGTGAACAGAATCATCAGCAGCAGCGTCATCAGGCCGCGCACGACATCCATGCCTACCACACCTTCGCAGCGAGACCGAGGCCCTGCATGTAGGCGATCAGCGCTTCCAGTTCGGTCTTGCCCTCCACGTCGCCGGGAGCTGCAGCGATCTGCTCTTCGGTATACGGCACGCCGACTGCACGTAAGGCGCGCATCTTCTTCGGCGTGCCGGCGGCATTGATCTGCCTCTTTGCGAGCCACGGGTAACCAGGCATGTTCGATTCGGGCACGACGTCTCGTGGGTTCAGGAAGTGCAGGCGATGCCACTCGTCGGAATAACGACCGCCGACGCGCGCCAGATCGGGCCCGGTCCGCTTGGAGCCGAACTGGAACGGATGGTCGTAGACCGACTCACCGGCGAGTGAATAGTGGCCGTAGCGTTCGGTCTCGCCGCGCAGCGGCCGCACCATCTGCGAGTGACAGCCATAACAGCCCTCGCGCAGATAGATGTCGCGTCCCTCGAGTTGCAAAGCCGGGTAGGGCTCGACGCCCGGCGCGGGCGTCTTGCGATCACTCGAGGCGTACAGCGGCACGATCTCGACGATGCCGCCGATACTGATCACGATCGCAATCAGCACGCCGAGCAGGCCCACCCTCTTTTCAATGAATTCGTGCTTCATGCCGGTTGCGCCACGAGGCTGATGATGGACCTGGGTCTCGAGCCGATCGTTTTCGAAACGTTGTAGATCATGATGAACATGCCGGAGAGCACCAGGGTGCCGCCGAGCAGCCGGATCGCGTAGTACGGATAGGTGGCCTGCAGCGCCTCGATGAAGGTGTAGGTCAGCGTGCCGTCGGCGTTCGTCGCGCGCCACATCAGGCCCTGCATGACGCCGGCGATCCACATCGATGCGACATACAGCACGATGCCGATCGTCGTGGTCCAGAAATGCCAGTCGATCAGGCGCGTGCTCCACATCGAGGTCTGACCGTACAGACGCGGGATCAGGTTATAGAGACTGCCCACGGTGATCATCGCGACCCAGCCGAGTGCGCCCGAGTGCACATGGCCGATGGTCCAGTCCGTATAGTGCGACAGCGCATTGACTGTGCGGATCGACATCATCGGTCCCTCGAACGTCGACATGCCGTAGAAGGACAGCGAGACGATCAGGAACTTCAGGATCGGGTCGGTACGCAGTTTGTCCCAGGCGCCCGACAAGGTCATGATGCCGTTGATCATGCCGCCCCACGACGGAGCGAGCAGCATCAGCGAGAACACCATGCCGAGCGTCTGCGCCCATTCGGGCAGCGTCGTGTAGTACAGGTGGTGCGGACCCGCCCACATGTAGATCGAGATCAGTGACCAGAAGTGCACGACCGAGAGCCGATACGAGTAGATCGGCCGCCCGGCCTGCTTGGGCACGAAGTAGTACATCATGCCGAGAAAGGCTGCGGTCAGAAAGAAACCTACGGCGTTGTGGCCGTACCACCACTGCACCATCGCATCGACCACGCCTGAGTAGGCCGAGTAGGACTTCGTCAGGGTGACCGGCATGGCAGCGCTGTTGACAATATGCAGCACGGCCACCGTGATGATGAACGCGGCGAAAAACCAGTTGGCGACGTAGATATGCGCGACCCGTCGCTTCGCGAGCGTACCGAAGAAGACAACCCCATATGCCACCCAGACCAGCGTGATCAGGATGTCGATCGGCCATTCGAGTTCGGCATATTCCTTGCCGCTGGTCCAGCCCATCGGCAGGGAGATCGCCGCGAGCAGGATCACGAGCTGCCAGCCCCAGAACGTGAATGAGGCCAAGCCGGCTGAGAACAGCCGCACATGGCAGGTCCGCTGCACGATGTAGTAGGACGTCGCGAAGATGGCACTGCCGCCGAAGGCGAAGATCACCGCGTTGGTGTGCAGCGGTCGCAAGCGGCTGTAGGTAGTCCAGGGAAGATCGAAGTTCAGCGCCGGCCACAGCAGCTGTGCCGCGATGACTACTCCGACGGTCATTCCGACCACACCCCAGACGATCGTCATGATCGCAAACTGCCGCACGACTTGATCGTTGTATTCAGCGGGTGCGGTTGCTGCTTCGTCTGCCATCGATCTCTCCCTGTCTTCAGGCCCCTGTCAGTCTGGTGATGCCGGCGACGGGCGGAAATACGGGACACCCGCAGGCCGCTGTGGAAACTCACGCTTCCGCCTGCGGTGAAGGGTGTGCGCAAATACACCCATGCTCGGCGAGATGACTGCGGTGGAAATCGAGGCGCTACTGAATTCCGAAGTTGTGGCCCGGCTCGGTTGCCATGCAGCGGGTCAGATCTATGTGGTACCGGTTACCTACGCCTATCGGGGCGGCTGCCTGTATGTCCACACCGCCGAGGGCCGCAAACTCGACATGATGCGCGCCAAACCGAACGTCTGCGTCGAGGTGGATCGATTCGAGAACCTTGCGAATTGGCAGAGCGTGATCGCGGAAGGTCATGTTGAAGAGCTGACCGATGCAGATGCGATGGCGGGGCTGCGTGTCCTGCTGGATCGCCTGATGCCGCTGCTGGTCGGAGAGACCGCCACTCCGACACATGGCCTCGAACCGAGCCAACGGTCCGCGGCCACGATTCTGCGGATCCAACTGGGCGAGCGTAGCGGACGTTACGAGAGAACTACGAGCAGGTCGCAGGAAACCTGATCGATCACGTCCTGGGCCGTGTGCCCGAGAAACAGCGTCTTGAGAGCCGAGCGCGACACGGCGCGCATCACGAGCAGGTCTATCGGGTGCTCGCGCACACAGGTCGCGATCGCTTCGACCGGCGGACCGGTCAGCAGGTGCTGGCGGCGGCTTGAGACCCCTGCGGACGAAGCGCGGCGATGGAAGCGTGCGGCAACACGTTTCTGCATCGTCGGATCGGCGCTGTCGTCTGGATTCAAGGCATGCGCTGCGTGGATGCTGCCCTTCAGCCTGGTCGCCATTGTCGTCGCGTGCGCCAGCAGCTTCGAGTCGAGCTTTGCGGGTTTGTCATGCCTATGCATCGGGTCGAGAGCGACCAGAATGCGAGGCCGAACTTAGTTCGATGGCGACTTGGCGACCAGCAGCGGCCGCATCGATGTGCGCAGCAGTTCCCAGTCCGTGTGCGCGAGAAACCAGCCGAAGCGCTCTGCGCCACGCGCGCGGCGTGCAATCGCTTCGTGCGAGGGAGTGTCCCAGCAGACATGCGCGCTGACCTTCAGCTTTCCACTGGAGCGCTCTCGCGCCAGCTTCTTCAGATGGGTCAGTCGCATGGCGGCGATCTGCTCCATGATGGGCCGCGCGTCCTCGTCGGCGCGAAAGCCAGCCACCGCATGGAACAACTCCACCCGGGCGCCGAGCCGATTTGCCAGCACCTTCGCCTTGGCAAGAGCCTGCTTCGGCGGCGCCAGCACATCACGTACGCCGACCAGGATCGAGCGCAGCTGCGGGCTGCGACGGACGGCGGTGCTCATGGCTTCGGGCGCTCCGAAATCACCTTGTGAATCAGACTGAGAAGTATGTCGGGGGCGACCGGCTTGCGCAGCACTTCTGTCAGCGCAATGTCCCGCGGCGGAAGCTCGATGCGCGAGGTGTCGCCGGTTACGAACACCGCCGGGATCGCAGCACCGAAGCGAGCGCGCACCTGCTGCAGCACCTGCAGACCGGTGGTATCACGGTCGAGATGGTAGTCGGAGACCACCAAAGCTGGAGACCCGCCGCGCGCGCAACAACTGAGTGCTTCATCAAGCCCGCTGGCCGCCCAGACGTCGAAACCCTCAAGCTCGAGTAGTAGCTGTGTTGCGGAACGGACTGCGGCGTCGTCATCGACGAGCAGGATTCGTTGCGCGCTGCCGTTCGCGCGGCTCTTATCGGCAAGCGACTCCGCCGCTGGCGAGGGTCTGCGCTTCGGGGCGGTGCCGAGCGGTACGTGGATCGTGAACGTTGTGCCTTGACCCTCGACCGATACGACCTCGATCTTAGCGCTCAGCAGGGTCGACAGTCTTTGCACGATGCCGAGTCCCAGACCATAGCCTTCGCGCTCGGCACTCGAGCGATTCGCCTGATAGAAATCCTCAAAGATATGCGGGAGTTTGATTGCCGATATTCCAATGCCGGTATCGACGACTTCGATCTTCAGATCGTGATCGCTGCGCACACCGCGAACAGTGATGCTGCCTGCGCGCGTGAACTTCAGCGCATTGGAAAGCAGGTTGCGCAGCAACTGATCGAAGTACGTCGGATCGGTCCGGATCGTGACCGATGGCACGTCACTGATGAGCGTCAGTCCGCGGGCCTGCGCAAGCGGCCCGAACTCTTCCAGCAAGGGCTTTAAGAGCACGCGGGCGTCGTAGTCGTCGAGTTCGGCGGAGAAGCTGCCCGACTCCAAACGCGAAATATCGAGCAGCTTGTTGAGCAAGCGAGTGGCGCCGTTGACGGCATTCGCCTGGCTCTCCAGCACTGCGGCAGCAGCCGGTTCATGCACCAGCCGCTTCAGGCTGTGACCCAGCAGAGCAAGAGTCTGCAGGGGTTGGCGCAGGTCGTGACTGGCCGCCGCCAGAAACCGACTGTTGGCGCGTAGCGCCTTGTCGGCCGCATCGCGCGCTGCGATCAGCAATTGTTCATGACGTTGTCGCTCCGAAATATCGCGCACCGCCGCACAGATGACCAGTTCGCCGGGCGTGGTCATCGGTGCAAGGCTGATTTCGACCGACACAAGTGAGCCGTCCTTTCGGCGTGCGTGCAGATCGCGGCCCGTGCCCATCGGGCGCGGACTGCTCTGAGCCGCGTAGGCCGCGCGGTGCACGATATGCACTGTGCGCAGAACTTCCGGAAGCAGCAGCTCGATCGAATGGTCTGCGAGCTCGTTGTGATCGTAGCCCAGCAAGGCTTCGAGTTTCCGGTTCGCGAACAGGATGCGGCCCTGCTCGTCGGCGAGCAGCATGGCATCAGGCGCAAGGTCCATCGCCTCGCGAAAGTGGGCGTCGTTGAGTTTCATCGCGTGGGCAGCGAGAATGAAAAGGTCGTGCCGGGTTCCGAGTCGCGAGAATAGTGCAGATCGCCGCCATGCGCACGCAGCAGCGAGCGGCTGATGTTCAGGCCCAGACCTGTTCCCTGCGCCTTCGTGGAAAAGAACGGATGAAACATCATGTCAGCGTTCTGCGGTGCGATCTTGCTGCCTGTGTTCCAGATCTTCACGATGACATCGCCGTTCGCGCCGACGGCCGAGCTGATGCGGACGCGACGGTGCTCGGTCCAGTCTTTCTGGGCATCGAGCGCGTTGCGGAGCAGATTGATCAGCACCTGGTGGATATGCAGCGGATCGGCTTCGACCAGTGGCAGTGGCTCGGCCAGATCAAGCGCTATCTCCGTCCCGGCGCGCTTGAACTCGGGCGCCATCAAGCCGCAGATCTCGCGGATTGTGACGTTGCAGGAAACCGGCGAGCGCTGCGCCGCAGCCGACGGCGTCAGTGCCCGCATTCTTGCGATGCAATCCCCGGCGCGCAGTGCCTGCTCGCTGATCTCATCAAGTACGCCCGCCAGTTTCTGGGGATCCATGCTGCCGCTGGCCAGCATCCGCGATGCGGCCCGCGCGTAGGTCGCAATGGCCGTCAGCGGCTGATTGACCTCGTGTGCGAAGCCTGACGCCATCTCGCCGAGCAGGCTGAGTCTGTCGATGTGAACCAGCCGCTCGACCAGCGTTTCGTCGTGCTGCGACGGCAGGTTTATTTCGCCGCGTGTCAGAGTGTCCATCCTGTATTGACCTGCTGGAAGGCTAACTAAGGAGAGTTGCCGGGCGGCATTGGTACTTGCCGCAAGAGTTCCGGAGCTGCTGCGATCAGGCGAGCCGCTTCCTGCGCTGAATCGACAATCTGCATCAGAGCACGGTCGGCTGCGCCGATCAGGCCTTCGTCGACCATGAAGTCCCAGTCAACGATGCGGCGCCAGTAAGACGCACCGACCAGTACGATCGGGATACGCGGGATCTTGCCGGTCTGCACCAGCGTCAGGGCCTCGAACAGCTCATCGAGGGTGCCGAAGCCGCCGGGAAACACGACCAGTGCCCGTGCGCGCAGCATGAAATGCATTTTTCGCAGCGCGAAATACTGGAATTCGAATGTCAGATCGGGATCGAGGTAAGCATTGGGGGGTTGAGGCTTTGGTAGATGGATGTTCAGGCCGACGGTTGGCTGGCCTAGTTCCGCCGCGCCTCGATTGGCCGCCTCCATGATCCCCGAGCCGCCGCCGGTCACGATCACGTAGTCGTTGCAGACTGCCGTGCCGCACAGTTGATCGAGGGCACTCGCAAGCTGGCGGGCCTGCTCGTAGTAGTGGCCGTAGCCTGCGCGCGCAACTGCCCGACCACGGTTGGGCGACGCGCCTGGGTCAGCAACCCGAGAGCTGCCGAAGACAACGACGGTCGCGCGAATTCCCGCCTTTCGGAGCTGCACGTCTGCCCGCAGGAACTCCAGCAGCAGGCGGGCGGGACGCGCCTCGTCGCTCTCCAAGAAGGCGAGATCGGCGGCCGCAAGCTTGCCGTTGCCCTGCACCGTGTTCGTTTCGTCAGACATCGTGACCGGATCCTCGGACCAGGCTTTCGGCAATGATACGGACTTCTCCCCGGGGTTCCTCGTATGTCGAAACTGCATGCTGGCAGCGAAACTGGCATGCATGGACAGCTCTGTTGACAGTTCCAGCACGATGCTCGATGCCAGGCCGCCCGTAACGGTGCTGCATGTCGAGGATGATCGCGAGCTGGGTGATGCGGTGCGCACGCTGCTGGGGCTCTCCGGCTATGACGTCGTGACGGCGACCCATGGCGATGAAGCGGTGCAGCATGTGCTGGTCAATGGGCTGCGACCCGATGTCCTGATCGTCGACTACATGCTCGGTGAGGAAGAAACCGGTTCCGACGTGGCAGAGCACATCGCCAGGATCGTGGGCTTTCCGATTGCGACGATCCTGCTCAGCGCGGATATCGTGAACGCCGAGGTGCCGTGGATGCCGGGTGCGCCCATTCTGCTGGTCTCCAAACCCTTTGATCCCGCGGCCCTGATCGACACGATCGAACACTTCGCCGCGTTGCAGCGGGCAGCTCGCCAGCGCAGCTTGCATTCCGGGACCGCTCATTCGTAGGCTGTGGAACGAGCATGCAACCTGAGGCAGTTTCAATGCAGACCGCGGCCGCGGCGTCAACACCGACTGTATTCGTCGTCGACGACGACGATGGTGTGCGGCGCAGCCTGGCGATGCTGCTGGGTTCGGTGGGCTACACCGTCGCGGCAAACGCGTCAGCACGGCAGTTCCTGACTGACTACGATCCACAGCGTTCAGGCTGCCTGGTGCTCGACGTGCGCATGCCCGAGATGAGTGGCCTGGAACTGCAACGCGAGCTCAATATTCGCGGCGTGACGATTCCGGTCATCTTCATCACCGGTCACGCGGACGTTCCGATGGCGGTCGAAGCCATGAAGGACGGTGCATTCGACTTCATTCAAAAGCCGTTTCGGGATCAGGATCTACTGGATCGCGTGAACCGCGCCCTCGAAGTCGATGCCGCGAACCGCGCCAGTTCCGCGCAGCGTGAAGTGGTGCTGGAGCGCCGTGCTGCGCTGACTCCGCGCGAAACGGAAGTCATGGACTTGATCGTCGAGGGCAGGGCCAACAAGGTCATTGCGCTCGATCTGTCCATGTCCGAGCGCACCGTGGAGATCCATCGCTCGCGCGTCATGGAGAAAATGGGCGCTCGTTCGGTTGCCCAACTGGTGCGGATGGCGATGGAACTCGGGAACTAACCGTTCCCAGCACCTCCCCGTACCGCAGATCGCACTCGCCGCAGCGGCCTCGGCCGCTGCACCATCGCAGGCTCTTGCCGTCGACCCGCGTCCAGAAGACACCGTTGGGGTCGGCATCGATCTCGCGCAGCTGCGCGAGCGGAATCGGTCGGCGGGCAGATGCGGGCGCAGTACGCTGCGAGCAGACGCTCGACCAGTCGCTGCGTATGCAAGGGGATCTGATTCACGTGGCTGCGTTGCCTGCAACTAGCCTGGCGCGAGCCAGTCCCGGGCCGTTATTCTCGCAGCATGTCCTCGCCGCTGGTGTTCTCGGGCCCTGTTGCAGCGGCGCTGACGCGGTATTTCCCGTGCGGTTTGCGGTTGCGCGGTCCGAGTGGACCCGCGCGCACGCCCACGGTGGTCGATATCGCTGCCGATCTCGACTCCTCCGCCCGACGCCGGCTGTCGCAGGAACAGGTTGTGCTGAAGGACGTCGCGCTGGAACCAGGTCCGGGCAGCGGCGACTGGACCTTGCGCTGCGCCGACGGCGAGTGGACCTTGCATGCCGCGCGAGTCTTCATTCATCAGGATCTGACGGCGCCCTTTGTCGAACTTGTCCCGCCCCGACCCGCGCCACTCGGAAAGCGGCTGTTCTGGCGGGCCGTACTGTGGCTGATGAGTCATCCGGGCGGGCGCGACTGGCTGCTGCGACGTTACGGGCGCTGACCCGTCAGGCCGCTGTTGCGGCGCAGTCGGCGCAAAGTCCCTTGATTTCCAGTGCGATGGGCTCGATCCGGAAGCCGACCGAGCGCGACTTCTCCGCCAGGATCCGGTTCAGGCCGGGATCATCGAGTTCGACGACCCGATGGCAGCCGCGGCACACCAGAAACTGTGCGACATGTACGCGTTCCGGCGCATGGCAACCCAGGAACGCGTTCAGCGAATCGATCCGGTGCACCAGTCCGGCATCCATCAGAAACACGAGGGCGCGGTAGACGGTCGGCGGGGCCGCCTTGGCCCGCTCCTTGGCAAGCTCAGCCAGGATTTCATAGGCGCCGATCGGTTCGTGGGCGCGCCAGACGATCTCCAGCACCCGCTTGCGCACCGGTGTCAGGTTCAGACCGCGAGCAGCACAGACTTCCTCGGCCGTGGAGACCGCACGGCCAATGCAGACACCATGGTCATGAGGCGGTTGGCGGCGCGGGCGTGGGCGGTGGGCAGCTTGTCGAGGCACATCGTTAAGGTAGGGTTGACCGCCGTCCAGCGCAACTGCCGACACGATAGAATGCGCGCCCATGGCCACCAACAAGCGGGTTCCCGTCACCGTACTGACGGGCTTTCTGGGTTCGGGCAAGACAACACTGCTGAATCGCATCCTGTCCGAGCAGCATGGCAAGCGGATTGCCGTCATCGAGAACGAGTTTGGCGAGGTCGGTGTTGATCATCAGCTGGTGATCGGTGCCGAAGAAGAACTCTTCGAAACCAACAATGGCTGCATCTGCTGCACGGTGCGCGGCGACCTGCTGCGCATCCTCGGTCAGCTGATGAAGCGACGCGACCGCTTCGATTACGTGATCATCGAGACCACCGGCATGGCCGATCCCGGGCCGGTCGCGCAGACGTTCTTCTTGGACGACGACCTAAAGGAGCAGTTCATGCTCGACGCGATCGTCACGCTCGTCGATGCCAAGCACTTTGAGCAGCATCTCGCCGAGATGAAGGAGCCCGCGGAGCAGGTCGCCTTTGCTGACGTTGTGCTGTTGAATAAATCCGATCTGGTCAGCGCCGCCGATCTGGAACGGATCGAGCGCCGGATTCGGGCGATGAACGGCACGGCGCGGATATTCCGGACCCGCAATTCCGATATCGCCATCGATGCCGTGCTCGATGTCGGCGCATTCGATCTGGAGCGCGCCTTGAGTGTGGACGGTGCTTTCCTGCAGCCGCAATACCCGTTCGAATGGGCCGGCGTCTATCAGCTGGCAGCGGGTTCATACGTGCTGCGCACGGGCGCTGAGACGCACGCGCACCATCATGCGCCTCACCATGACCATGACCATGACCATGACCACGATCATGACCACGCGCACGCTCACGGCGCGGGTCTCGGCGTCGTGCTGCTGCCGGCTGCCGCAGCGAGCGATGACGCGCTGGCAGCGTTGATCGAGCCTGCCGTACGGGCGTTTGCCGAAGACGCGCTCGCGGTTGCGTGCGAGGGTGCGCTGGCGATCGGCGCCACGCTGCAGCGAATCGATGTGACGCATTCCGGTAGCCACTTCAGACTGCAAGTCGAGCAGCCCGGAGCCTATGCGTTGTTCTGTGAGCATGCGCCGGTCGAATTCAACCTGCGTCTGGAAGGCGCCACACCCGCCGTAGAGCGCGCGTTTGCGTCACATCATCACGACGAGGAAATCTCCTCCATCGGAATCTCTGATGCGCGGCCGCTCGATCCCAAGAAGGTCAATGACTGGATCTCCTACCTGCTGCAAAGCCGCGGGCAGGACATTTTCAGGATGAAGGGGGTGCTGAACCTGCGCGGTGAGGACCGCCGCTATGTGTTCCATGGCGTACACATGATGTTCGACGGTGCGCTGGAGCGCCCCTGGGCCGGCGCCGCGCGGCAAAACAGCCTGGTCTTCATCGGCCGCAAGCTCGATCGTCTCGAGCTCGAAGCCGGCTTTCATTCCTGCCTGGCCTGAAGCGAAATGGCCGCGATGCTGGAGCCTCGCGGCAGCGTGGCACTCGATGACTACCTGCTCGACATCGCCTGGTCACCCGATGGCGCCAGCCTCGGCGTGATCGGCGGCGAGGGCAAGGTCGCCCTGGTCAGCCACGAGGCCAGCGCCCTGCGCGCAGAAACCCTTGGCGAACATATGCTCGGCGCGCTCGCAATTGCCTGGTCCCCCGTTGGTTCCAGCTTTGTGACCAGCGGCCAGGACGGCGCCATAGAGATCTGGAACGGCACCGACGGTTCGCGCGTGCGGACTCTGCGACCCGCAAAGTCCGCGACGACGCAGCTCGCATACTCGCCTGATGGCAAGCGACTCGCTTCGGCCGCCGGCCGCGTGGTCAGTATCTGGCGCGACGACGGGGAGCTGGAACACGCCTTCGAGCCGCACGCGAGCAGCGTCGCGGCGCTGGCCTGGAACAAGCCGGGCCGGGATCTGGGTGCAGCCCTGAATGGCGGGATTGCCGTACATCGGATCGAGCCGCCGCGCTGGGCAACGAGGTTCTACAAGTGGCCGGCAGCGGCGCAGACCGTCGCGTTCAGCCCCAACGGCAAGATGGTCGCCGCAGGCATGCAGGACGGCGCTGTGCACTTCTGGTATCTCGCCAGCGCCAAGGACTCGCAGATGCGGGGGTATCCGGGGCGCGTCAACCTGACGGCCTGGAGCGGTAACAGCCGATATCTCGCGACCGGTTCCGGCAATGACATTGTCTGCTGGGATTTCGGCGGCAAGGGTCCGGAGGGGTCGAAACCGATCCAGCTCACGGGTCATACCGATCGCGTCGAGAGCCTTGCCTTTCAGCCGGGCGGTGCGCATCTCGTCTCAGGGGGCCGCGACTGGCGATTGTCGCTGTGGCAGCCGGGGCGGCATACCCGGGCCCTCGATGCGCATTTGATGGGCGCCGCCGTCTCTACAGTGCGCTGGTCTCCAAACGGGCGCTTCGTCGCGGTCGGCGAGGCGACAGGCCGGCTGTCAGTCTTCGAGCTTCAGTAACTCCGGCGCTTGCGGGGTTTGTGCGCGTGGCCCTGCGCGTCACTGTGGGTGTGTCCGGGCAGGTGGGCGTGCAAGCCGGCCGGGTGATTATGCCCATCGCGTGACAGCGCCCACTCGTGCAGTTCGGGCTTTTCGTTGGCGAGCCTTTGCAGCGCCCAGTCGCGATTCTCGCCGGGGGTCGACCACGGATTGAAGTGGAAGTAATTGAACAGATCGCTGTCGGTGCGCCCGAGCGCCAGACAGCCGAGCTGGCTCGAGAACGCACCATGATTGATGTACGGCGGCCGCCAGAAATAGCCGCCGGTTGGCAGGTACCCGAACTGCATCATGTGGGACGTACCCCAGATGTGATAACTCTCCTCGGCGCAGTCGTGATAGCTGATGTTGTCCTGCCAGAAATTCGGCGTCATGCAGTACAGGAAGGTGTAGCCCTTCGACACGGGATCGACGCGCAGGATCTTGACGAAGCAACCCGGGGCGACTGCCGGCATCCGCGTGCCGGAGCGCCAGGACAGATCATCGTAGCCACTGATGTCGACCATAGCGCTGCGCAGCGCCTGCGGATGATCGGCTTCCGATTCGACGAAGCTCGGTTCGCCGAAGTTGTAGAACCACAGCATTTCGCAGCCGCCGGAGGTCGCCAGGGCCTCGAGCGCCACGCCGGCCGGCACCCACAGGTAGTGCCCCTCGCCGACGCTGCGTGTGCCGATCTGCAGCGTGCCGGACAGCACGAAGACTTCCATCTCGCTGTAGCTCATGCCAGGCGGCAGCGAGTAACCAGCCGGCCAGCGCACCGTCAGCGAGCAGGCTCCGGAGTCGGGGTCGAGGCTCAGCATCTTGTACTGCATGCCGCGCGGAAAGCCGGGCAGAGTGAGCCGGCGGAAATCGACGTGGCGGTCGCAGTAGGGTTCGATATGTGGGCGGGTCATGGGGCCGAAGCATGCCCCGAAGTCCGTTCTGCTGCCACATCCGGCACGCGCCAAGACCTCCGCGCTTGCCAGCCCGCGGCGCCCAATGGTAGGGTTTAACCATGTCGTCCTCGACCACTGCATACGCAACCGCGCTGGCTTTCCGCCCGCTTTGCCTGCTTGCGCTCCTGCGCCGCTAGGCGCACATCAACATGCGCTAACGGTCGGCGCCTACAAGACCGCAAACCACCCCCGAAGCAGCCCAGACAGCGCCGAAGATGAACTTCGTGTTCGTCGCGCCCGTGAGAGCCCCATGTTGAACCGACCGCAAAACAAATACCGACCCTTTGCACCGATCGCGATTCCCGATCGCACCTGGCCGAGCCAGACCATTGCTGCGCCGCCGATCTGGTGCAGTGTCGATCTGCGAGATGGCAACCAGGCGCTGATCGAACCGATGGACGCGGCGCGCAAACGGCGGATGTTCGACCAGCTGGTCAGAATCGGTTTCAAGGAGATCGAGATCGGTTTTCCAGCCGCGTCGCAGACGGATTTCGACTTCTGCCGCGAACTGATCGAGCGCGACCTGATCCCCGACGACGTCACGGTGCAGGTGCTGACGCAGGCGCGGCCCGAACTGATCGCCCGCACCTTTGACAGCCTGCGTGGCGCGCGACGCGCCATCGTGCACGTTTACAATTCCACCTCTACGGCGCAGCGTCGTGTGGTCTTCAAGCTCGATCGAGCCGGCATCATTGACATTGCCGTCAAGGGCGCAAAATGCCTGCGCGACCACGCACAGAAGCAGCACGGCACCGAATGGGTGTTCGAGTACAGTCCGGAGAGCTTCACCGGCACTGAACTCGATTTCGCGGTCGAGATCTGCGATGCGGTCACCGAAGTCTGGCAGTGCACGCCGGAGCACAAGGCAATCCTGAACCTGCCCGCGACGGTTGAGATGGCGACCCCGAACATCTATGCCGATCAGATCGAGTGGTTCGGACGTCAGGTGGCACGCCGGGACTCTGTGATCATCAGCGTGCATCCTCACAATGATCGCGGTACCGGGGTTGCGGCCGCAGAGCTTGCGATGATGGCCGGCGCCGAGCGAGTCGAGGGTACCTTGTTCGGCAACGGCGAGCGGACCGGCAATGTCGACGTCGTAACTCTGGCGCTGAACCTCTACACGCAGGGCGTGCATCCGCAGCTCGACTTCTCGAACATCAACGAAGTCGCGCGCTGCGCAGAGTCCTGCAATCAGCTGCCGATTCATCCGCGCCATCCCTATGTAGGCGATCTGGTTTTCACCGCTTTCTCGGGCTCGCACCAGGACGCAATCAAGAAGGGACTCGCCGCGCGTGGCGACGACGAACCCTGGGACGTTCCCTACCTGCCGGTTGATCCATCCGACGTTGGCCGGTCGTACGATTCGATCATTCGCGTCAACAGCCAGTCGGGCAAGGGCGGCATCGCTTTCCTGCTCGAGCGCGACTATCAGGTCGTCCTGCCGCGGCGCTTGCAGATCGAGTTCAGCCAGGTTGTACAGGCAGCAGCAGATCTGACCGGCAAGGAACTCACGGCAGCCGAAATCTTCGAACTGTTCTCCAGCGAGTATCTGCAGCGGCAGGCGCCGCTTGCTTACCGCTCGCATCAGCTTGTGGCGTCAGTCGATGGCGAAGACACCGAGCGCCTGACGCTGAACGTGGAGCAGGACGGCCGTCCGGCAGTGTTGCATGGCACGGGCACCGGCCCGATCGATGCGCTGATCCGTGCGCTCGGCTTGTCGATCGATGTGCTGTCCTATGAGGAACATTCGCGCGGTTCGGGCAGCGATGCGCGGGCCATCGCCTATGTGGAGATCACAACGCCGCAACGCCTCACTCTGTTCGGCGTCGGTCAGCACGTCAACATCGTGACCGCCTCGCTGCTCGCGGTGTTGTGCGCGGCAAACCGCGCGATTGCGCGCGGCGCGACCGCAGTCACCGCGCCGGTGCGAACCGGCACCGGCTAGGCGGTGCGCAGGCTGCGCGCAATCGGCAGGCGGCGGATGCGCTGGCCGGTGGCCGCATAGATTGCATTGCAGACGGCGGCTGCGATCGGCGGCGTGCCGGGTTCTCCGACGCCGCCGAGCGGCGCACCGCTGTTGATGATGTGCACATCGATCCGTGGTGCGGCGCTGATGCGCAGAATCGGGTAGGTGTCGAAATTGCCTTGCTCGACGCGCCCGTCTTTCAGCGTGATCTCGCCGGTCAGCGCTGCGCACAGGCCGAACAGGATGCCGCCCTCCATCTGCGCGACGACCTGATCCGGATTTACCGCAAGACCGCAATCGATGACGCAAGTCACGCGGTGCACACGAACGGCGTCCGCATCGACCGAAACTTCCGCCACCTGCGCGACGATGCTGTTGAAGCTCTCGTGCAGAGCGATACCCTGGAACCTTCCTGCGGCACGCGGCTGACTCCAGCCAGCTTCCTTCGCAGCCCGCTCGAGAACAGCCAGATGTCGCGGCTTGTCCGCCAGCAGTTTGCGGCGCAGCACAACCGGATCCTGCTGACCGAGCGCGGCGATTTCATCGATGGCGCTGTTGGTGACAAATCCGGTAATCGAGTGACCGACCGATCGCCACCAAAGCACCGGCACTAGTTCATCGGTATTGGTCACCTCGACGCGCAGGTTGGCAATCGCATAAGGCATGTCAGCGGAGCCCTCGACGCTGGAAGGATCGAGGCCGTCCTTGACTGCAAACTGACCGAGAGGCGACTGCGCAAGCACGGGCTTGCCGACCGTGTGATGCAGGTAGGCGATCGGCGTGCCGGTCGCGTCGATGCCAGCACGAACGCGATTCAGATTGAACGGCCGGTAGTGACCGCCGCGGATGTCGTCTTCGCGCGTCCACATGGTCTTGACCGGCCGGCCGACACCACGCGCGACATGCACTGCCTCGACGACGAAATCGGAATTGGCGCTCGCACGCCGGCCGAAGCCACCACCGAGGAACAGCGTATGCAGCGTGACCTTTGCAGGCTCGATGCCCAGCGCGGCGGCGGCAAACTCGGCATCCTGCGACTGGTTCTGCGTGCCCGTCCAGATCTCGCAGCGATCGCCCTCAACGTGCACGACACAGTTCAGCGGCTCCATCGGCGCATGCGCGAGGTATGGCAGTTCATACTCGACGTCGAGCGTCTTGACGGCGCTGCCGAAGGCTGCAGCGGCATCGCCAGTGTTGACTGCAATGAGCCCCGGCTGGTCGAACTGCGCGCGCCATTGGGTGCGCAGCGCATCCGACGAGGTTTGTGCTCCTTCACCCAGATCCCAGTCGATCTGCAACGCCTCACGGCCACGGATCGCGGCCCAGGTGTTCTCGGCCAGCACCGCAACTCCCGACGGAATCTCCTTGACGCTGACGACCCCTCGAATAGCCCTGGCTGTAGTCGCATCAAAGGATCGGAGCTTGCCCCCGAACACCGGCGCGCGCGCAACCGTCGCAACCAGCATGTCCGGCCGGACCACATCGATGCCGAAGGTCGTGCCGCCGCTGACCTTGCCGGCATTGTCGAGGCGCTTCTGGGGCTTGCCGATGTAGCGAAAGTCGGATGGAGCCTTCAGGGCGACGGTCTCGGGAACGGTGAGCGTCTGAGCCGTCTCTGCCAGTGCACCGTAGGACAATCGTCGCCGGCCATCGGTCACGAAACCAGTGTCGGTCGACAAGTTTTCCGCGGGCACGTTCCAGCGCTGCGCCGCTGCACTGATCAGCATTGCGCGCGCCGTGGCGCCGACTTTGCGCAGGGCTTCGTAGGTGCTCATGATGCTCATGCTGCCGCCGGTGAACTGCGCCGGCAGGAACGGGTGGTTGAACGCCGGATCGACGCCGGCAAATTCGACGTGCATCCGCTGCGGGTCGAAGTCGAGCTCCTCGGCAACGATCATCGGCATGCTGGTGTGCACGCCCTGGCCCATTTCGGACTTGCCGATGATCACGGTCACCGTGTTATCGGCGCCGATCCGCAGGAAGGCGTGGGGCTGAAACGGTGCGCCTGCCGGCGTGGTGGCAGCCACCGCGCGCCGTTCCAGCAGCTGCGGCATCACGACGATGCCGGTGGCGGTGCCCGCCGCCACGACGCCGAGACCGATCAGGAAGTGGCGACGTCCGTTGCCGTCTACGGGAGGGGAATTCACGCAGTCTTACCTCTATGATGGCAGCCGGAGGCGCGATGATGGAGCTCGAATTCTACGGTGCGGCCGGCGAAGTGACGGGCTCTTGTCACATTCTGCGTGTTGGCGGCACCCAGCTGCTGCTCGACTGCGGAATGATACAGGGTAGTCGGGATGCGCCCGCGCGGAATCGCGCGCCACTTCCGTTTGAGCCGCGAGCCATCGACGCGGTGATCCTGAGCCACGCGCATCTCGATCACTGTGGAAGGTTGCCGCTGCTGGCGCAGCGCGGATTTCGCGGTCCTGTCTATACCAACGCTGCCTGCCGCGATCTTCTGCCGATCCTCTTCAAGGATTCCGCCATGCTGGCGGCACGCGACGCGGAGCGGACCAACCGGCATCGGCGGGACGACGACGAACCGCTCGCCGAGCCCTTGTATTCACTGCAGGATGTCGAGCAGCTGCTGTCGCAGGTGCGCACGCTGCGTTACGACGAGCGTCGTGAATTGACGCGGGGAGTGGTCGTGCGGGTCAGGGATGCGGGCCACATCATGGGCTCGTCGAGCATCGAGCTGTGGCTGACCGAAGGCGTCGAGCAACGCAAACTGGTGTTCAGCGGCGATCTCGGCCAGTACGGCTCGCCGATCCTGATTGATCCGCACCGATTCGAGGCGGCGGATCTGGTGCTGATGGAATGCACCTACGGCAATCGCCGCCACCGTGATCGAGCCGCAACCGAGCGAGAGCTGGGCGAGATCGTGCAGGCGGCCGCGGACCACGGCGGCAATATCCTGATTCCGGCGTTCGCGATCGGGCGCAGCCAGGACCTGCTGTACCTGTTCGGCAAGTACTTCGAAGAATGGGATCTGGCCCGCTGGCAGATCTTTCTCGACAGCCCGATGGCGATCGAAGCCAGCGAGGTCTACTGGAATCACGATGATCGCTACGACACAGAGGCGCGCCGACTGCGTGCCGAGTTCAGTGCGATGCCGCCACTACCGAACCTGAAGCTGTGCCGGACGGCCGAGGAATCGCGCGCCATCAACCGATTCCGGGGCGGAGCGATCGTGATTGCCGGCAGCGGCATGTGCAATGGCGGCCGGATCCTGCACCACCTCAAGCAACACATCGAGAATCCGAACACGCATGTCGTCATCGCCGGCTTCCAGCCGCCCGGCACGCTGGGGCGGCTGCTCGTCGATCGCGTGCCGGAAGTCAGGATCCATGGCAAGTCATTCCGCGTGGCGGCCAAAGTCCATACGCTCGGTGGTCTTTCGGCCCACGGCGATCAAGATGATCTGCTGCGCTGGTACAGCAGCTTCGCCTCGAAGCCCCCTGTCTACCTTGTGCATGGAGAAGCCGAGGGCGCCGACGGTATGCAGGAAGCATTGACCGCGCGCGGTACCCTGGCGGGCATCGCGAAACCCGGTCAGCGGCTGGAGCTTGCACAGCTCGAGCCGCTGTCGCCGCGCGAGTCGGATCTGGCGAATAGTTCTGCAATCTTGGAGTAACGAAAGATGAACAGGGCGGGAATGGTGCTTCGAAGTGTTCTCGGCGTACTGGGTCTCGCAACCCTGTCGGGTTTCACATCAGCCGCAAGCACCAGTCAAGTCGTGCTGGTCGCCGGCGCGACCGGCGGCACCGGCAAAGAGGTTGTCACCCAGGCGGTCGCCAAGGGCTACAGCGTTCGTGTGCTGGTGCGCAACGAAGCGCGGGCCCGAGAAGTGTTCGGCGATTCGGTGCAGTACGTGGTCGGTGACGTGCGTGACACCGCGGCGCTCGACCGCGCCGTCGCGGGTGCAACCTATGTGGTTTCCGCGCTGGGCTCGAATACGCGGAACGATCCGACCAACAAACCCGAGTTCATCGACTACGGTGCGATCAAGGCGCTCGCAGAAGCGGCGAGACAGCACGGCATCAAGCAGTTCGTGCTGGTCTCTTCCATGGGCGTCACAGACAAGGACAATCAGCTCAACAAGATGTTCGACAACATCCTGATCTGGAAGCTGAAGGGTGAGGATGCGCTGCGTGCATCAGGCGTGCCCTACACCGTCGTGCGGCCCGGTGGCCTACGCGACACGCCGGGAGGCCAGGGTGGCATCAAGGCGCTGCAGGGCGACCCGAAGGTGCGGGGCGAGATCGCACGCGTAGACGTCGCGACCGTGTGCGTCAATGCGCTGGGTCGCGAAGCTGCCGTTGGCAAGACCTTCGAGATCGTCGGTGATCCTGCCACCACTGCGGTCGACTGGAATACGTTCTACGCGTCGCTGATCGCGGACAGTTCGACTGCCAATGGCGAATAACTCCGCCGCGCAGCCGAGTCTGTTGCAACGTTTCCTGTCCCGCTACACGACCGTCGATCCGCGCGAAACGGCGACGGTCGTCGCGGCGTTCTTTCTGTTCTTCTTCGTGCTGGGCAGTTACTTCGCGGTTCGTCCGGTACGTGAGACTTTCGCGACGGTGCTCGGTCGGGATCGCGTGGCCGATCTGTGGCTGTACACGGCCATTTTCTCGATTGCGATCGTGCCGCTTTACGGCTGGCTGGTCAGCAAGGTCCGGCGCAGCGTGTTGCTGCCGTGGATCTATGGCTTCGTCGCGATCATGCTGGCGCTGATTGGTGTCGTGCTGGGCGCCGACGAGGAGAACATGGCGGTCGCTGCGTTCTTCTATGTCTGGATCAGCGTACTGAACCTGATGCTGGTGTCGGTTTTCTGGAGCTTCCTGCTCGAAGTTTTCTCCAGCGACCAGACCAAACGGCTGTTCGGATTCATCGCTGCGGGCGGCACGGCGGGTGCCCTGGTGGGCCCGACCATGACCCGCCTGATCGTTGATTCGGTCGGCAACTCCGGTGTGCTCTACATGGGTGCGATAGGCTTTGTCGGCGCAATCCTCTGTCAGCGCGTGTTGCTGACAATCTGGGCGCGCGAACGCATGGGCCTCGCCGCAGTGGTCGCGGGCGAGAGTCCGCAGGCTGTCGCCGCTGCCGCGCCGGCGCCTCGCGACAAGGGCCTGGGTGGCAATCCGTTCGCGGGCATCTCCAAGGTCTTGAAGTCACCGTACCTGCTCAGCATCGCGCTGTTCGTGACGCTGCTGTCGCTGGTCAACACTTTCCTGTACTTCGAGCAGCTGCGCATTGTCGAGGAAACCTTCGCCGACAGGACTCGCCGCACGGAGGTGTTCGCGAACATCGACATCATCGTGCAGACGCTGACGATCCTGTCGCAGGTCTTTTTGACCGGGCGTATCGCTTCGCGACTGGGTGTCCGTGTGCTGCTGACGATCGTGCCGATCGCGATGATCGGCGGCTTCCTGCTGCTGTCGGCCTACAGCGTGTTCGGCGTCATCGCTGCCGCGCTGATCGCACGCCGCTGGGGCGAGTATGCGTTCGTCCGGCCGGGCCGCGAAATGCTGTTCAGCCAGCTCGACACCGAAACCAAGTACAAGGCGAAGAACTTCATCGACGTGCCGGTCTATCGTGCAGCGGACTATGTCGGCGCGCAGGGCAAGACTGCGATCGATGCGCTCAGTGTGTCGGTGACGGCGGCGGCGCTCGTCGGTGCGGCGATTGCGGCGGTTTGGGCGGTCGTGGGCTGGCTGCTGGGTCGCCAGCACGACCGCGCCAGCGCGGCAGCCAAGACAGAGCGTCAGTAGCGGGCGAGCGCGCTGCAGACTTCGTCGGCGGTATCGAAGCGGTCATTCGGCCGCTTGGCGAGCAGCCGATCGAGCAGCGGCTGAAAGCCGCTGAGGGATTCCGGCAGCGGCGGCGCCGGAGAACTGACGTGTGCCTGCAGGATCTCGATCACGTTGCTGCCGTGAAATGGTTTCCGGTGTACCAGCAGCTCGTAGATGATTACGCCGAGGCTGTAGAGGTCGCTGCGACCGTCGACCGGCAGGCCCTGCGCCTGCTCGGGGCTCATGAAGTACGGTGAGCCGCGCAGCAGCCCCGTGCGCGTCGAACCCTGGGAGCCGTCCAGCTGCTTGACCAGGCCAAAGTCGATCAGCACGACGTTGTCGTCCTCGCGCAGCATGACGTTCTGCGGCTTCAGGTCGCGATGCACGAGGCCCGCGCCATGGATCACGACGAGTGCCTCGGCGATGCGACGCGCATAGCCGAGCGCGACGGCCACCGGTAGCGGTTCGCGCATGCGGGCACGAAGGTCGCCGCGCGGAAAGTACTCCATCGCGAGGTACTCGCGGCCGGCATGAACGCCGTAATCGTATATGTCGACGATTGCCGGATGGTCGACGTTCGACAGCGCCCGGTATTCACGCGCCAGCAACTCATAGGTCTTCGGCCCGTCCAGTACTTCCTCGGCGCTGACCTTGAGTGCGACATTTGTTTCGCGATCGGGTGCCGAGGCCAGATACACGGTGGCGGTCTCGGATCTGCCGATAGTCTTCAGGATCTCGTAGCGCGGCACGATCGCTTCCGGCGGGTTTCGTGGCCGGCGCAGAAAGGCAGCGCGGCGTTCTGCAGCCTGGAGCGAATGGCGCAGGCAGCGTGCCAGGCGCTTCGGAGTCAGCCGGGCACGGGGCAGATAGTCTTCTGCGCCACACTTCAATGCAGCAACCGTGGCCAGTTCATCGCCGTCCTCAGCGATGACGACCAGAACAGGGCATTGCGGTTGCGCGCGCAAACGCTGCAGCAGATCGAGACCAGCGCTGCTTTCGAAGTCCGGGTCGGCGGCGAATGATTCATGCAGCAGCACCAGTTCGCAGCTGGCGAGAGCCGCGGCGAGATCATCTTGAGCGAGCTCAGGGTCGAGGTGCTTCACTTCGCTGTATGGCCTGACCGTGCCGATCAGCTGTGTCAGCCAGGTCGCGTAGGCCAAGTCCCGGCTGGCAATCCGGATTCTCTCGGGCGACTGAACGATATCGTTCATTGCAGGCTGAATCGCATGCGCAGCCGCGCGCGCTGCTCGACCGGGCGACCATCGCGGACGACGGGCTCAAACCGCCATCGATTCAAAGCAGTGGTTGCGGCGCGATCGAAAGTTCCGGCGGGCTGGGCGCTAGTGACGCGAATGTCGCCGACTGTGCCATCCGGCGCTACGACGAACTCGAGATCAACCCAGCCTTCGATGCTTGCCTCGCGCGCCTCGCGCGGGAACTCCGGCTCCACGAACCGCGTCCGGCGCAGTGCGCCGACGCCAATCACCGTGTTGCTCTGGCGGACACGCTCGCGCGCCGCAGTCAGCTCGGCGCGGACCGCGCCGAGTTCGCCAGCGCCGAGTTGTGCCGATTCGAGGTCGCCGAGGATGCGCGTGCCGGTTTCGATTTCATCGCGGCCCAATGCGGCGCGCAGCTCGGCGATCAGCGCACTGCCGAGCGATTGCCGCAGGTTCTGTATTTGAGGGCTGCCCGGGTCGAGCGTCCGCAGTGCAGTAAAGTAAGCGACCGCCGTGTCATCACCGCTGCCGCTGAGCCGCCGCTGGCTGATCCGCTGCGCGACCAGACCGGAGAGCTGAGCGACTTCCTCGGTTCGACTGTTAGCCTGCACGCTTGCGAGCTGAACGCGAATGGGCGTGAGGTCGCTGCTGGCAACGCCCAATTCGGAAGCCGCCCGCAACCAGCGATCGGTGGCGGCGCTGTCACCCCGCGCTGCGGCAGCACGGGCCTCGGTCAGAGTCCGCGCAGACAGCTGCTGACCGAGACGCAGTACCGTCGCATCCCGCGGCGCGATCGTGCGGGCACTCTCGAAATAGAACCGTGCATTGTCGGAACCGGGCTCGAGCACGGCGCCGCGCTGCAGCCTGTCGCCGCCGCGACGAATCAGATCGCGCAGCCGCTCGTCGACCTGCTGCTGCTCGATGGAACGCCGCGCTTCGGTGACCTGCGCCGAGGGAGCGCCGTCGGCGGCGTTCTCAAGCACCGCGAGCGCACGCCCCGCATCGCCGCTCGCGGCCGCCGCGCGTGCGCGGGTCAGCACGGCCCGCTCGCGTTCGCGGCTGAGCTGCGCCGACAGAAAAGCGATCTGCACGTTGTCCGGGTCGAGCGCACGGGCCTGCTGCAAGGCATTCGCGGTCCCATCGAGCTGACCCGCCTGCAAACTGCGATCGGCCTCTGCGAGTAAAGTCGCAAGGCGCGCGGCAGCTTCATCGCTCGGTGCCGGCGCCAGAGTCGGCAGAGTGACCGGAGTGGGCACCGTCTCGGATGCGGCTTCCGGGCTGGTCGCGGGCGCATCGGCCGTGGTCGTCTCCGACGCGGGGCGCAGCGCCCACCAGCCGATCGCGGCAGCGGTGATTGCCGCCGCCGCCCAAACCCAGACCGGGGGCTGTCGGCGTTTGCCTGTCGTCGCGCGGCGGGCCGCCGACGCTACCACGGCGGGTGGCGCAGCGCTGGCATGGGCTTCGTCGTGGCGACGCAGAGCTGCGTCGACAAACAATCTGACTCGCTGTGCCGAAATCGGCTTATGCAGGAATCGATACACTTCGCCGCTCGTGACCTGCGACGCGAGCCGACCCTGATGATCAGCCGTGCCGGCCACGATCAGCACGAGATCAGGGAACTGGCCCCGCAGGCGCAGCGTCAGCTGCTCAATGGGGCCGCTCGCTGCCGCGGCATCTATCACCGCAACACCGCAGCGACTCGCCATCACCTGCACCGCCAGCTCCGCCTCGGTGGAACAGAGGTTCAGCGCATGGTCGGCGGTCACGACGCGTTCGAGTGCGTCGAGCAGCGCGTCGTCAGTGGAGAGCACGGCGAGGCCGATGCCCGCACCGACTCCCGCTCCCGGCAGGCTGGTGGCGGATTCCACGGTCTCTATCGAGGGGACGATGCCACGATTCTCCAAGCTGTACTCCGCCGGTCAGCAAGCGTCCAAGCTCGACGCAAACCGCCCTGACTCCCGAGTGTTCTACCGGCTTGCGTCAGCCGATTCTGTGACGCATTTCCGGCGTGGCGGCGATCCGCGACAGTCTCCGATGCTACGCGCCAAAATGCCAACCCGGTCTCATTTTTCGATCAGATTGATGCTGCGGCAGGCGAGCGTGGCCGCAGCCTGGCGCCGCGCGAATTCGAGCCTCTGCGCGAGCTCGACCCGTTTCGGCGAAGATATCCGCTGCGCGCCGACCACAAGGTCGGCGTAGCGGCGCTTCTGGGCCACAGGATGCAAGTTGAGCGAGCCTCCGCAAGCAAACACTTCGACGGTCACGGTGCACGGCACCGCGCGCGGGCGGCAAGGGCCAAACCTCGACCATCGTGTGTTGATCGCAACGAGCTGGGGCCTGCTCGCCCTGACACTCGTCGCGACACAGGCGCCGCGATTCTGGTGGGCCGATCTCGCGCCACACTTTCGTGTCCATTACCTCGTTCTGGGCGCCAGCATGCTGCTGCTGGCGGCGCTGGTCCGCAACCGGCATGCAATCGTTCTGGCCGCCGTCGTCGTTGCCTGGAATGCGTCGCAGGTCTGGGCGCCGTCCGGAAGCTTTCGGTCTATCGATCCGCTGACCGCGGCGCCCGGCGCGAGTGAGTTTCGGGTGGTGGCAGCCAACGTATTCTTTGCCAACAAAGACTATCCGCGGATGCGCGACTGGGTGCGTGCAGAGCAGGCCGACTTGGCCGTGTTTGTCGAAGTCACGCCCGACTGGCAGGCGCAGCTTGCACAACTCGACGAGTACTCCGAGAGCTACTACGACACGCGGCAAGGAACCCGCGGCACGCTGATCCTGTCAAAGTGGCCGATGGCGCCGGCGCGGGCGCTGGACTCGCGTACCGATCGAGCCGCAACGACGCGGATGACCGTTCAGTTGCCCGGCGCTGCGCTGCAGCTGATTGGCGTGCATGCCAGCTGGCCGATAACGGCGCGACGCTGGCAGGATCGGAATCGCGAGTTTGCTGCGCTGGCCAAGGCGACGTCGCGCTCCGATGGAGCCTGGATACTGATTGGCGATTTCAACAGCACGTTGTTCTCGCCGCATTTGGCGGCGATGCTCGAACGTGGAAGACTGCACAGCGCGGCTGGACGAGGCTGGCATCCGACCTGGCCGTCATGGTTGGGCGTCGCTGGAATTCCGATCGACCACGCGTTTGTGTCGGAGCGGGTGTTCGTGCAGCAGTTGCGAGTGGGGCCCCGATTGGGGTCCGATCATCGACCGATTGTCCTTGATGCACTGGTTTTTCCCGAAGGATGAATGGCATGTACGTACCAAGAACCGCAGCCCTGCTCGCCATCCTGGTTGCATTTCTGGCGCCTGCCGCGCTGGCTGATGGCGTGAGCAATTCGCAGGAACGCGCTGCAGCCGAGTATCTGGCCGCGCTGGCCAGCGGCAGCATGCAGAACCTGGCTTATGCGATTCACCCCAGCGAAATACATCGCCTGCGTCTCGGCATTCTCTCGACCCTGCGCGAAGAAGCTGCCCGTGGCGACGCGCGCGCGCGCGCGCGCCTGTTCGGCGCGGCCACGTCGCTGGCTGATGTGGAGCGTCTGACCGGACCGTCCTTCTTCGCTGCGTTCGCGGGCCGGCTGCGCTTTGCGGTGGCTCGCCCCTACGCGAAGGTGGATGGGCTGGTGTCGGTGCGCGACGGCAAGGAACTCGTCCACGTCATCGTGCGGGCGCAGCAGCCGAAAGAGCGCGGCGAGACGCGGGTCATTGAAACCGTCAGCCTGCTGCCTTACGGCAAGGACTGGAAGGCCGCGGTGCCGAGCGCACTCGAAGCGCAGATCGATGACCTGATCGTCGGCCGTGAAGTCGACACCTCGGGTCTCGCCCGCGCTCTGCCTGCCGGCTCCGGGCCGGCAGGAGCGGCTGCTGCGGTGCCCGTCGCGGCGAACTCACCCGAAATCCTCGGCATGCTTGGGGCGGCGGAGACGGCGCTGGTCGACAGCCGTTGCGATGACTACTACAAGCAGCACCTGAGCCCCGGCTTTCGCAAGACGCTCTCCAGCCGCGCGCTCGATGCCCTGATCAACAGCTGCCGCAACAGTCTCGGTGCGCGCGAATCGCTGATCGCCGCGCTCAGGATCGTGCGCCGCTCGCCGCCGAGATACGACCTGGAGGGCGCGCGCGCCAGCTATGACGTCAGCGGACAGGGACTCGCGTTCGATCGATTCGTGCTAGAACGGGTCGACGGACGCTGGTATGTTGCAGAGTAAAGAAATATGAAGCCCATTGGATTGTTCAGAACACTGTCGATTGCCGCGCTGCTGGCGATCACTGGAGGTTGTGCCGTGTCCCCGCAGAAGACGACTGTCACCGTTGCCCCGTCCGTGGACCTGCAGCGTTTCATGGGGCCGTGGTATGTAATTGCCAACATCCCGACCTTCATCGAGAAGGACGCCTACAACGCGATCGAGAACTACCAGATCGACCAAGACGGCACGATCGCCACCACGTTCACGTTCCGCAAGGGTGGCTTCGACGGACCGGAGAAGCGTTACAACCCGCGCGGGTTTGTGATTCCGGGTACCAATAATGCGATCTGGGGCATGCAGTTCATCTGGCCCATCAAGGCCGAGTACGTGATCAGTTACGTCGATCCGGAGTACACCGAGACGATCGTCGCGCGCAGCGCGCTCGATTACGTCTGGATCATGGCGCGTACATCGACGATCAGCGACGAACGCTACCAGGCCCTGCTCGCGCGCGTCGCAGCGCTGGGCTACGACATGTCGAAGATCAACAAGGTGCCGCAGAAACCGTAGACCGCTGGGGCTGTGCGTCCTAGACTAAAATGCCATACCTTAGACGGCAGTCAATGGAGAAGAACATGTCAGTAGCCCGAGTCACCGAGATCATTTCCTCGTCGAAGAAGGGTTTCGACGACGCCGTCCAGGCCGGCGTCAAGCGCGCCACCAAGACGCTGAAGAACGTTATGACTGTGTGGGTTGCCAGTCAGGAACTCGTGATCAAGGACGACAAGATCGTCGACTATCGCGTGCGCCTGAAGGTGACCTTCCTGCTGACGAAGTAGCCCGTCATGCGCCGACACGTCTGCCTGAGTGGAGTTGCTGTTGCATGGCTGGTAGCTGCCGCAGGTGCGTCCGCGCAGCAGCCGCAGGCGGCTCCGGCGGCAGCGGAGCAGGTTGAGTATGCGCACGACAAGATCGAGCAGCCCGAAGTACTCGATCGACTCGCGCGCAAGGATCCGATGCTGGTGGTGCTCGATGTGCGTGCACCGGCGGAATACGCCGCGGGACATGTGCCGTCGGCACGCAATATTGCGCATGACCTGATTCGCGAGCGGGTCGGCGAACTGGCGGACGCGCGCGACAAGGAAATCGTCGTGTACTGCCGCACCGGACGTCGCTCGCAGATGGCGCTCGATGCGCTGCGGGAGCTCGGCTTCACCCGGTTGCGACATCTGAGCGGCGACTACACGGCCTGGGACGCCGCGGGCCAGCCCGTTGAGGGCCGGCCGGTCGTAGACCCGCCCGCCGCGGCCGAGCCTGCTACGCCTTCCGAGTCAGCTCACGGTCGCGCCGAGCCCGCCCGGCAGCTCTAGCACGCCAACCACCAGCATGCCCGGGCCGCCATGCACGCCGAGTGCCGGCCCGAGCGTGGCGATCTCGGTCGCGTCGACGTTGTTCGTCAGTGCAAGGATCTCACGCTGCAGTTCACGTGCAGCGTCTTCGGCGCTGCCGTGCCCGATGATCATCCGGTAGCGGGCGTCACTGCGCAGTCTGCGGCAGATCAGTTTTGCGAATCGTGATCGCAGATTCTTCTTGCCCCACAGCACCGCACCCGGTGCGACCCGACCGTCCGGCCGATTGATCAGGATGATCGACACGCCGAGCAGATCCGCAATCGTCTTGACGATCCGCGGCACGCGACCGCCGCGGACCAGATAGTCGAGCCGCGCGAGCAGCCCGTAGGTCATCGCGTGCTCACGCGCATGACGTGCGCTGGCGACGACTTCGTCGCGAGAACCACCGTTCATTGCCGTCTCGGCGGCTGCCCAGGCGACGAGGCCCTGGCCGAGCGAGGCATTCAGGCTGTCGACGATCTCGATGCGCTCGCCCTTGACGCGCTGCGCGGCGATCGTGGCGGCATTGAAGGTGCCGCTGACCTTGGCGGACAGCGACACTGACACCACGGCGTCGAAATGCGAAGCCAGAAACTCGTACATGCGCCGGAAATCACCGGGAGGAGGTTGCGAGGTCTTCGGATGCTCGCCACCTGCGGCGATCTCGCGGTAGAACTGCTCCGCGGAAATCGACACCTTGTCGAGGTAGGAGCGGGCGCCGAAGTGCACGCGCAACGGTACGACATGCAGTTCGACGCGCTCCAGCACTGAATCCGGCAGATCGGCGGCAGAATCCGTGACCACCGCGACACGTCTGCCGCGGGCGTGGTGCGCGGCTGCCTGCTGCTTCCACATGTCGTCGGCTTTCTCGGCCGACAGCACGCCGAACCCCCGCACGCACTCGAACACCCGCTCCGGTTCGTCGGTGTGGATATGCACGCGCACCTTGCGCTGCGAGCCACCGACCACAAGGCTCGAGCCGTAGCTGCCGAGGGTCTCGCGAATCCGCCGCTGGTCGAGGCCTTGGCCTGCGACCAGGCATTCGGTGCAGTAGCGATGCTCGCCGGCAGCGGCTTCGCCGATGGCCATCGTCTCGCCGTCGTCATGCACCATGACCGGAATCTCGCCGACCGCGCCAGTTTCGAAGTAGCGCGCCATGCCATCGACGAGTTCGACGAAACCCTGCGCACCGGCGTCGACGACATTCGCTGCCCGCAGCTCCTCCAGCTGACCGCGCGTGCGCTCGAGCGCCGCACGCAGTGGCTGTACGACGGCCGGCAGCAGACGCCGGAAGTCGCTGCCCTCTGCGCCCGGCGCGCGCTGTTCGAGTTCCAGCGCAAACGCACTGAGCAGGGTCAGCAGCGTGCCTTCACGGGGCTGGGTCAGCGCCTCGCGGGCGTAGCCGGCACCGGCCGTCACGGCCGCGCTGAACTCGCTGGCCGTGAACTGCGCAAGGTGTCCGCCATGGTCGCCCACGCCTGTCAGGAACTGCGACAGGATCGCACCGGAGTTGCCACGCGCACCGTCGATGGCGGCGTCAGCGACCTTGGTCAGCAGCAAGCCTGCATGCGCGGGCACGTTGCTGTTCATCGCCTGCAGCACGCTCGCGAGCGTCATTGCCATGTTCGTGCCGGTGTCGCCATCCGGCACCGGGAACACGTTGATCTTGTTCAGGTGCTCGGTTTGCGAGAACAGCTGATAGATGCCGGCGCGCAGCGCTTCGCTGAGTACGAGGCCGTCGAGTGCCGGCAGCGCCGCAAGACTACTCACTGGATCGGGACGAGAAAGCGCGAGCCGCGATAAGACATCACAACCCCATCGACGACGATCTCTTCGACCCGCATGCCATTCGGCAACGAGTCACCTTCGACGACACGCTGGCTGCCGATCAGTGCAAAGCGCTTCGCGGGCGCAGCGTCGTAGACATGCAGACTGAGCGCGACGTTGGGTAGTTCCGCAGTTCCGGAGCCGACCAGGCTGTCGCGGGTCGGCAGGCCGCGGGTGACGTTGCCGCCCGACGGGTCGCGGGGCGCCTGATCGATCGATGGCAGGGCCGTCAGATCGATCTCGGCTTCCAGCGCCGACGGTGCGGTGTCCGCGGTGCCCAGCGGCGCGCGCCCCATTGTCAGGCTGCGATCCTCGATCAAGGGCGGATCGAAACGCGGATCCGTGCCGGTTCGCGCCACCGCTGCGCCGATCGCTGGTTCTGCCGGCGTCGTTGTCATTGTCGCCACGGCCGGCGGCGCATCGTTGCGCAGCAGATACCACAGCAGCCCGATCAGATTGATGCCGAGCAGCACCGCGAGCAGCAGCGCCCAGGTCGGAAAGCGCTGACGCGGGCTGGCGACCCGCACTTCAAAAAGCGCCGGGCCCGACTGCCGCTGGCGGTCGCTTTCAGATTTCTTCAGCGCATCTAGAATGAATGACATCGGTTCATCTCGCGGCAGTCGCCGGTGACTCGTCAAGCGTTTCAAGCTGCGGGCTGCCGGGTTCCGCCAGCGCCGCATCGAGCATCACGAGGGTTTCGATGCCGGCGACGCCGTCCACGGTTAACCGATGCTGGCGCTGGAACTCCGCCACTTGCTGCGACAACACGGTGTCGTAGGCAGCAGCGCTTGCAGCGCCTGCTTCCTGCCCGCGCAAGCGGCCGAGATCGGCACGCAGCTTCTGTACGGCCGGGCCGCGCATGCCGACAGTCAGTGCCTGGGGTTCGGCGGTGCCGGGGCGCCACAGCAGCACGAAATCACCCGACCAGAGGCGCGACAATTCCCCCAGCGTCACGTCACGACGCTGACCGCCGAGGCTCAGGCTTGCGCGCTCGTCGGACAGTGCGGCGAGCACGACCTGATGCTCGCGGCCGAGTTCGTCGGTCAGCAGCAGGATCGCCGGACGATTGAACTGCTGCAGCTGGCCGAGCGTGCCGCGGTTACTGTGGCATTCGAGGCTTTGCGGCTGCGCCTGCGCACAGGCGTCGACGGTGCTCGCAACGTAGCGGGCGTTCCACAGCGCAAACAGCTTGTTGAACGCGTTGTCGGTATCGGTTTCGCCACTGAAGCGACGCAGCAGCGCTGCCAGGCTGATCCGGTCGGCGTCCGTCTCAGGCGCCACCGTGGTGGTGACCGCAACAGGCGTGGCAGCGACTGCGGTAACTGGCGCAGCGCGCTGCGAACTCCACAGCCAGAGTCCGAGCGCACCAACAACCGCAACGCCAGCCACGCCCGCGAGCGCCGGCCACCAGGGCCTGACGGTTTCGCGACCAAACACTTCCCGTGCTGCACGGCGGACGATCCTGGGCGTGATGTGATGGCGATCCTCGGTGAACGCGCCGAGCAGCGCCCGATCGCAGATGATGTTGATCAACCGCGGCACTCCGCCGCTTGCCTGATGTACGGCGCGCAGTGCGGAGGCGGTAAAGATCTCGCTGGTGGAGCCGGCGACGTTGAGCCGGTGCCGGACGTAGGCGGCACTTTCGTCGCCGGATAGCGGATCGAGGTGATAGCGGCCGGTGATGCGCTGCGCAAGCTGCCGCAGATCGACGCGATCGAGCAGTTCACGCAGTTCCGGCTGACCGATCAGGATGATCTGCAACAGCTTCTGCGTTGCGGTTTCGAGGTTGGTCAGCAGGCGCACCTGTTCCAGCACGTCGGGCGCGAGATTCTGGGCCTCATCGACGACGACGACCACCCGTCGCCCCTGGCTGTGGGCGCGCAGCAGGTACTGGTTCAGGATGTCGACGAGATCCTTGACGCTATGGATCGCATCGTCCGGCACGCCGATGCCGAGCTCCTCGCAGATCGTCAGCAGGAATTCGGTCGCGCTGATCTTGGGGTTCAGGATCAGCGCGATCTCGGCGTTCTTGGGCGCCTGCGCGAGCAGCGAACGGATGACGGTGGTCTTGCCAGTGCCGACCTCGCCGGTCAGCTGCACGAAGCCACCGGCTTCATTGATGCCGTACATCAGATGCGCGAGCGCCTCCGCATGCCGCCCGCTCATGAACAGATAGCGCGGGTCCGGTGTGATGGCGAAGGGCTTTTCGTTGAGCCCAAAGAAAGACAGATACATGCGGTTTAGTCCCGCGCGGAGTATTGCACGGGGCCTTTCAGGCCGTGAAGGGACGCTTGGCGCGGCCGGCCAGACTGCTCGCACGGCTCAGCGAGCCGCTGCCAAAGCGATGGCGGATCGAATCGATCGTCGCATCGAGGCGCTGGGTACCGGGCTGCGGCGCCGCATCGAACAGGTCCGGCTGCGCGCTGGGGCTGAGTTCACTGGCACCGACGCCCAACAGCCTCAATCGGGCTTGCGGGGCATCGCGCAGCCATGCGTCGAGCAGGCGGCACGCAAGCGCGGCAATGTGCTGCGAATCATCGGTCGCCGGCGAGAACGTGCGCTGTCGCGTGAACGTCGCGAAGTCATGCCGGCGGATCTTGATGCTGATGCAGGTCGTCGTAAGCCCTCGGGCCCGCAACCGGGTCGCGACGCGATCAGCCAGCGGCAGCAGCTCGGCGCGCAGCGGCGCAGCGCCCGACAGGTCGGCGGCGAAGGTTTCCTCGGCACTGATCGACTTCTCGGCCGAGTCTGCAATGACTGGGCGCGAGTCGATGCCCGCGGCCCGTTCGCGCATCCGCCGACTGTCGCGACCGAACAAGCCGCGCAGAGCAGCTTCGGGCGCGCTGCGCAGCGCGCCGAGTGTCGTGATCCCGGCGGCGATCACGGCATCACCCTTCTTGCGGCCGAGCCCGGGCAGGCGGCGGATGGGCAGGGGATCGAGGGCGTCTGGAAGACTCTCGGTGGTGATCACCGTCAGGCCATCGGGCTTGTCGAGATCTGAAGCAATCTTGGCGACCAGCTTGTTCGGCGCCACACCAACCGAGGCACGCAGGCCGGTCTCATCGAATATTCGCTGCTTCAGGATGTGCGCGATCGAGACCGCATCGCCGTGCAGGGCCCGGCTGCCGGTAACATCGAGAAACGCCTCATCGAGCGAGAGTCCTTCGACCAGTGGCGTGAACTGCTGGAGGATGCTGAAGACCTGCCGCGATACTTCCTTGTAGCGCGCCATGCGGGGCCGCACGCAGATGGCCTCGGGACACAATTGCAGCGCGCGGCCGATCGGCATCGCCGAACGCACGCCAAAGCGCCGCACTTCGTAGCTCGCGGCCGCCACGACGCCGCGCCCACTGGTGCCGCCGACGATCAGCGGCTTGCCGCGCAGCGCCGGATTGTCGAGCTGTTCGACGGATGCATAGAACGCATCCATGTCGACATGCAGGATGGCGCGGCCATCCATCGCCCGCAAATCCGCTCAGGCAACCTGGAAGTCGACAGCCGTCTGTGGCTTCGGCATCGACTGCGTGCCGAGTTCTTCGGAGGCAAAGTCGTCGACGTTGATGAGGTCGAGCACTTTGCGATCGTAGTCGCGCAGCATCGCCGCTTCGGTCTCGGAGATGATCCCGGCCGCGAGGGCCTGAGTAATCTGGCCCGGCAGATCGAGCGCCGTGACCTTGCCGGTCTTGACGCCTTCAACGCGAATCCGTTTCTCGAGTGGCTCGGCCGTCTGCGCCATCAGCAGCGCTTCGTGCAGCAGGCCCAGCGGGTTGCTGGGCTCGATCGTGCGGTAGATGCCATCGCAGAGCCGGTCGCGTGACTCGCTCGGGCTCAAAACCAGCTCCGCAAGCTGGCGGCCGCAGCGATCGCCGGGTGCCGAGTACTGCAGGCCGCTCGGAAAGATGAAGAAGCGCATCGCGCCGCCGAGAAAAGCATTCGGGAAGTTGCGCAGGAAGCCGTGCAACTGTTCCTGAGCCTTGTACAGCAGCGTCCGACACGCCCAGTCGACGATTGGTAGATCTTCTGGCTTGCGGCCCTGGTTCTCATAATGCTTGAGCACCATGGAGGCCAGATACATGCACGAGAGCACATCGCCGAGCCGCGCCGAGAGGTTCTCTTTTTTCTTCAGGTAGCCGCCGAGTGTCAGCATGGCCACATCGACCGCGAACGCGAATGAGGAGCTGAAGCGTACGACATGCTGGTAGTAGCGCTTCTCGGGCCCATCGGTTGGTGCTGCCGTGAAACGTGCATTCGTCAAAGCCATGATAAACGAGCGCACCGCGTTGCTGATCGTGAAGCCGATGTGACCGAACAAGGCCGCGTCGAACTCATCGAGCCCCTTGGCGTGATCCGGATTGCGCGCGGCTTCCATCTCCTTGAGAACGAACGGATGACAGCGGATCGCGCCCTGGCCGAAAATGATCAGGCTGCGCGTCAGGATGTTCGCGCCTTCGACGGTGATCGCCACCGGCACCACCTGGTAACCGCGGCCGAGGTAATTCTTCGGTCCGAGGCAGATGCCCTTGCCGCCGTGCACGTCCATCGCGTCGTTCACGACCACGCGGCTCATTTCAGTGACGTGATACTTGAGCATTGCCGACGGCACGGACGGCTTTTCGCCACCGTCGATCGCGCCGGCCGTGACCGAACGCGCGGCGTCCATCGTGTACGTGAAGCCGACCATGCGTGCGATCACGGCCTCGACGCCCTCGAACCGCCCGATCGGCATGTTGAACTGGCGGCGGATGCGGCCGTATGCGCCGGTCGCGAACGTCGCGGCCTTCGCACCACCGGTGCTGTTCGACGGCAACGAGATGCAGCGGCCGACGGACAGCTGCTCGACCAGCATGCGCCAGCCCTGGCCCGCCATCTTCGGGCCGCCGATGATCGCGTCGAGCGGCACGAACACGTCCTTGCCCTGGATCGGGCCATTCTGGAACGGCACATTCAGCGGAAAATGGCGCCGTCCGATCGTGATGCCTGGCGTCTTGCGCGGAATCAGCGCACAGGTGATACCTGGATCTGAGTTGTCGCCGAGCAGCTTGTCAGGATCGAACATCCGGAACGCCAGGCCGATGACGGTCGCGACCGGCGCGAGCGTGATGTAGCGCTTGGAGAAATTCAGCCGCAGGCCGAGAACCTCGCGCCCTTCGTAGGTACCACGGCAGACCACGCCCGTGTCGGGCAGCGAGGCGGCATCGGAACCCGCACGCGGGCCAGTCAGTGCGAAGCAGGGTACTTCCTCGCCGCGCGCGAGGCGTGGCAGGTAATGGTTCTTCTGTTCCTCGGTGCCATAGTGCTGCAGCAGTTCGGCCGGACCGAGCGAGTTCGGCACGGCGGTGGTCGAGGCGACCGTACTGCTGCGGCTCGCGAGCTTGGCAAGCACGCAGGAGTGTCCGTAGGCCGAGAACTCCAAGCCGCCGTATTTCTTCTGGATGATCATCGCGAAAAAGCCGCGGCTCTTGAGGAAGTCCCAGACTTCGGGCGGCAGATCGCCGCGACGGTGGGTGATGTCCCATTCGTCGATCATCCGGCATAGTTCTTCGCAGGGCCCGTCGAGAAAGGCCTGCTCTTCATCGCTGAGCCTGGGTGGTTTCGCGGACAGCAGCTTCTGCCAATCCGGGTTGCCAGTGAACAGTTCGCCGTCCCACCAGACGGTGCCGGCTTCGAGCGCTTCCTTCTCGGTCTGCGACATCGACGGGAGCATCTTGCGGTACGTGCGCAGGAACGGACCGCTGATCAGCGCTTTGCGGATCGGCCGTAGGCTCAGCAGCGCGAGGCCGGCGAACATCACCCACAGGAATCCTTTCCAGATGCCGGCTGGCGCGCCGAACTGCTGATAGGCGAGCAGCAGCACCAGGAACACGGCCGTGAAGGTCAGCAGGCTGAGCCGCTTGTAGGCGAGGAACAGCAACGCGGCGACGAACGCCAGCGAGATGATGCCGCCCGGAACAGTCAGCGCGTACGCGGCGCCGGCGAGCAGCAATACAGTCAGCAGGGCACGGATCATGGCCGATCCTCAACATTCCACAAATGATGCGGTCACTATAGCCCCCGGTGCAGCCTCGGGTAAGGTGTACAGGCTGCTCAGCGGCGCGGCACCTGCTGCGTGATGCAGTGGATATTGCCGCCGCCGAGCAGGATCTCACCGCCTGGCACGCCGACCACCCGCCGCGATGGCAGCAGCTGCTGGATCGTCTGCAGCGCCGCGGTGTCATATTCTGGGTCGAGCAGCGGCACGATCACACTCGAGTTGCCGATGTAGAAATTGCAGTAGGAGCCGGCGAGCCTATCGCCCGCGCGCCGCGGCTGCGTGCCCGGATGCGCGACGACTCCCGCTGCCTCCGCGGCGGTCATGTATAGCGGGCCCGGTTGCTGCAGTTTGTGCACCTCGAAGCGCCGACTGCGGGCATCGCTTGCGTTCATCAGCAGCTCGTAGGCCTCGGCGGAACGCTCGTACTGGGGGTCGCTGCGATCCTCCGTCCAGGTCAGGCAGATGACGCCCGGTGCGATGTAGTGCAGCAGGTTGTCGACATGGCCCTTGGTTTCGTCGGCGAACACGCCGCGCGGCAGCCAGATGACCTGCTCGACACCGAGATGGTCGCGCAGCCGGGTTTCAAGTTCTGCGATCGACAGATCCGGGTTGCGGCCGGCGTTGGGCAGGCATTCGCTTGTGCTCAGCAGCGTGCCTTCGCCATCGACATGCAGCGCACCGCCTTCGGCAATGATCGGTGCGCGGTAGCGGCCGTCGGCCTCGAACTCGCAGATCTTCTGCGCGACCTGGTCATCCAGATCCCACGGCGAGTACAGGCCATCGACGTGACCGCCCCAGGCGTTGAAGATCCAGTCCACGCCGCGCCGTCCACCGCGACCGTCGATGACAAACGTCGGGCCGGTATCGCGGACCCAGGCATCGTCGGTCGAGATCTCCACGACTCGGACAGAGGGCGGCAGCGCCGCGCGGGCGTGCGCGAACTCGGCAGCCGAGACTGCCATCGTGACCGGTTCGCTGGTGGCAATGGCCGTGGCAACCGCCGTGAACGCCTGTTGTGCAGGTGCGGCGCCGTCGCGCCAGTTGTCCGGCCGCTCGGGCCAGATCATCCAGCAGCCTTCGTGCGGTTCGAACTCGCCGGGCATCCGGAACCCGTCGGCGCGCGGAGTACCGTCGAGCGTCGGTGCCATCTTGCGCCGCCGGGCGGGCACTCAGGCCCGCGTGAACCAGTGGTTGCGATCGGGCTGTTCGCCCTGCTGGATCGCCACCAGCGCCGCGCGCAGGCCCTGGGTCGCGGGGCCGATGTTGCCGCTGCCGACGCGATGCTCCGTGCCTCGATAGATCAGCGTGCCGACACCCGCCAGCACGGCAGCGGTGCCGGACAGCGCCGCTTCGCCGTCGCGCACCCATTCGAGCGCTTCATCGACCCTGAACACCCGCTCCTCGACCTTGAAGCCAAGCTGGCGCGCCAGCGTCAGCAATGAGTCACGGGTCACGCCGTGCAGAAACGTGGAGTCGAGCGAGCGTGTGACGATGTGCCCGTCGCGAATCAGCAGGAAGTTGGCGGCGCCGGTTTCCTGCACCTCACCGCCGGGGCAGAACAACACCTGGTCCGCCTTGAACTCGCGCCGCGCTTCGAGCGTCGGACCGAGCGCGGCCGCATAGTTGCCGCCGGTCTTGACGCGCCCCAGGTGGGTCGCCGAGCGGGTGTGCTGATCGTCGATGAAAATTCGCAAGGGCCGCGCGCCGCCGGCAAAGTAGTCCCAGACGGGGCTTGCGAGCACGATCAAGCTCGCTTCGTCGGCCGGCGTTGCCGCGGCGCCGATATTCGGCGTGGTGCCAAACAGCAGCGGCCGCAGGTACAGGGCACCCGGCGCATCGGGAATCGCGTCGCGATTGCGCCGCACCACCTCGAGCACCATCTCGGTCAGCATCGCCGCATCCGGCTCCGGCAGCACCAGCGCGCGGGCGCTCTGGCGCAGCCGCTCGGCGTGCCGGTCGAGGCGGAACACGTTGACGCTGCCGTCCTGCCACTTGTACGCCTTGAAGCCCTCGAAGCAGGTGCTGCCGTAGTGCAGCACGTGCGCGGCCGGATGGATCTCGATGGTGCCGGTGGCCAGCAGCTGCGGCGCCGACCAGGCGCCGCCGCGAACCTTGGCGATCGCCATCGTCGCGGCGAGTACGCTGCCGAATGGAGCTTGCGCGGCTGGGTTGCTGCTCATTGCCTGGGGCCTGTTCCGGTCAGCTTCCGAGTAGATCCTTGACGCCATCGCGCTCCTCCAGCAACTCGGCATGGGTGGCATCCATGCGCTTGCGACTGAAGTCGTCGATGGACAATCCCTGCACGATCTCATACTGGCCGTTGCGGCAGGTGACCGGATAGGAATAGATCACGCCTTCCTTGATGCCATAGCTGCCATCCGACGGGATCGCCATCGACAGGTAGTCGCCGGACGGGCTGCCGCGCACCCAGTCGTGCACATGATCGATGGCCGCCGATGCGGCGGACGCGGCCGACGACGCGCCGCGCGCCTTGATGATCGCCGCGCCGCGCTGCTGCACGGTCGGGATAAAACCCGACTCGATCCATTTCTGTTCAACCAGGGATCGCGCCGGTGTGCCGCCGACGAGGCAATGGCTGATGTCCGGGTACTGGGTTGCCGAGTGATTGCCCCAGATGATCATGCGCTGGATCGAATTGAAGTGGCTGCCGGTCTTTTCGGCGAGCTGCGATAAAGCGCGATTGTGATCGAGCCGCGTCATCGCCGTGAACGCGCGCGGTGGCAGCGAGGGCGCGTTCTTCATGGCGATCAGCGCATTGGTGTTGGCCGGGTTGCCGACCACCAGGATGCGCGCATCGCGGCTCGCGACTGCATCGAGAGCCTTGCCCTGCGCCGAGAAGATCTGCGCGTTGGCGAGCAGCAGATCCTTGCGCTCCATGCCGGGGCCGCGCGGTCGCGCGCCGACCAGCAGGCCGATGTGCAGGTCCTTGAAAGCGATCCGCGCATCGTCGGTTGCGAGCACCTTGTTCAACGTCGGGAAGGCGCAATCGTTGAGCTCCATCAGTACGCCCTGCAGGCTCGGCAGCGCTGGCGTGATCTCGAGCAGGTGCAGGTTGATCGGCTGGTCGCTGCCGAGCATTGCGCCCGAGGCGACGCGGAAGGCGAGGGCGTAGCCGATCTGGCCGGCGGCGCCGGTGATGGCGACATTGACAGCTGCTTTCATCGAATGACTCCCCGGAAAAAGCGGGCGCGAGTCTAGCAGTCCCGCCCGGTCATCGGGGTGCCGCGGCGGGCGCTACCGCGGCATCGTCGGGGAAACGCTGCGCGAGCAGCGCGAACTCGCGATCGGCGGCAGCGTTGTCACCGCTGGCGCGCAGGCGTGCGACTTCATCGAGCCAGCTTGCAGCAGTACGCCGAAAGTCAGCTTCGGCGGACTCGGCCGCTTTGGAAGCAGCGCTGGCGGTTGCGGCGCCGATTGCTGCGGCGGCGGTCGGCGCCGGCTTGTCCGCCACGCCGGTAATTCCCGTGACGGTCTCACGGCTGCGCGCGAAGGTGGGCGCTGCGACGTCCGCTGCCGCAGGGCTGCGCCGTGTCGGCTTGTCGATAGCCTGAACAGGCGCAGGCGCAGGCGCAGGCAAGGGCGCGGCCTCTTTGGCGGCGGCGCTGTCTTCTGTGGCTACGGCAGCGTTTTCGGCGAAAGAGTCTTGATCGAGGGCCTCTACCTGGGCCGTGCGCTCCTGGCTCATCGGCGCGGTCTGTTCGGTCTGCAGCACCAGCGTGAAAGACAGCACCAGAGTGGCCGCTAGCGCCACCGGCACGGCCCAGCGCAGCGGGCGTCTGGGTTTCACCGCTGCCGGGCGCGCCGCGCCAGTCGCCAGCGCGTTCCGGGCATCCGCCAGCACGCGCCGGTCGAGCGCAGCAGGGGGCTGCAGCGAATCATCCTCGAACCGTTCCAGCAGCGGCTCGCCGGCTGCCATGCGCGCCTCCAGATGGTCGATTCGCGGCTCACTCATGTGGCGTGCTCCGCGTGCGTACTCTCCAGGGTGGCGCGCAACTTGCCGACCGCGTAGCGCAGGCGGCTCTTGGCGGTCTCCATACCGACCCCGGTCACCGCGGCAATCTGCTCCAGGCTCAGCCCGCTCTCTTCGTAAAGCAGGAATACATCGCGTTGTTCGCGCGGCAGCAGATCAAGTGCATTGCGGAGCTTGCTGCGCAGCTCGTCATTGCCGTGCCGCCGCTCCGGGCCATCCTGGGCGGGTGCTGGCAGCAGATCGTCGTGGATCGGACCGCTGTCGAATGCGTCGCCGCCCCGCGCGCTGCTGCGGCGCCAGTGATCGACGCAGCAGTGGTGCGCGATGGTGAACAGGTAGGTCTGAAACTTCGCGCGCGCTTGGTAGCGATCGCGGGCACCGATCACGCGGCTCCAGACCTCCTGGAAGAGATCTTCGGCGAGCGCCGGCTGGCGCACCTGACGCAGCAGATAGCGGAACAGCGGCCCCTTGTGGCGCGCATAGAGCGCTTCGAAGGCACGCAGGTCGCCAGCGGCATAGGCACGCAGCAGTTCCGCATCGTCGAGGGCATCCACACTCGGGACTTTACGCGTTTCGCTCCGTGGCGCTGAGAGCCTGAACTGCCGTGGGATTGGGCGCGAGATGGTTGCAGATGGGGTGATCGTGGTGCTCACGCTCGTTGGACGAACGCCGTGCCCGCTTCGGGTCAACTGTTTTCTTATACCAAACAAAGAGTTGTAATTTTCTGCGGAGAGGGCGTTGACACATAACTAGTGTTGTAGTTATATACAACACTAATACGACAGCGGTACGCACGGCGCGCATCGGTCGGACACACCATCTGAGAGGTCATCATCATGAAGTCAGCCATCCGCAGCCCCTTTGCCGCCACGCTCTTTGCCGTGCTCGGCGCCACCCTTGTGACCTACGCGTTCGGCTGGACACTGGTCAAGTCGAGCTCCGTCGCACATGCGTTCGGTACCGAGGTCGCAAGCCCTGCGCAGGACAGCGTTGAGACGCGGAGCGTCGTGGGTCCGCTGGTACAGTATTAAGGCAGCACTCCCGCACCGGAGTCGCGTCTTGGAGCTCTCATCGATGGAACCGCAGTGGCAGGACAGCTCGCCGATCTACCGGCAGCTCCGCAACCGCGTCGTCGCGATGATCCTCGAGGGCGTGCTCAAGGAAGGCGACCCCCTTCCCTCGGTGCGCAACGTGGCCAGCGAGTTCCGCATCAATCCGCTGACGGTGCTGAAAGGCTACCAGCAGCTGGTCGATGAGCAGCTGGTCGAAAAGCGCCGCGGCCTCGGCATGTTCGTCAGCACGGGCGCGCAGGCCGCGCTGATGAAGGACGAGCGGCAGCGCTTCCTCGGCGAGGAATGGCCAAGGGTGCACGCCAAGATCCGGCGGCTCGAGCTGTCGATCGACGCACTGATGCAGATGGCGCCCGCACCAACCGAGGCGGTGGGCCTGCCGTCTCTAAAGGACAGTAGTGATGACAACTCCGATCATTGACGCGCGTGGCCTGACCAAGCGCTACGGAAAACGCGTCGCGCTCGAGGATGCGAGCTTCCAGGTTGGGCCGGGCCGGATCGTGGGCCTGATCGGCCCGAACGGAGCCGGCAAGACCACGGCACTGAAATCCATCCTGGGACTGACGCCATTCAGCGGCGAGCTGAAGGTGCTTGGCCTCGACCCGCGTCAGCAGCGTGACCGGTTGATGCAGGACGTCTGCTTCATTGCCGATGTCGCCGTGTTGCCGAAGTGGCTGCGCGTCAAGCAGGCGCTGACCTATGTCGAGCATGTGCATCCGCGCTTCGACCGCGCACGTGCCGAGGCCTTCCTGGCGCGCGCCGACCTGCGTCCGACGCAGCGGGTACGCGAGCTGTCGAAGGGCATGGTCACGCAGCTGCATCTGGCGCTGATTCTCGCAATCGATGCGCGCCTGCTGGTGCTTGATGAGCCGACGCTCGGACTCGATCTGCTGTTCCGCCGTGCGTTCTACGACACGCTGCTCAACGACTACTTCGACAAGGAGCGAACGATCCTGATCACGACGCACCAGGTCGAGGAAGTCGAGAACCTGCTGACCGACGTGCTGTTCATCAATCGCGGCAAAGTCGTGCTGAACGCCTCTACCGAGGATCTGGCGACACGCTTCGTGCAGGTGACCGCTTCCGGCGAGCAGGCGAGTGCGGCCCGCGCGCTGCAGCCCATCTATGAGCGCGAGATCTTCGGGCGTGTCGCGATGATCTTCGATGGCCGCAGTGCCGACGAGCTGCGCGTGTTTGGTGAGATCCGCACGCCATCTGTCGCAGACTTGTTCATTGCGCACATGCAGTCAGCGGCGGTGGCTTCATGAACAAGTACTGGATTCTGGTGCGACGCGAATACTGGGAGCATCGCGCGCTGTGGGCGGCACCATTGATCGTCGCTGCGCTGATCCTGGTCGGTTCGCTGTTTGGGACCGCAAGCTTCAGCTTGCCCGACAGCGTCGACACGGACCGAAAGCGCGGCTTGTTCGGCTTGATCAGCTGGGGCCTGACGGTGCCGTTCTACATCACGATGGCGATCGTTCTGCTGTTTTACCTGCTGGACAGTCTGTATGCGGAACGGCGCGATCGCAGCATCCTGTTCTGGAAGTCGCTGCCGGTGTCTGACACGGCAACCGTCGTCTCCAAGTTTCTGGTTGCGACGCTGATCGCGCCGCTGGCGGCCTGGAGTCTTGGCGCGTTGACCAGTCTGCTGTCGCTCGGCATTCTTGGTCTGCGTTCGCTTGGTGCATCGTCGAACAATTCCGTGCTGCTATGGGATACGGGTCTGTGGCTGCATGTGCAGGGCCTGATCCTGCTGAGCGTTCTGGTTGCGGCATTGTGGTACGCGCCTATTGCGGCCTATCTGATGGTCGTCTCCGCCTGGGCAAAGCGTTCGGTGTTTGTCTGGGCATCGCTGCCACCGGTGCTGCTGATCGTCACCGAGCGCTATGCCTTCGGTACTGGGCATGTCCAGACTTTTCTGCGGGACCGAATCGTCGGTTTCGCGAAGCTGCTGACCGGCGACGCTTCCGGCGAGGCCGGCCGCAGCATCCCTTCGGTCGGCCGGCTGTTCGAGTCCTTCGATGCGGTGCACTTCCTCAACAATCCCGGCCTGTGGGTCGGCGTACTGCTGGCTGTGGCGTTGTTGGCGTTTGCCGTGCGCTTGCGACGCTATCGCGACGACACCTGATCAGCAGCGCGCCGCTTCGATCAAGACTGCCCGCAGATCATTGACGTTGGTGCGGGTCGGCCCTGTCACGATCAGATCGCCGAGTCGTTCGAAGAAACCGTAGGAATCATTGCGCGCGAGATGGTCGGCCGCATTCAGGCCGAGCGCCCGCGCTCTTTGCTGCGTGTCCGGCGTCACGAACGCACCGGCCTGATCCTCGGTTCCATCGATGCCGTCGGTATCGGCGGCGAGCGCCCAGATGCCAGCGGCATCCCCCGGCGCATCATGCAGCGCAACCACCAGCCCCAGCAGGTACTCGAGGTTGCGGCCGCCGCGCCCCTGCGGATCGCGCACGGCCACGGTCGTCTCGCCGCCCGACAGCAGCAGTTGCGGCTTGCCCTTGCCTGCCGATCGCAGCTGCAGTGCCTGCTGTGCCTGCGCAGCGCCGAGTCGGCTGGCTTCGCCTTGAAGCGCGTCGCCCAGATGGCTGACCACCCAGCCTTGCGCAGCGGCGAATGCCTCCGCGGCGAGCAGCGCATCGCGCGCGCTGGCGATGACCTGCACTTGCTGGGGGAGGCTGCCAAGGTCAGCTGCGCGTGGCGTTTCGTTGGCCGGATCCTGCAGTGCCAAGGCGATCGCGGCGGACGGTCGCACGGCATATCGCTCCAGGACCTCGCGGGCGTCCGCGAGACTGCTCGTATCGGCCAAGGTCGGACCGCTCGCGACCCACGCCGGGTCATCGCCCGGCACGTCCGAGATCACGAGCGTGACGACGTGCGCCGGCGCCGCCGCGAGCGCAAGTCTGCCGCCCTTGATCTGCGACAGATGCTTGCGGACGCAGTTGATCTCGGCAATCGAAGCGCCTGATCGCAGCAGCGCCCGCGTCACGGTCTGTTTGTCACCGAGCGTGATGCCGTCCGTCGGGAGCGACAGCAGCGCTGAGCCCCCGCCGGACAGCAGCGCCAGCAGGCAATCATCGGGGCCGAGGTTGCGCGCAAGCTCCAGCGCTTGCCGGGCAGCGTGCAGGCTCTGGCTGTCCGGCACGGGATGGCCGGCTTCGATCACTTGCAGTGCGGTCCATGGCCAGTGCGCCAGGCCATGGCCACGCCGCGTGACGACCAGCCCGTGGACCTTGCCACCGAGACGCTCGGCGGCAACGCCGGCCATCGCGGCCGCTGCCTTGCCGACGGCGAGCACGCAGGTGCGGCCGCCGCTGCGAAACTCTGCCAGTTCGAGCGCACTCGGCATGCAGGCCTCGGCCGAGACGGCGCGCAGCGCGGCGTCGAACAGGCCACGCAGCTGCGTGCGACGATCCGCTCCGTCGCTCACGCGTACAGGGTAAGCAGCAGCGGAATCATCGCTGGAATCAACAGCAACCCCAGCAGGTCGATCCAGAAGCCAGCCCGAATCATCTGTGAGACGCGCAAGTACCCGGTCGCGAACGCGATCGCATTCGGTGGCGTGCCGGCCGGCATCATGAAGCCCCAGGTGGCCGCGAAGGCAGCCGGCAGGATCAGCACCAGCGGATCGATGTCCATCGTCGCCGTGACGCCGGCAATGACAGGAATGAAGCTCGCTGCCGCAGCAACGTTGCTGGCGAACTCCGTGACCAGAATCACCGTCCCGACGACCAGCACGACGAACAGCAGCACGGGCATGCCTCCGAGTGCGCTCAGCTGCTGGCCGAGCCAGCTGCCAAGACCGGTGCGGGTGATCGCATCGGCGAGCGCAAGGCCACCGCCGAACAGCAACAGCACGTCCCAGGGTGCGCGTTCCGTCTCGCGCCAGCTCAAGAGCGTGTCGATTTTTCCGTTGCTGCTGCGAACCGGAATCACGAACAGCATGAGGGCCGCGAGAATTGCGATCACTGCATCGTCGAGTGCCGCCAGGGCAGGCAGTTCCTGCAACAGCGGCAATGTGATCCAGGCGGCGATCGCGACGCCGAGCACCGGCAGCAGCCGGCGCTCGCCGCTGTTCCAGGGCCCTTGCGGCCCGATCGCTTCCAGCAGCTGCTGTCGATCGAAGGCGCCGAGTTCGAAGCGCCACGCGACGCGCGTCAGCAGCCACCACGCCAGAGGAATCGACACGATGACCAATGGCAGCCCAAAGGCCATCCAGCGTGCGAATGTGATTTCGATGCCGAGCGTCCGGTCGATGATGCCGACCGCAATGCCATTGGTCGGGCTGCCGATCAGGGTGCCGAGACCGCCGATCGAGGCGCTATAGGCGACGCCGAGGATCAGGGCCGCGGAAAATCCAAGTTGCGCGGCGCTGCATTGCTCGCGGGCCGGCAGCAGTGTTGCCAGCACCGAAATCGCGATCGGCATCATGATCAGCGTCGTGGCGGTATTGCTGACGGCCATCGAGATCGCGGCCGTGGCGATCATGAAGCCGAGGATCAGGCCGCGCGGCGTCGAGCCGGCGCGCCGCACCACCGCGACGGCAATGCGTCGATGCAGCCCCCATTTCTCCATCGCCAGCGCGAGCAGTGCGCCACCGAGTACCAGGAAAATCACTGGCGCCATGTAGCTTGCGGCGACCTCGCCCACTTTGCCGGCGCCGGCGAGCGGCAGCACGACGAACGGCAACAAGGCGGTGGCGGTCACCGGCAGCGCTTCGGTGAACCACCACAGCGCCATCGTGCACAGTACTGCGAGCGTGACGAGGCCCGCAGCAGAAAGCCCGGCGGGCGGCGGCAGCATGACGCCGGCCATCAGGATTGCGAGGCCTGCAAGCAGGATGGCGGCGCGCATCGTGAGCGGCGCTCGCGCCTTCAGGCCTGCAGCTCGGCAGCCGCTGTGATCGCGGCGGCGCTGTTGCGCGCCAGCGTGCGTGCCTGCTCGATCGATGCGGCGCGCGCGAGCGCAACGCCCATCCGTCGCCGTCCCTGCACCGCCGGTTTGCCGAACAGCCGCAGCTGAGTGTTCGGTTCGCGCAGCGCATCATCGAGCGCGCCGAAAATGACATGCTGGCCGCTGCCTTCCAGCAGAATCGCCGCCGAGGCGGATGCGCCGTGCTGCACGATGGCAGGTACGGGTAGACCAAGAATTGCGCGCACATGCAGCGCAAACTGCGACAGGTCCTGTGAGATCAGCGTGACCATGCCGGTGTCGTGCGGCCGCGGCGACACCTCGCTGAACCAGACGCGATCACCCTTTACGAACAGTTCGACGCCAAAGATGCCGCGGCCGCCCAGCTCGCCGGTGATCGCGGCGGCGATGCGCTGACTCTCGGTGAGCGCCGCGTCGCTCATTGGATGCGGCTGCCAGGACTCGCGATAGTCCCCATCGACCTGCAGGTGACCGATCGGCGTGCAGAACCTCGTTCCACCGCTGTGCCGCAGCGTCAACAGCGTGATCTCGTAGTCGAAGTCAACGAAGCCTTCGACGATAACGCGACCGGCGCCGGCGCGCCCGCCCGCCTGCGCGTGCTCCCAGGCTGCTGCAATCTGCGCATGGGTGCGCACGACACTCTGACCCTTGCCGGAGCTCGACATCACGGGCTTGACGACGCAGGGCAGACCGATCGCGCTGATGGCTTCGCGAAACTCACGCTCGGATTCAGCGAAGCGATAGGCTGAGGTCGCAAGGCCCAGTTGCTCCGCAGCGAGCCGCCGAATGCCCTCGCGGTCCATCGTCAGCCGCGCGGCCCGCGCCGTCGGGATCACGGTATGGCCCTCGGCCTCGAGCGCAACGAGCTCCGAGGTCGCGATCGCTTCGATCTCGGGCACGATGTAATGCGGTCGTTCGGCTTCGATCAACGCGCGCAGCGCCTCAGCATCGAGCATCTTGATTACATGCGAGCGATGCGCGACCTGCATGGCCGGTGCGTTCGGGTACCGGTCCGCGGCAATCACTTCGATGCCGAGCCGCTGCGCCTCGATCGCGACTTCCTTGCCCAGTTCGCCGGCGCCAAGCAGCAGCAGCCGGGTCGCACTGGCGGTCAGCGGTGTTCCAATGGTCGGCATCGTCTCCCTCGCGCTAGACTCAGGGCAGTCTACCCGTGCTCGCAGCGAGGTTCCTGCAGGACGATGTACTTTACGGCCGATCAGCAGGGCGATCACGTAACGCTCGCCCTCCAGGGCGAATGGCGGGCGGCAACCATTGCTGCGATCGAGCCGTCTCTCGACGCACTGGCTCTTGCTGGTGTTGCGCGCCTAACCATCGATGCCGGCAATGTTGCGGTTCTCGATATCTCCGGTGCCTGGCTGCTGCGCGACTTTGCGCTGCGCGCTGCCGCGGCTGGCGTTGAGGTCCGCTACGATGGGCAGGTGCCGGACCAGGTCCGCGTCGTCGAATCGACGCTGGGCGACAGCAGCGTCGCGGCGCTGAGGGCTGCCATGCCCGGCAAACCGATGCACTTCGCTGCGTTGGGCAAGCGAACGCTGGCGGCCGGACGCGGTGCGCGGTCGGGGCTGGCGTTCGTCGGCGAGCTTGCGACCAAGCTGGTGTCGATTCCGTTCACCCCTGCGAGACTGCGCCCGATCTCGATTGCGAGACATGTCTACGATACAGGCATTACCGCGATCCCGATTGTGGCACTGATTGCTTTCCTGATCAGCATCATCATGGCCTACATGGGCGCGCAGCAGCTGCGCAAGTTCGGCGCGGATATCTTCGTCGTCGACCTCGTGACCGTGGGCGTGCTGCGCGAAATGGGCGTATTGCTGACCGCGATCATTGTCGCGGGCCGCTCAGGCAGCGCATTCGCAGCCGAGATCGGCTCCATGCGCCTGAATGAAGAAGTCGATGCGCTGAAGGCGACCGGGATCGATCCGATGGAGGCGCTGATCATCCCGCGCATCATTGGCCTCGTGATCGCGCTGCCGCTGCTGACCGTGATCGCCAACGCGGTCGGTCTGGCCGGTGGGGCATTGCTGTGCTTTTATCTGCTCGACATGCCGTTCATCCAGTATGTCGAGCGGGTCGATGAATCGATCGGTCCGTTCACGTTCTGGGTTGGCATCATCAAGGCGCCGGTGTTTGCGCTGCTGATCGCGGCGGCTGGTGTGTATCGCGGACTGCAGGTGCGTGGCTCGTCGCGCGAGCTCGGCCGGCTGACAACCGTTGCGGTGGTGCAGGCGATTTTCCTGGTCATACTGGCTGATGCTGTGTTCGCGGTGATCTTCATGGAGCTCGACATCTGATGCCTCCGGATGCGCGTGAGCCTGTGATCAAGGTGTCGGACCTGGTCAATCGCTTCGGTGCCCAGATTGTTCACGACGGCCTCGACATGCAGGTGTTCGCCGGGGAAGTGTTCGGCATTGTTGGCGGCTCCGGCTCGGGCAAGTCGGTGCTGCTGCGGACGATTCTCGGGCTGCACCGCCCGCAAGCCGGGTCTGTGCAACTTCTCGGGCGCGACATCACGCAGCTTTCGAACGCCGAGCTGCGGGCAATGAAGGCCACCTACGGCGTGAGCTTTCAGGCCGGCGCGCTGTACAGTTCATTGACCGTGCTGCAGAACGTGCAGCTACCGATGCTGGAGTTCCTGCAGCTGTCGCCGCGTGCGCTCGATGAGTTGGCGATGCTGAAGGTCCGGCTGGTGGGTTTGCCGGCCGAGGCCGCTTTCAAGTATCCGTCCGAGCTCTCTGGCGGCATGGTCAAGCGCGCTGCGCTGGCCCGGGCATTGGCGATCGATCCGCAGCTGTTGTTCCTCGATGAACCCACTTCCGGACTTGATCCGATCAGCGCGGCGGCCTTCGATGAGCTGGTCGTCAACCTGCAGCGCGAGCTGAAACTGACCGTTGTGCTGATCACACATGATCTGGACACGCTATTTAGAACCTGCAATCGTGTCGGCGTGATCATCGACCGGAAAATGATTGTCGATACGCTGGCGCGCATCATGCAGAACCCGCATCCGTGGCTGCAGCAGTATTTCCACGGCGAGCGCGCGCAGCGTTTCGGACCGGCCGCGGCTGCAGAGGCACCGGTTCCCGGAGCACCGCATGGAGCGTGAAGCCAACTACGCTGCCGTCGGTGCCTTTGTGCTGCTGGTCATCACGCTCGCGAGTCTGTTCATCTACTGGTATGCCGACTCCCGCGATGCGCGCGATTACGAGCGCTACGAGATTTACTTCGATGGCTCCGTCAGCGGGCTGACGCGCGGTGGCACCGTGCGCTATCTCGGCGTCGATGTCGGCCGGGTCGTCAATCTGCGGATCGACCCGCGTGCCGCGACCCGCGTGCAGGTCATTGCCGATATCGACAGCAGCGCACCGATCGGCGATGAGACAGTGGCCGAGCTGTCGCTGCAGGGCGTGACCGGCCTGCTGTACATCGACCTGCTCGGCCGGCGCGGCAGCAAGTCACTGACCCCCACGGTGCCGAGTGACCGCTATCCTGTCATTCGATCCGTGCGTTCGAATTTCGATGCCTTCGTCAGCGGTCTGCCGGAAATGGTGGCCCGTGCCGGTGAGGTTGCGCAGCGGCTGTCCAGAGTCATGTCGGACGAGAACATCGCGTCGCTGTCCCGCACGGTTGCGAATGTCGAGCAGGCGAGCGCGGTCGTTGCACCGACGATGCGCGAGGTCGAGGCGCTGGTCCGTGAGCTGCGAGTAACGACGCGCGACGTCGGTCTGGTTGCAGCCGACCTGCGTGTGGTCACCACCGAGGCCGGCCCCGAGATGCGTGCGGCGATCGGTCGCGTGCGGGCCGTGGCGGACAATCTTGCCAGTACGACGGCCAGTCTCGATCGCTTCATGGCCAGCAGCGAAGACGATCTGCGCTCATTCACCCGCGACGCGCTGCCCGAGCTCGAGCGACTGCTGCGTGAAAGTCGGGATGCCGCCAGGCAGTTCGAGGCGCTGTCGCGCAGCCTGAGCGACAATCCGTCACAACTGATCTACCAGCCCGCGGCGAGCGGCGTGGAGTTGCCTCGATGACATTCAATGCCAGGCGAAGCATGCGCGTCTGCGCGGGCTTGTTGACGGTGACGCTACTCGGTGGCTGCGCGAGCGGACTGCGCAGCGATGTACCTGCAGTGGTGACCTACCGGCTGCAAGCCGCCGCTCCGAGCCTGGGCGAGACGCCGATCAAGGCGTCGCTGCGCGTGGATCGCGCCGTTGCGGGTCCCGGCTACGCAACGGATCGCATCCTGGTGCTGCGCGATGATCGACAGCTCGACTACTACAGCGCCAGCCGATGGCCGGCAACGCTACCGGAGATCGTCTCCGCGCTGGCGGTCGAGTCGCTGCGCGGCGGCGGCGGGCTGGCAGCCGTGCATGACGACAGCGCGCCGTTTACGTCGGACTACCTGCTCGTGATTGGCGTGCGCCGCTTCGAAGCCGAGACAGGAAATGGCGGATTGCAGGTCCGGGTGCTGCTCGATTGCACGGTGGGCCGGCGCAAGGATCGCGGCGTCATTGCTGCGTTCACGGCGGAGGGCACGGCGGCGGTCGGCGAAGAGCGGATGAGTGCCGTCATTGCCGCCTTTGAACAGGCCACTCAACAGGCCATGTCCATGCTCACGTCCAGTACGCTCGCCGCGGTCAAGTCCGACACGATTGACCAGTAGACCGCGCAGCTCGCAGTCTAGAACGTCGACAGGCCCGTCGCTTCCATCAGCCGATAGGCCCAGTAGCTGAGCTGGGCCGGATCCGCATAGGTGCCGAAGTCAGCGGTGTACTCGACACCGGTCGGACCGCGGTTGTTCCAGATCGTTTCGAAATAACGTTGCGCCTGCACGAAGACAGGCGCCTCCAGCGAGCCCTCGACCGCAAGGTTTGCCTCGAGGTTGAAGTTGCGAAGATTCCGGCGCGTGAAGTTCGCTGAGCCCGTCGTCATCCAGGCGCGATCGCCGCTGCGAACGACCATCAGCTTGGCATGGAACTGCTCGCCTCGAGTGCGGTACCAGCGCAATTTGATTGCGCCGTCGCTGCGCGACACGAGTTCAGCGGCGACGGGCCGATTCGGCAAGCCGCCTTTCTGGCGTCCGAACGCATCTCGATTCGGATCCAGCAGCACGCGCACCTCAGCACCGCGGTCTGCTGCAGCAATCAAGGCGTCTATGACGCGACGTTCCGACAGATAGAACATCGCACAGTCGATCTGATCACCGGCGCGCGCCGTTCCCAGTCGCTGCAGGACGGCATTGAGGATGGCCGCTTCGGTCAGCGTGCGCACGAACACCTGCGGTCCCGCCCCGGCAGCGGGGGCGTCAGGCGAGCGGTTCAAGACTTCGTTTGCCGCAGCAGCGATTCGCCCGCCTGAAAAGCGCGCGATGGCAAGCTCGCTGGCGAGCAGCGGCAGCAACGCTGGACCGCGCAGTTCGAGCGCGAGGTTCGAATGCGCGCTGCTCGCGTCGTGTATGTTCGCCGAGCTCACGATACCGACCAGGCCGCCACGACCGTCGTCGGCGATCAGCACCTTGCGGTGATTCGCCTTGAAGTTCAGCAGCCTTGCCCAGGAACGCAAGGTGACCGCCTCGCCCTCGTTGTCGAGTGGGTTGGGCAGCCAACCGTGCCCCTGGGCATCCCCGCTCCACCAGCCGACGGCTGCGCGCCAGAGACTTGAATACAGCGGATTCGAATCGCGCAGCTGGTCGAGGTCGGTGCGCACGATCTCAACACCCGCGGCCGCCAGCAGCGCGAAGTCTGCCGACGGAACGCTGCCGTACAGGTCGTTGATCGGATCCGTGATCAGCAGCACCTGCAGTGCTGGCGTCGCGCGCACGGCATCGATCAGCGTATCGCGCAGTTCGCGCGACAGGGGTCTGGGCGAGTCAGCGTTGTCGCTCGATGCAGCGCTGAGCGTGCCGCGATGAGCGTTGAACAGGAACATATCGAGCACGATGAACTCGCGGGCCTCGCGCACGAGCCGCAGCGATTCATCGAATATCTGCTGCTCCATGATTCGGCGTCCGAACGCGTCGGCTGTGGTTGTGTCGATCAGCAGCCGCACGTCAGCGACAGGTACCGGTGTCCAGGTCGTCGCCACATTGACGCCAGGGGGTAGCGGCTTGCGCTGTTGCCAGGTGCCAATCCCGACGATGCCGGCCAGCAGCAGCAGCACGGTGCCGCGCCGCAACCAGACCCAGCCAGACGGCGGCAGTCGCTTCGGGCGCATTTGTCGCGTGGGCGCGTCGCCGGTCATGATCCGATTCTAGAGGCGCTGGAGCCGCGAACGCCGAACGAGTCCACAGCGGGAAAAAAACCACGCCGGAGAGTATTTGTACAGGCGTCAGCTATACAAAAGGTTGACAAGCCATCCAGCTCGCGTATATTCAGGTCCGTCAAACGTCCTTTCTGACGAGTGACCCCCCCCTTAGGGCGGATCGAAAGATCCGCCCTTTTTCATTTTCATTCTGCCGCCTCCGCCAGCCAACGCGTCTCGAGCACTTCGATCTCCGCCTGCAGCTGCTGGAGCTTTGCGGCCTGTTCGCGTTGCTGCTCGGGCGAACTGCGTTGGTAGAAGCCGGGATCAGCCAGCTGCGCCTCAAGCGTCGCTCGCTGCGCGAGACAGTCCGTCAGCATGACTTCAATCTGCGCGACCCGCTTGGCGGTGGCGCGCGCCTGACTCGCTGCCGACGAGCGGCTCGTGTCAGTACGCCGGGGAGTCTTCGGCCTGGCTGGGTCGGGGGGCTTGCGATCGCGCCTCGCAGCGAGCCACTGGCCGTAGTCCTCCAGATCGCCGTCGAACGGCTTCGCGGTGCCGTCGCTGACCAGCACGAACTCGTCGCAGACCCCGCGCAGCAAGGCCCTGTCATGCGAAACCAGCACCACAGCGCCTGCATACTCCTGCAGCGCGAACAGCAGCGCGTAACGCATCTCGAAGTCGAGATGATTGGTCGGCTCATCGAGCAGCAGCAGGTTCGGGCGCCGCGCGACCAGGATTGCCAGCGACAACCTGGCGCGCTCGCCACCGGAGAAACGCGCCACAGCCTCGAATACGCGATCGCCACGAAAGCCGAACTGACCGAGATGATCCCGCCGCTGTTGATCCGTCCAGTTTTCGACCTGCTCGCCGCCGCGCAGTTTGAGCTCCTCCAGCGCCGTCGAATCGGCATCGAGCTGATCGACTTCCAGCTGCGCAAAGAACCCGGGCACCAGGTCCGGCGCTATCGTCGCTGTGCCGTCCAGTGCAGTGCCAACTCCCGCCAGCACGCGCATCAGGGTCGACTTGCCGGCGCCATTTCGCCCGAGCAAGCCGAGCCGCGCATCTGCGGTCAGTGTCAGGCTCACATCGCTCAGCACCCGGCGGTCGCCGTAGCCGACCGAGATTCCATCGAGCGCAATCAGTGGGTTTGGTAACCGGCGCGGTTCGCCGAATTGCCACTCGAAGTGCTCGGGATCGCGGCTTTCGACGATCTGCGGCAGGCGCTCGAGCCACTTCAAGCGGCTCTGGGCCTGGCGGGCCTTGCTCGCCTTGGCGCGGAACCGCTCGACAAAACTCTGCAGGTGCGCCGCTTCCCGCCGTTGCCTTGCCGCCGCCGCCGCGGTCTGCAGCCGCTGGGCCGCGTGCTGCGATTCGAACGACGAGTAGTTGCCGGTGTATGGCGTAACCTTGCGGTTCTCGATGTGCAGGATCCGCTGCGCAATGGCGTCGAGAAATTCGCGGTCGTGCGAGACGAGCAGCAGCGTGCCCGGATACTCCGTAAGCCAGGCTTCGAGCCACAGTACGGCGTCGAGATCCAGATGATTGGTCGGTTCGTCGAGCAACAATAGATCCGACCGTCGCATCAAGGCGCGCGCCATGTTTGCACGCATGCGAAGACCACCCGAGAAGGTGTTCAGCGGTCGATCGATCGCGTCGGGATCAAAGCCGAGACCATCGAGCAGCGCTGCGGCACGACTGCGCGCCGTGTAGCCACCCAGCAATTCATACTCGCCGAGCAAGCTCGCTTCGCGCATGCCGTCGCCGACACTGCGGCTGCTTGCAACCTGCTGTTCCAATCGACGCAGCTCGAGATCGCCGTCGATGACGTACTCGCAGACGGGCTGCTCCGACTGCGGGACTTCCTGCAGCACCGAAACAATCTTCAAGCTTGCCGGGATATCGATCTCGCCCGCGTCCGCGGCCAGCTCACCGCGCAGCAGGGAAAGCAGCGACGATTTGCCGCTGCCATTGCGGCCGACGAGGCCCACCTTTTCGCCGCGAAAAATACTGAAACTCGCGCCTTCGAGCAGCGGCTCCGGGCCGCGACGCAGGCGCACCTCGCGCAGGCTCAGCATGGCAGCGTATCGCCGCATCGTGCGGCCTTCGAGCGCATCGCCGTGGCCGCTGTGGCTATGCCGACAGCGCGCCGCCCTGCGCCTGACGCGGGGCAGGGATCAGCGGCGCGAACGGCAAACTGCCCGCTTCCTGCTGCGCGAGCAAGGCGTGCAGGTCATCGATGGAGCAGGGCTCCCCAAACAGCCGCCCCTGCGCAAAGTTGCAGTGGTGCATCCGCAGGAATTCCAGGTGGCGCACCGATTCGACTCCTTCCGCGACGACATCCATGCCAAGGCTGCGGCCCATGTCGATCATTGTCCGGACGATCGTCGCGTCACTTTCGTCTTCGCCGACGTCACGGACGAAGGACTGATCGATCTTCAACGTGCCGATCGGGAACTGCTGCAAGGCAGACAGCGACGAGTAACCCGTGCCGAAGTCATCGATGGAAAGATGCAGGCCCATCGCGTAGAGCTCATCCAGCAGCCGCAGCGTGCGCTTCGCGTCGGCCATCAGTGTGGTTTCGGTAATCTCGAGTTCAAATGCGGTCGGTGAGACCGAGTGCCGCCGAAACGCCGTTCGACAACGCATCACGAAATTCTGCTGCTGCAGCTGCTTCAGCGACAGGTTCAGCGAGATACGCCCCGGTATGGGGACATCCACGAGAATCTGCTTGTAGTCGGTGCAGACCTGGTTCAGCACGTATTCGCCAATATCGATGATCAGGTTGGTCTCTTCCGCCAGCGGGATGAACTGCGACGGCGGAATGTCGCCGTGTCCGGGCAGCCGCCAGCGTAGCAATGCCTCCGCTCCGACAATGCGCCCGCTGCGCAGATCCACCTTGGGCTGGTACCGGATCAGCAGCTCGTCGCGTTCGAGCGCCCGGCGCAGCTTGCTCTTGAGCATCAGTCGCTCGACCGCGGCAGCGTTCATCTCGGAAGCGTAGAACACGAACGAATCGCCGCCGTTCTGCTTGGAGTAGTACATCGCGGCATCGGCATTGCGGATCAGATCGATGACGTTGCCGGCATCACGCGGCGCAAAGGCCATGCCAATACTTCCGGTCAGAAACACTTCCTGCTCGTCGAGCTGCATGGCCTTGCCGATCTCGCCCAGGATCGAGCGCGCGAGCTGCGAGATCGGCCCGCGATTGTCTGCGGCCCCCGCCAGCCCTTCGACAAAGATGGCGAACTCGTCACCCGCGAGGCGACCGACGACAGCGTCCTTGGGGATGAGGCGCGACAGACGCTCGGACAGGATCTCCAGCGTACGGTCGCCGGCAGCGTGGCCCAGGGTGTCGTTGATCTCCTTGAACCGGTCCATGTCGAGATACAGCAAAGCGACTGTGGTTTCGGTTTTGATCGAGCGCGCAATTGATTGCTGCAGCAGATGCTGGAACTGCATCCGGTTCGGGATCTTGGTCAGCGCATCGTAGCGTGCGAGATAGCGGATCCGTCGTTCGGCGCGCTTGCGCTCGGTGATATTGCGGGCCACGAAGATCACGCCCTGGAACTGCGGGTCGTCGCTGCTGATGCGCGAGCCGGACAAAGACACCGGAATGGCCTGGCCCTGGCGCGTACGAACCAGCGTTTCGCGCATGTCCTGTGAGGCCTGCACCAGATCGAACCCGGGTCGTTCGGACTCGTCGATGACCGACAGCAGCGACTTGCCCACGAGTTCCTCTTCGGCGAAGTTCAGCAGCTTGCAGGTCGCAAGATTGACGACCTTGATGACGCCATCCGGCGACGTCACGAACACCGCGTCGTTCATGCTGCCGAGCACGCTGTTCAGGTAGTCGCGCGTGATCGTGGTCTGCCGCAGCCGCTGACGGAGCCGCTCAAGTGAGTTCTGCAGTTCGCCGATCTCATCGTGCCTTCCGGTGCTGATCGGGCGGGAGTAGTCGCCGACGCCAAGTCGTGCAGCGCTGCGGGTCAGCGAATGGAGTGGCGCGACCAGCTTCTGGCTCGCCCGGCGCGCCAGCAGTGTCGCGGCGAGCAGACCCAGGACCAGCAAGGTGCCGAGCACATAGATCAGTTCTCGTATCTGCTGCCGTCGCAGCTCCTCGAGCCGTGCGGCAATCGAGGCGGGTTGAGCCAGTGTTGCCGGACGTGCTTCGAGATACAGGATGCCGAGCGTCTGCGGAGTGCGTGCTCCCGGGATCGCCTCGACCAGCGCCCGGATCGGCGTCTGGTGCGTGAGCTCGTCACCGGAGGCGATGCTGTCCGGTCTGCTCCAGCTGAACAGCGAGCGTTGCTGCAAGTCGCTGATCTCGAGCCGCACAAGGCTGGAATCGTCGAGGAAGGGCTGCAGCCGCTCGGCGAGGCGCGCGGCCTGCGTGCCAGCGTCATCTGCGGGCAAAGCCAGCAACGCGGTGGCAGCTGACTCGGCTGCGTGGCTGGCGATCGCTGCGATGCGCGCTTCGCTTTCCGCAGCCAGCAGCGCACTGGAGTTCGCATTGACCAGGGCCGTGACGACCTGGGCATCGCGGCCGATCTGCAGCCACAGGAGCAAACCGATCGCAGCCACGGTCGCGAGCGTCGCACCGACTGCGATGATCAGTGACTTCTGTTTGAGGCTCAGCTTGCGCAAAATGAATATGTCTTGTAAGGCGAAAGCCTGGAGCACTTGATCTTACGCGGGCCACACCGGGTCAGCTACCTGTCCCTGATTCATGGCGCGCCCTGTATGCTGTTGGCGACAGTGCAGCGCAAAAGTCTGCAGAGAGCACCGATATGCTGATTGAAATCTACTCGGATACGGTTTGCCCTTGGTGTTATGTCGGGCTCGAGCGGTTGCAGGCTGCGCTCGCGCAGCGGCCTTCGGTCAGCGCCGACGTGCACTGGCTGCCGTTTGAACTGAATCCGCAGATGCCCGCCGCGGGCATGGACCGGAAGGAGTACATGTTGCAGCGGTTCGGCGATGCGCAGAAATTCGAATCCGCGCACCAGCCATTGCGTCAGCTGGGCGAGCCGCTCGGCATCGAGTTCAATTTCGAGGCCATGGGTCGCGCCGTCAACACCCGGCGTTCGCACGCGCTGATTGCCTGGGCTGGCGCGCTCAACCGGCAAACGGAAGTCAAGCGTGCGGTCATGCGCGCATATTTTTCCGAGGGTCGCGATATCGGTGACGTCGACGTGCTGTGCGAGATCGCGCACGAGCAGGGACTGGACGCCGACGCAGCCCGAGTCGCGGTGGACGACAGCGCGCTGCATCAGGCCATCGAGAAGCTCGAAGCGCAGGCACTCGAGTGGCAGGTGAGCGGCGTGCCGACGTTCATCTTCAAGCGGCGCTATGCATTTTCGGGCGCGCAGGAAATGCCGGCCTTCCTCGAGGCCATCGATGCCGCTCAACGCGCTTGAGCTGACCGGCCGCGCGCGGACTCACATCGTCGATCTCGATGCGCCGCGCTGCAGTGTGCATCGCGATGTGGTGGCGCCGCTGCTCGCGATGCGTGCCGCCGCCTCCGGCGACGGCATCGATCTCGTACCGGTTTCGGGGTTCCGCGATTTCGACCGACAGCTGCTGATCTGGAACGGCAAGTTCCACGGCGAGCGTCCCGCGCTGGATCGCAACGGCTGTGCCATCGATCTCACTTCGCTGATACCCGCGCAAAGGGTCGATGCCATCCTGTGGTGGTCGGCGCTGCCTGGCGCCAGCCGTCATCACTGGGGCACGGAGCTCGACGTGATCGACCGTGCGGCGCTGCCCGAGCCTGCTCGGCCCGAGCTCGTTGCTCGCGAATACGCAGCGGGCGGAGTATTCGCCCGACTGAACGACTGGCTCGATGCCGAGGCGCACCGCTTCGGTTTCTTTCGACCCTATGCGACCGACCGTGGTGGCGTAAGCCCCGAGCCCTGGCATTTGAGTCACGCCGGCCTCGCGCAGGCCGCGCTGCAATCGCTCACCGTTGAAGTGCTGCATGCGGCCCTCGAACAAGCGCCGCTGGCCGGGCGCAACGAGGTGCTCGCGCGCCTGTCGCAGATTCATGCGCATTACGTGGCGACGATCGATCTGCCGTCGCCCGATCTGCTTATTCAGTGGTCCAGGCTTTCCTGATGTAGCCGGCCATCAGGCCGCGCATCGTGCCGACTGGATCCGGGATCGCGGCGAACACCGGCGGATTCCGTCGCAGCATCTTCCAGCTCTCGCTGCGCAGCACTTCGTTCAGGAATGCGGCGTTGCGGTCGATGGCCTCGATGTATGGATTGCGGCCACCGAACAGGATCTCGAGATAGCGGTACGCCGCCTCGAAGTCGCCGTCCAGTCGCTTCGTACGCACATCGCGCATGAAATTCGGCGTCTGGCGCAACAGGTCGATGCCCGAGGCGTAGAGGACTTTGCGGTAACCATCCTGGCCGGTGGGCAGGGCAACGCCGCCGAGCACGAATTCGGGGTACAGGCGATCGCGGCACTTCTCGAGATAACAGCGATCGGCCATCTGCGCGATCATATCGGCGGTGCCGAGCAGCTGACCCATGCGCCGGTCGCGCCGGTCTGTGAGCGCAATGCTCGCGATCGGCTTCTCATACCCGGTGTAATGAACGAGCTCGGTGACAACCCCGACCCAGCGCGCCAAACCGATTTCCGGCAGCCACTTCTCCAGGTAGCGTGCACCGCGTGAAACGTGGTTGCGCGTGAACTCCGCGCCGTTGGCCTGGTCCTGCTCCGAGGTTTCGCGCAGGTAACCGACATCATGGAACAGCGCGGTGACCAGGCCGACGACGGCGCGTTCCGCACCGAATCGGTCCTTTGCATCGGACTGCTTTTCGTGTCCAACCACCAGACGCATCATTGCCAGCGTGATGTCGAGCGTGTGCTGCATGTCGTGATACAGCGTATCGACGCCCAGGTACCCCGGCGCACGACCCGTGAACATTGCCTCGAACCGTTCGAAAGAGCGCTCAATGGGGGCCAGCGAGACCTGCGGCCACAGGGCAACGAGCATCCTCGACACCGCCAGGCGCACCGCGGTGGGTGAGCTGACCTGCACGGTGTTCGTGACATCGAAATCGCTTTGACGCGGGTTGGTGGTCTGCATCCTTGGCCGCCGGCGGATGGGCTCTGCGCCGGGCAGTGTCGGGCTGCGAGGTGCGTCCGGCGAGGAACCGTTCGTGATTTCTGTGTTCACGATCTATATGTCAAACGTTGCGAGCACGGGCGCGTGGTCGGACGGACGTTCGGCGCGGCGCGGTTCACGGTCTACCTCGCAGGCAACGCAATGTTCTGCAATGCTGCTCGAAGCGAGGATCAGGTCGATCCGCAGACCGTGGCCGCGTCGAAACGCGCCAGCGCGGTAGTCCCACCACGAATAGGCATCGGCAGGCTGTTCGAAGCGCCGGAACACGTCGACCAATCCGAGTTCATGCAGCCCGGCGAGGGCGCGTCGCTCGGGTTCGCTGACATGCACCTGACCTGCCCAGGCAGCCGGGTCATAGACGTCGCGATCTTCCGGCGCGATGTTGAAGTCGCCGAGCACGATCAGCCGTCCGTGCTTGCGCTGTTCGCGCGCGAGCCAGTCCCTGAGGGCCGCGAGCCAGGCCAGCTTGTAAGCGAATTTCTCCGAGCCGACCGACTGACCGTTGGGCACGTAAAGATTGATGACCTTCAGGTCACCGTACTGAACGGCCAGTACCCGCCGCTGCTCATCGGGAAACCCCGGAATCCCGGTCTCGAGGGCCTTGACCGACTGGCGCGCGATGACTGCCACGCCGTTGTAGGTCTTCTGGCCGCTATAGGCGCTGTGATAGCCCAGCGCCTGCAGCTCGGCGGTCGGGAACTTCGCGTCGACAAGTTTGGTTTCCTGCACGGCCAGCAGGTCCGGTGCCCGCGCGTCCAGCCACGCAGAGACATGTGGCAGGCGTACTCCGAGCGAATTGACGTTCCAGGTGGCGAGTTTCATTCCGAGTTCAGGTCGTTGATTGGCTGAATGTACGCGCCTGTCGTGCGCTCCGTCGTTCTTCAGAGAGCCTGGCGTCCACTCGATGAGGCTGCCCGTCGTCCAGCAGCGGCACGGAACCATCGGCTTGCAATTCGTCATCGAGATACACCGCCATCGGAACGGTGCCCTCAGCCACCTGGCTGACTTCGATGCGGTACGACGTCTGTCGATAGCGGTACTCGAGCGTATAGCCCGGCCAGTCTGCAGGCAGGCAGGGCGATAGCAGCAGGCGCACACCTTCGTGCGACGCGACGAGGCGTATGCCCAACAACGACTCGACGATCAGGCGGTACATCCACCCGGCCGAACCGGTGTACCAGCTCCAGCCGCCACGCCCGGTATGCGGTGATACGCTGTAGACATCAGCCGCCATCACATAGGGCTCGACCTTGTAGCGCGCCACGCCTTCCGGTGTGCCGGCATGGTTCACCGGGTTGATGATGTCGAACAGCGACCAGGCGCGCTCGCGTTGACCGAGCCTGGCGAAGGCCATCGCGGCCCAGATCGCGCCGTGGGTGTACTGGCCGCCATTTTCTCGCACGCCCGGCACATAGCCTGCGATGTACCCCGGGTTCGGACCGTGCTGGTCGAACGGCGGGTCGAGCAGCAGCACCAGACGCGACTGGGCACGTACCAGACGCGCATGCAGCGCATCCATCGCCTGGTTCGCGCGTGCGGGAGCGGCCACACCCGACAGAACCGACCAGCTTTGTGCGATCGAATCGATCTGGCACTCTTCATTGCTCGCCGAGCCGAGCGGCGTCCCGTCGTCGAAATAGGCGCGGCGGTACCAGGCGCCATCCCAACCTTCGGCTTCGAGTCGCAACTGCAACTGCGCTCGCTCAGTCTCACAGCGCACCGCACTCTCTTCGTCTTCATGGCGGCGCGCCAGCTCACCGAAGCGCGCCAGCACCTCGCACAGGAAAAAACCCAGCCAGACGCTTTCGCCGCGGCCGCCATGACCGACCAGGTTCATGCCATCGTTCCAGTCGCCGCTGCCCATCAGCGGCAGGCCATGCGAGCCGAAGCGAAGGCCATGCCACAGCGCACGCAGGGCGTGCTGGTACAGGCTGGCCGAGACCGCTGAAGGCGCTGGCATGTCGTAGTAGGACTCGTCCTGTGGATTGACCGGGCGCCCGTCGAGGAACGGCACGCTCTGCTCGAGCACGCCCGTGTCACCGGTCGCTTCGACGTAGCGAGCCAGGCCCAGCGGCAGCCACAGGTAATCGTCAGAGATGCGCGTGCGCACGCCACGTCCCTGCGGCGGGTGCCACCAGTGCTGCACATCGCCTTCGACGAACTGACGGCTGGCGCACAGCAGCAGCTGGTCGCGCAGCATCTGCGGCTCACTGTGCACGAGCGCCATGGCATCCTGCAGCTGATCCCGAAAACCGAACGCCCCACCTGACTGGTAGTAGCCGCTGCGTGCCCACATCCGGCAGGCAATGGCTTGGTAGAGCAGCCAGCCGTTGGCCAACACATCGAGTGCGGGGTCGGGCGTGCGCACCTGGACGGCGCCAAGCGTGCGGTTCCAGTGCTGCTGCACGGCATGGAGCGCCTGCGCTGCGGCCTGCTCGCCGCGAAAGCGCGCGATGAGCTGGCCTGCCTCGTCCAGACTGCGGCCCATGCCGAGGCGGAACACGACCTCGCCGGTCTCGCCGTCTTCCAAAGTCATCGGCACCTGAATCGCAGCGCAGGGGTCCAATGCGGCACCGTAGCGGCCCGAAAGCCGCACGCGCGCCAGCGCCGCCGGCGCTCGCATCGAGCCGTTGCGACCGAGGAACTCGGTGCGATCGCAGGTGAAGCTGCCGGCAACTCGCACCGCCTCGTCGACATCGAAAAAGCCGATCCAGTCGCCGTAGTCGTTGCTGAAGGGGTTGCGCGCGTAGAGTGCGCCGTTCTCCAACGCCACGTGGGTCAGCACGTGAGACGCGGTCTTGGCGCGCAGATCGCCGAGTACCCATTCGACATAGCCGGTGGCGCTCAACTTGCGCGAACGGCCCGATCGGTTGGTCAGGCGCAATCGTGAAAACTTGACCGCCGCGTCGAGCGCCACGAACACCTGCAACTCGGCCTCGATGCCGTTGGCCAGATGCTCATACACGCTGTAGCCGAAGCCGTGGCGCGTCGTGAAGGGCTCGGCCGTGGGGCCGGCTGCCACACAGGGCAATGAGGTCGGCGACCAGTACTCGCCGCTGTGCTCGTCCCGAATGTAGATCGCCTCGCCGCCGCTATCGCTGACTGGATCGTTGTGCCACGGAGTAAGACGCAGCTCATGTGCGTTCTCGCACCAGGTGTATGCACTGCCAGCTTCCGAAACGACGCTGCCGAAGCGCGGACTCGCCAGCACGTTGACCCAGGGTGCAGGCGGCCTCACACCGGCGGATGGCGCGACCACGTACTCATGTCCGTCAGCTGAAAAGCCACCGATGCCGTTGTGCAGGCCCAGTGCCGGTTTCGCGACAGCCAGGCTGTCGGGGTCGGTCAGATGGGCGCGGTTGCCTGCGCTTGTTGCTGTGTTTGTTGCTGCGCTGGGCTCTGCGCTGGGCGAGGGCATAAAGGGCGCAAGCCGGCGCTCGCGCGGCGGCCGCCGATCCATCTGCTCGGCCAGGCTCCCGCGTCGATCGCTGAACACCGCACGCGCCACCGACTGCAACAGGATGCGGTCTTCCGGTGCGATCTGCTCCACGTGACGCACGAAAATGCCGCCTGGCCGGTCGATCACATGCGCCTCCACGCCGGCTGCGATCAAGCCCATGATCTGTTCCTGCAGCCGCTGACGGTAGATGTCACGTTCCTCGTTCCAGATGACGAGGTCGACCGCGAGGCCCTTCAGGCGCCACCAGGCGTGGGCCTGCACCAGCTGGCGTACCAGTTCGGTGTTCTCGGCGCTGCCGATGTGCAGCAATACGATGGGCAGGTCGCCCGAGATCGCATAGCCCCAAAGGCCCGACTGGCCACGGCGGTTGCGCAGCAGCACGGCGGCATCGGCGCGCAGGGCCGACTGGGCGTAGATCACCACGCCGGCCAGACGCGCGTAGAGCTGCGCGTCGGCTTCGCTGGCGCCCAGCTGGCGCAACACCACTTGCGCATGGGTCCACGCCAGCTCGAACACGCGGTCGGCGAGGCGCCGGTCCTGATATTTTTCGGCCAGCGACAGGCACGCGCCGCGGCTGTCACTGGCGCCAATCACGATGTCGACGGTGACGGTCTGGCCCGGTGCGAGCGAAACAACACAGCGACTGGCCGCGATCGGGTCCAGCACCGAGCCTGCGCTGTTGGACAGTGGTCCGGCCGCGCGCAAGGCGTGCGGCGACTGCATGTCGTTGCCGCGACCGACAAAGCGCGCCCGATCGGTCTCGTGCGAGATCGCGGCCACGCTGGTGGGGCCGTCAGGCGAATCGCGCAGGCCGTGCACGGCCATCAGCTGGAACATCCATGGCGTCGCCTCGTCAGGCGAGCGCGGCCGGCGTGTGCACAGCACAGTAGTCGGTCGTTCGACCAGTTCGGTCTGCACGAACAGCTTGCTGAAGGCCGGATGCTGGACGTCGGCGCCCGCTGGGGCGAGAACCACCTCGGTGCAACTCGTGACCTCGAGCATGCGGCGCACGGGGCTATTGTTGGTGATGCGCACGCGTCGCAGCTCGATATCGTCTTCCGGCGAGACGGCAATTTCCATGTGGCTGTCGATGCCACGGTCATGACGGCGAAACTCGGCCCGGTCTTCGGTGAAGATTGCCGCGTATTTCTCGCCGCCGTTGCGTGTCGGCTGGTGAGCCGTGGACCAGAACTCGCCGCTGGACACGTCACGCAGATAGCAGAAGCTGCCCCAGTCGTCGCAGGTCGGGTCTTCGCGCCAGCGCGTGATGTCGTGATCTTTCCAGCGGCTGTAACCGCCGCCGGCGTTGGTCACCATCACGTGATAGCGGCCGTTGGATAGCAGCTGGACTTCCGGCGCTGGAGTGTCGGCGGTGTCGATGACGCGGATCGGCGTCTTGTCCGCAAGCCTGACATCGTGGACGCCGGCGCGGGCGTCGATGTCGGGTTGAAGATCGGCGTTGCGGGGCGCGCGCTCCTGCAGCAGCAGCAAGGTCGCCTTCAGGCGCGCGTCGGCCTCGAAGCGGCGCTGCATCGGACGCTCCTGCAGCAGGTAGGTGAGCGCCAGCAGGCCCATGCCCTGGTGGTGCGCCATGAACGAGCGCACCACGGCGCAATCCTGTCCGCGCGGCAGCCTTGCAGCCGTGTAGTCGATCGCCTCATAAAGGCCATAGCGCCCCGCTGCGCCGGCGGCAGCGAGCTGCGTCAGGTTGTCGCAGGCCGCGTTCGGCGCGATCATCAGCGCCATCATCGAAGCATACGGTGCCACGACCAGGTCGTCGGCGAGGCCGCGCTTCAATCCGAGCCCCGGCACGCCAAACGGGCGGTATTGGTAGTTCAACTCGGCGTCGGTCGCGTTGTAGCCGGATTCCGAAACGCCCCAGGGGACACCGCGCTGTGCGCCGTAATCGATCTGTCGTAGCACAGCGCCATGGCAGGTCTGGTCGAGCAAGGTGTTCTCGTAGCTCGGCATGACCAGCATCGGCATCAGGTACTCGAACATCGAGCCACTCCACGACAGCAGCACCGGCGCGCCGGCGGCCCGGGTCAGCAGGCGTCCGAGCGCGAACCAGCTTTCCTGTCCGATCTGACCCTGCGCAACTCCAACGAACACGCCCAGACGCGCCTCGGATGCCAGCAGGTCGTAGAAGCCGGTGTCGAGACGCTGCTCATCGACGCTGTACCCGATCGACATCAGGTGCCGAGCCTCGTCGTAGAGAAACCCCTGCTCCATCTCGGCAAGCGCGCCTGCCCGCATGGCGAGATCTTCTATCGCGTCAAGATGCTTGCGCGCCTGCGCGTTGCCCGGGTCGGCGGTCGAGATACCGAGTTCCGCGAGCTGGCGCAGGGTCGGCATGCCTGCGAACCCGCTCTCATCCGGCGACAGCGCCAGCGCCAGCGCCAGCGAGCGCAGCTCCTGGCATCCGTTGCGGCAGTGCTGGGACAGCAAGCGGGCCCAGAAGATGCCGTCGTCCGTGTCGATGTCAGCCGCCGCGCCGTCAGCCGCTACCGCGATGGCTTCGACAAGGCCGAGGATGGCCGTGGCGCTGCCGTCGAGCTCGTCCAGCATGACGAGCCACTGCTGCGGCGTGAGCGGCGGCGTGGCGCGATGCCGTTTCAACAGGCTCTCAAAATGGGCAAGTGCGCCCGGCAACGCCGCGTCCCGTGTCGGCAGGTCATGCGCGAGCGACTCCTGCAGCACGCTGAAGCTGTCGTCCACGCCGTCGCACCAGCAGCGGCGCAAGACGGGCTCGTCGGCGAGTGCGAGCAGGCCCGAACGCAACACCAGCAAGTGCCCGGCCAGGTTGCCGCTGTCGACCGTCGAGACGTAGTGCGGCCGCAGCGGTTGCAGTGTCCGGGTGTCGTACCAGTTGAAGAAGTGGCCCCGATACCGCTTCAGTCCCTGCATGGTCTTCAATGCTGCGCCGGTGCGCGCCAGCAGTTGGCCGGTGCCGAGATACCCGAAGTCACGCGCGGCCAGTCCAGCCAGCAGCGCGATGCCCATGTTGGTCGGCGAGGTCCGGTGCGCGATGCGTGCGACCGGATGCTCTTGCATGTTGTCGGGTGGGAGGTGGTGGTCCTCGGCGCCGACATGGGTCTCGAAGAATGCCCAGGTGCGGCGTGCGAGCCGGCGCAGGAAAGCTGTTTGCGCGCTCGTCAGCGCAGCGCGCCTGCGCTGCAGCGGACGGTCGATCCACCACACCAGCAGCGGTGACAGGAACCACAACAGCAGCACGGGAGCAGCAGTAGCGAGCACCGGCGGCCGCAGCAGCGCCAGACCTGCGGCACTCGCGATCGCGAGTGCCGGACCGAACGCCATCCTGCGTGCACTGTGCAGCAAGTCCTGTAGGCTGCCCGGGGCCGTATCGACTTGTACATCGAGTGAAGGGCGCCACTCCAGCAGCCGCCGCTTGGACAGCAGCACGCGCCACAAGGTGCGTCCGATGGCCCCGAGGCTGTAAGCGGCCTCGTACGGCAGGCAGGCCAGCGTCTGCAGTATCTGCAGCAGCAAGTCCAGCGCCTGGCGGTTGATCGGCGCCGCGGCGTTCGCCGCCTCCCCGGAGCTCAGGCGCTGCAAGGGGCGCCGCAGCCAGCTCGCCAGAAGGGCGCCGAGGGGCACCAGTGCGACGACGGCAACTACGTACAGGGTCCAACGCCCAGGTTGCGGCATCAAACCCCACCCGGCCAGCAGCATCAGCAACAGAGCAATGGGCGCAAGGCTGCGCCGCAAGTTGTCGAAGATCTTGGCGCGCGACAGCACTGACAGCGGATTGGGCGGCGCATGCGGCAGCGCGTGCAGACGCCGGCGCAACCAGCCGAGCAGTTGCCAATCGCCACGAGTCCAGCGATAGCGGCGCGCCATGTCGGTGCTGTAGCGTAGCGGGGCGTCTTCGATCAGTTGAACATCGCTGAGCAGACCGGCGCGCGCATAGCAGCCCTCGAGCAAGTCGTGGCTCAGGATGCGGTTCTCGGGCAGGTTGCGGCCAAGCGCCCGCTCGAAGACATCGACGTCGTAGATGCCCTTGCCGATGAAGGACCCTTCGCCGAACAGGTCCTGGTAGACATCGGAGACGGCCCGCGTATACGGGTCAATGCCTGTCTCGCCACCATGCAGTCGTGCGTAGCCGGAACGGTTTGCGCTGACCAGACTCAAGGCGACACGTGGCTGCAGGATTCCGTAGCCCTCTACCACGATGTCGCGTTGCGCGCCGCTGCCAAACTGCGGCTGGTTCAGCGGGTGCGCCATTGCCGCGACGAACTGCCCCGCCGCGTCGCGCGGCAGCTGCGTGTCGGTGTCGAGCGTGATCACGTAGCGCACGGCAGACAACTCACGCGTATCGCCGACGATGCGCTCGAAGCGCTCGCCGGGCCCAGCGCGCGCCTGTCCGCGCAGCAGTGCATTGAGATCGGCGAGCTTGCCGCGTTTGCGTTCTTCGCCCATCCAGATGCGTTCGCGCTCGTTCCAGCGGCGCGGGCGGTGAAACAGAAAGAAGTCGTCAGAGCGCTGCGCCTCGGACGGCGCACGGTACTTCACATTCAGCGCCGCGATGCGCATCGCGGCGAGTTCGACCAGCGCCGCATCGTCAGCAAGATGCTCGTATGCCGCGTCCTGCAGGTCGGTGAGCAGACCGAAATGCAGCCGCGCATCGCGATTGGCAAGGAATCGCACTTCCAGCGCGTCGATCAGCTCCTCGACGCCAGCGTTGCTGTCGAGCATTGTCGGCACCACCACCAGCGTGCGCGCATCCGCTGGGATGCCAGACGCGTAGTTCATGCGTGGCAAGCGCTGCGGCGCGACGATCAGGGTCACGATCCAGTTGACGAGCGAGACCACGAGCTGGCTGCTGGCGATCAGCAGCAAAATGCCGAGCGCCAGTTCGCCCCACCACGGCCACTGCAACTGCGAGTGCACCTCGAGCAGCGCCGCGGCGCTGAGCGCGAGCGTGCCGAGCACGATCGCGCCGGCGTACAGCGGCAGCGCCCGGGCGCGCGCGCTTCGCGCCACCCTGAGCCGAAGCGGCCGGCGCATGCCCACGGCCTGCTCGAGCGCAGCGCGGCCCGCGCCGATCAGAAAGAATCCCACGTGGCTGTGACGGATGGCTTGCGGACCCTCCTGCGCGCGAGCTGCTGACGCGCTGCTCAGGCTGACCGCCCTTCGGGCCACATCCGTCTCAGAGCAAGGCGCGAGTCGGGCGATGGCCTCAACCACATGGCGGTAGCTGTCGCGCGTGGCGAAATCCATTTGCGCATAGGTGCCGCTCGGATCGTCTCGCAGAGCCAGCTCGACGCCGCTAAGCGACTCAACGAACTCGCGCCAGTTGATGGCGCCCAGCAAGCGCAGGCTGCCGATGCTGTTGCTCACCGACACCTGGTTCGCCGCTTGCTGCTGCCCTTCCAGATGCACCAGCTGCTCAATGGTGTGGTGGGATTCACTCAGGCGCTGTTCCATCCACGTCAGGGGCAGCGCGAGCCCCGCCCCCCGCCCCTGCAGGCGCCGGGCGAATTCGGCGACAAAAGCGTTGGTCAGCGGCGGCGTCGAGCGCGCCAAGTCGGCCACGACCAGGATCAACTCGCTTGGCGCCTTCTCTGCAACATCCAGCATGCGCTGCGCCCAGATACCGGCTGTTTGCCGCTCGGCATGGGCAATAGCGACGCGCAAGGCGACGCGGCGCAGATTCTCGATCAGCGCGAGGCGCAGCATGATCGGGCAGGCCCACAACTCGCCCAACAGCAGCGTCTGAACCGATTGATAGGCAGCGATGAAGCGCTTCAACGAGCCGCGGCCGATCTGCCCGTCGCCGTGCGCGACCGCCTGCAGCGCGAGGGCATAGACGCGAGGCTGGCCCGCGCCGCCGCCGTTGGCCGGGTCCAGCGTCAGTCGCGGCAACTCGCGGCTGTAGCCGCGGGGCAAGTGCCGACGAGCCGTGCGAACTTCTTCCTCGATCAGATAGAAGTTGTCGAGCAGCCACTCCGCTGCCGGTGTGAGGCGGCGTTCGGCATCGGCAGTTGCGGCGAGCCGCTTGCCCAGCTCGACCAGTACGCGTTCGTTGGACGCGAGTCTTGCGAGCAACTGGTCGGGCAGTCGCGCCGGATCCACCACATGCGCCGCGCCCAGCCGCTGGCCATGCACGGCCATCTGGTCGGCGCTGAAGAGTTCGGCTCGCAGCGGCTCATCTGCGGTTGTCGCAGTGACCTCAGCTTTCTCCGTCCATAGCCGTGCCCACCAAGCTTTGACGTCCCGGGTCCTGTTCCGCAACGGATGCGTACGCTGCGGCATCGGGTGAATCGCGCTCCAGTGAGAATGCCCCGCCATCCGGCAAGCGAGGAGTCACTGCAAGGGGCGGGAGCTTCACCATACTCCGAATGTGAGCCGGGACCGCGCAGAAAGACGGTCCGCCGCGTCATCGCCGCCTTTCAGACCGCGATGCCGTGCTGGCGCAGCAGCGGTCCGATGTCCGGCGGCCGACCGCGAAATTCGACGAAGGCATCGAGTGCGTCGCGGGTGCCGCCGCGCGCAAGTATCGTGTCGACAAAGCGGCGGGCGGTGGCGGAATCGAAGGCGCCGTTCTCGGTGAAGGCCGCAAAAGTATCCGCCGCCAGCACTTCGGCCCACTTGTAGCTGTAGTAGCCGGCGGCATAGCCGCCCGCGAAGATGTGGCTGAAGCTCATCGGAAAGCGGTTCCAGGCGGGCGGCTTGATCACGGCGACCTCTGTGCGCACGGCATCGACCAGCGCCAGCAGATCCGGCACGCCTTCGGGTCGGTATTCGCTGTGCAGGCGAAAATCGAACAACGCCAGTTCGATCTGGCGCAGGGTCGCCAGGCCCGCCTGGAAGCGCTGGGTCGCGATCAACTGCTGCTGCTGTGCGTTGGTGAGCGGCTCGCCGGTCTCGATATGCGCCGAAATCTGCTGCAGCACCTCCGGCTGCCAGGCGTAGTTCTCGATGAACTGTGAGGGCAACTCGACGGCGTCCCAGGCGACGCCGTTGATGCCGGCCAGCGACGGGTAATCGACGCATGTCATCAGGTGATGCAGGCCATGACCGAACTCGTGAAACAGCGTGACGACATCGGTGTGCGTCAGCAGCGCCGGTGCATCGCCCTGCGGCGGCAGGAAGTTGCAGACCAGGTGCGCCACCGGCAGCGCGGAGCCGCTAGGCAGCGATTTGCGACCGATGCACTGGTCCATCCACGCGCCATTGCGCTTCTTCGGACGGGCATAGGGATCGAGATAGAACGCACCAAAGACCTCGGCTCGTCCCGCATGGTCACGCGACAACTCGAAGTAGCGCACGCTGTCGTGCCACGTATCGACGTCGCGGCGTTCACGGATCTGGATGCCGAATAGACGCCCGGCGACCTCGAACAGCCCCTCGAGCACGCGCGGCAGCGGGAACCAGGGCCGGAGTGCCTCCTGCGACACGTTGTGACGGCTGCGTTGCAAGCGCTCCGACCAGAACGCTACGTCCCAGGCCTCGAGGCTCTGGCCGGCGAACGCCTGCAATTCAGCGAATTCGCGTTCCGCCGCGGGTCGCGCGGCGCGTGCGAGCTTGCGCAGAAACTCGATGACCTCGCCGCTGCTGCGCGCCATGCGTGTCGCCAATGCGTACTCCGCGTAACTGGCGAAGCCCAGCAGTTCCGCGGCTTCTTGCCGCAGGCGCAGGATGTCTGCGATGACCGGAGCGTTGTCCCAGCGACCCTCGCCGGTCAGCGCCGACGCACGGGTCGACCAGGCTTCGTACAGCACGCGGCGCAGCGGACGCGACTCTCCTTCTGTCATGACGGATTGATAGGTCGGCTGATCGAGACCGAGCAGCCAGCCCTCCTTGCCGACAGCGGCGGCGCGCGCCTGCGCCTGGGTCACGATGTTCGAGTTCACACCTGCAAGCTGCGCAGCGTCTGTGACGTGATGCTGCCACTCGTTCATGCAATCGAGCACGTTCTCCTCGAAGCTGGCGCCGCGCTGCGCCAGCTCCATCATGATCTGCTTGAAGCGCTGCTGGGGCTTGCTCGCGAGCGCGACGCCGGCGAGCCTGAAATCACGCAGCGCCTGCTCGACGACGCGCTTCTGCTCCGCAGTCAGCGCGGCGGCATCGTGTTGGGCAACGCGCGAGTAGGCGCGGTAGAGCGCTTCGCTTTGCGCGAGCTCAGTCTGGAACTCCGACAGCAAGGGCAGGCAGCGGTTGTAGCTCTCGCGCAGCGCGTCGGAATTGGTGACGGCGTTCAGGTGGCCGACGGGCGCCCAGATTCGTGCCAGTTCATGCTGCAGCTCCTCGATGGGTTCGACGACCTCGGCAAAGCTCGGCGCGTCGAGTGCTTGCAGCGCTGCAATCCGCGCACGCTGCCGGGCGAGCGTGGCGCGCACTGCAGGCTCGACGTGCTCGGGGCGGATCTGCGAGAACGCCGGCAGAGCGTCCGGTTGCAGCAAAGGATTGGAACTCGGGCTGGGACTGGTCATCGGTCCCGGCATTGTAAAGAGCCCGTGTAACATCCGCAGCCATGAAAGAACTGGACTTGATTGTGATCGGTGGCGGCAGCGGCGGACTCGCCTGCGCGCAGCGGGCAACGGAATATGGCGCAGGCGCATTGGTGATCGAATCCGGGCGGCTGGGCGGAACCTGCGTTAACGTCGGTTGCGTACCGAAGAAGGTCATGTGGAACGCGGCGCAGCTGGCCCATGCGCTGCACGACGCGGCGGATTACGGCTTCGCGCCGACCGAGGCCACGCTGACCTGGGAGACGCTCAAACGCAAGCGCGACGACTACGTCAGCCGTCTCAATGGCATCCATGAGCGCAATCTCGCCAACCGCAAGGTCGAGTTGCGCCGCGGTCACGCACGGCTGGTCGGGAGCAGTTCGGTGCAAGTCGGCGGCGAGACGCTGAGCGCGGCTCAGATCGTCATCGCGACCGGAGGTCAGCCAAGCTGGCCCGCGCTGCCGGGCGGCGAGCTCGGCTTGTCATCAGACGGATTCTTCGAGCTGCCGACCCAGCCGCGACGGGTCGCGATCGTCGGCAGCGGCTACATCGCCTGCGAGCTGATCGGCATCTTCGCAGCGCTCGGTTCGGAAACGACGCTCGTGATCCGCACGGATTCTGTGCTGCGGCATTTCGATGCGATGCTCGGCAGCACGCTGCTCGCGACCATGGCGGGCGAGGGCGTGCGCCTGGCGCCGCATGCCGTGCCCACAGCGGTGCACCGCTCGGATGAACCGGGCACCGTGCAGCTGGAGCTCGCCGATGGCCGGATGCTGGGTCCGTTCGATGCGCTGATCTGGGCGATCGGCCGCGATCCTGCGGTCCGCGATCTCGGTCTCGACCGCGCGGGCGTGGCGCTCGACGCGCGCGGCTTCATCGCGATCGATCATCTGCAGCAGACGAGCAACCCCGGCGTGTTCGCGATCGGTGATGTGACCGGGCATGCGACGCTGACGCCGGTCGCGATCGCTGCCGGGCGACGGCTCTCGGATCGGCTGTTCGGCGGCATGCAGGACCGCCACCTCGACTACAAGAACATTCCCACCGTCGTGTTCAGCCACCCACCGATTGGCACCATCGGACTCTCTGAAGAGGAGGCGCGGGCCCGGCATTCCGACGTCAAGGTCTATCGTTCGGGATTCGTGCCGATGTATCACGCGCTGACCACGCGCAAAGTTCGCGCCGAGATGAAGCTGGTGACGGTCGGCCCCGAGGAGCGCGTCGTCGGCTGTCATGTGATCGGCGCTGGCGCGGATGAAATGCTGCAGGGCTTTGCGGTGGCGGTGAAAATGGGGGCGACCAAGCGCGACTTTGACGACACCGTCGCGATTCACCCGACCAGTGCGGAGGAGTTCGTGACCATGCGCGCGACCTGATCGGACCCTTGCCGGTCTGCGCAGCTTCAGGCTCCGAGTGCGGCCAGCACCGGTGCGGTATCGGGCCGCACGCCGCGCCATAGAAAGAACGATTCCGCAGCCTGTTCGACCAGCATGCCGAGCCCCGCAATGCACTTGCCTGCGCCCTGTGACTGGCACCAATCCAGGAACGGAGTCGTGTCCTTGGAGTAGGACAGGTCGTAGCAGACGGTGCCGCCGTCGATGATTCTTGAGCTGAGATCAGGCGCTTCGCCGAACAAACCGGCTGAGGTCGCGTTGATGATCGCGTCGTAGGGGCGACGCGGCAGTTCGCTGAACCCGCAGGCGCGCACCTTGCCAAGGTCGGTGAACGCGGCGGCGAGTCCGTGCGCGCGCTCGACGGTACGGTTCGCAATCATGATCTCCTCGGGTTCCATCTGCAGCAGCGGCTCGAGGATGCCGCGGGTCGCGCCGCCGGCGCCGAGGATCAGGAGACGTCGATTGGCGACCACGACCATCTGGTTGTCGCAGAGGTCCCGAATCAGCCCGACGCCATCGGTGTTGTCGCCGAGGATCTGTCCGGCCTGCATTGCCAGCGTATTGACCGCGCCGGCGCGCTGCGCGCGCGGCGTCAGCGCATCCGCCAACTGTACTGCTGCCGGCTTGTGAGGCACGGTAACATTCAGCCCAAGCCCCCCTTCGGCAAAGAACTTTCCGACATATGTCGCGAACAGATCCGGAACAATATCGTGCAGCCGGTACACCATGTGCTGCGCAGTCTGACGCGCGAACAGGCCGTGTATGAACGGCGAACGGCTATGGCGGACGGGATGTCCGATGACGCCATACGCGTCAGGGGTGCTGTCGGTCATGCAAGGTACTCTTGAAATAAGACTGCAATGCAGCCGGTCTTATACCGCAACGACCCAAGGTCCGGAATGGCAGGCGTGAGCCCCTTCGAGCACACGCTGGCCAGTCTGAGGCCCGAGCTGCTGCGTTTTGCGCTGTGGCTTGCCCGGGATCGACAGACGGCGGAGGACGTGGTGCAGGAAGCAATGCTCAGGGCCTGGAAGGCGCAAGGTGAGTTGACCAAGCCGGAGGCATTGCGCCCCTGGTTGCTGACCATTGTGCGGCGTGAGCACGCAAGGCTCTATGAGCGCAAGCGGCACCCGACGACCGACATCGACGGCCTGATCTCGCTCGAGGATCCGGCGCTCGCGGCGAGCGAGGACCAGCAGCTCGATGAGCTGCGGGCGGCGATCCTGCGGCTGCCGGACGACTATCGCGAGCCGCTGGTCATGCAGGTGCTCGGCGGCTTCAGCACCCAGGAGATTGCGACGGAGATGAATCTGACCCAGCAGGCGGTTCTGACGCGATTGTTTCGCGCCCGCGGCAAGCTGCGCGAGATCTGCGGCGTCGCGGCCGCAGCGGGGGATGCGCCGTGAACTGCGAGGCGATGCAGCTGCAGATTGGCGCAGATCCACAGGCGAGCAACGACGCACTTGAAGCGCATCTGCTGGCCTGTGCGCGCTGCACCGCGTTTCGACGCGAGACGCGGGCCCTCGACGGACAGATCCGTCGTGCACTGGAATTGCCGCTCGAACCGCTGCGGTCGGCGTCGAACGTTGTCGAGCTGCGCCGTCCGGCTGCTGAGAGCGCGCAGATCGCCACGGCGCCGCGCCGCGAAGGTCGGCCGCGTGCCTGGGCGCTGGCGGCCAGCGTCGCGCTGGCGGTGACAATCGGCTTGGTGTTCTGGTCGACCCAATCTCAACCGGCGCTGGCCACCGCGGTCGTCGAGCACATGGCCTTGGAACCTGACAGCTGGAACCAGCATGCGCCGGTGCCGCAGTCGGCGCTCGATCTGGTGTTGCGCCGCTCCGGCGTGCGCCTTGATCGCGCCACGGCGGGCGAGGTCGTCTATGCCTACAGCTGCTGGTTTCGTGGCCGGTACGTTCCACATCTCGTCGTGCAGACGAGCGGAGGCCCGGTGACCGTGCTGGTGCTGCGCGATGAGGCCGTTACGCGCGAACAGCGCTTCGAGGAGTCCGGCTACACCGGCCTGTTGCTGCCGGTCCAGGGCGGCGCGCTCGCAGTACTGGCTCGCGAGCAATCGGCGATCGATGCGGCAGCCTTGAACGAGGCCGCGCAGCGAGTGCTTCAGGCGGTCGACTTCGACGCGCCGAGCTGACGCACCGACCAGCTGCCCGGTCCCGGCTCGGGCGTCGCGGCGCCCAGGCCTGGCTCGAGTGCGGCGGCGAGTGCAGCGACGTCTTCGCGTAGCGTGCCTTCGAGCAGATACGGCGGGTTTACGATCAGCAGGCCTGAGCCGTTGAGTCCCGCGCGTGAATCGGGCGGATAGCGATACAGCTCGGAAATCAGGGTTTCCCTGGATTGTTCCGCGCCGAGGCGTTCGGCCAGGCTGCGATGCCAGCGTGCCATGTCGGCCTCGATCTTGATCGGGTACCAGACCGCGATCACGCAGTGGGCGAGCTTCTCGAGTGCGGCAGTCAGGGCGTGACCGATGCGCTGGAAGTCGAGCCGGGTCTCCTCGAACGGTGGATCGATCAGCACCAGCGCGCGCCGCTCCGGGGGTGGCAGCAACGCTGGCAGGCGCGCAAAGCCGTCGCTGTTCTCCAGGCTGATGCGGCGCCAGCCGCGCAGCGCACGGCCGAGTTCCACGAACTCGAGCGTGTCGCTTTCGATCAGCACGGCGCGATCCACCGCACGCAGCACTCTGGCGGCCAGCAACGGTGAGCCGGGGCAGCCATGGCGCAGCCCGGTTTCAGCGCGGACCGCGGTGACCGCATCGAGATAGCGTGCAAGTCCTTGCGACGCCACGAGCCGGCCCTCGCTGCGCGCGTGCAGCAGCGCGTTCACGCCAGAGTGCGCCTCCCTGGATTCGCGCGCGGCGCTGCTGTCGAGGTCGTACAGACCCCGGCCAGCGTGCGTGTCGACATAAAGGTAGCCGCGGGGCTTTCTGGCCAGCGCTTCAAGCAGCGCCAGCAGCGCCACGTGCTTGTGGACGTCGGCGAAATTTCCGGCGTGAAAAGCGTGCCGGTACTTCAAGCGCTCGCGGGCGCGCCTTTCGCGCCCTTCGCGGCGGACGCAGCGCCGGGCTTCGCCTTGGCTTTGCGTTTCGTCGTGGTTTTGGACTTTAACTTGGTCTTGGCTTTGGCTTTGGCTTTGGCCTTGGCTTTGCTGCTGGCTTTCGTCTTCAGGGCAGGCGCCGCGGCCGGCTTCTCGGTCGTGACTTCTTTCTTGGCAGACTTCGCAAAGCGATTGGCACCCTTGCGCCCAAAGCGCGCGCCGCGTTCGGGCGCGGCGGCAATCAGCGCCTGGCATTCCTCGAGCGTCAGCAACTTGGGCTCACGATCCTTCGGCATCTTGGCGTTCTTCTTGCCATCGGTGATGTACGGACCGTAGCGGCCGTTCAGCACCTGGATGCCGTTCTCAGGGAAGTCGAGGATGATTCGATTGGCATCGGCTTCCTGCTTCAGCCGGATGGCTTCGAGCGCGCGCGGCAGCTCGATGGTGTAGGGGTCGTCGTCGCCCTTCAGCGAGACGTACTTGGCGCCGTACTTCACGTAGGGGCCGAATCGACCCACGCTGGCACTGACCTCATCGCCCTCGGCCGTCTGGCCGAGCTTGCGCGGCAGCTTGAACAGCTCCAGCGCCTCCGGCAGCTTGATCAGGTCCATCTTCTGGCCGGGCCGCAGACCGGCGAACTTCGGCTTTTCCTCGTCGTCCTTGGTGCCGATCTGGACGAACGGGCCGAAGCGCCCGATCCGCACCGTGACGGGTTTGCCACTGACGGGATCAGTACCGAGTTCCCGCGACTGTGCGACTTCCTCGCGTGAAACGTTTTTTTCGATGTACTCGACCTGATCGATGAACGGTTGCCAGAATTTCTGCAGCGGATCGGTCCAGTTCTCTTCGCCGCGCGACACGGCATCCAGCTGATCTTCCATCGAAGCCGTGAAGCCGTAGTCGACGTACTTGTCGAAGTGCTTGCTGAGGAAAGTGTTGACGATCTTGCCGATATCGGTCGGGATGAAGCGCCGCGCGTCCATGTCGACGTATTCGCGATCCTTCAGCGTCGAGATGATCGACGCGTAGGTCGACGGTCGGCCGATGCCATGCTCTTCGAGCGCCTTGACCAGCGAGGCTTCCGAGTAGCGAGGTGGCGGTTCGGTGAAGTGCTGCTGTGCGTCGACGCGCAACAGCTTGACGTCATCGCCCTCGTTCATCGGCGGCAGGATCCGGTCGTTGTCGTCGTCGGCCGAGTCGTCGCGCCCTTCCTGGTACACCGCGATATAGCCGGGCGTGACGAGCGTCGAGCCGTTGGCGCGCAGCAGGTGGCGCTTGGGCCCATCGGGGCCGGCCAGCAGGTCGATCGCAACCGTATCGAACACCGCATGGGCCATCTGGCAGGCGACGGCCCGCTTCCAGATCAGTGCGTAGAGCTTGTACTGGTCCGGATCGATCTTGCCTTCGAGGCTGTTGGGCGTGATCGAGGCCGACGTTGGCCGGATCGCCTCGTGCGCTTCCTGGGCGTTGCGCGACTTGGTCTTGAAGACGCGGATCTCCTCAGCCACCGATGGCGCTCCGTAGAGCTTGGTGATGACCTCACGGATCTCGCGCACCGCATCGGCCGCCAGGCTCACTGAATCGGTACGCATGTAGGAGATCAGGCCAACCGAACCCTCGCCAAAATCGACGCCTTCATAGAGCTGCTGCGCAAGCCTCATGGTTCGCTGCGCCGAGAAACCGAGCTTGCGCGCCGCTTCCTGTTGCAGCGTAGAAGTTGTGAAGGGCGGCGAGGGGTTGCGTCGGCGCTGCTTGCGGTCGATCGTCAACACCCGCAACGTACCGGCTTTGTCGGTTGCGTCCGCGACGGTCTGCTGCACGGCGCGCGCGACCGTCTCATTGGTGAAGCTGAACTGCTCGACCTTTTCGCCGCCGTATTCGATCAGCTTGAGTGGGAAGCTCTGCGCGGAATGCTCGCCGTCGCCATCGATCGACCAGTACTCCTGCGCGATGAAAGCCTGGACCTCGGCCTCGCGCTCGCAGATCATCCGCAGCGCCGGGCTCTGCACGCGGCCCGCCGAGAGGCCGCGGCGAACCTTCTTCCACAGCAGCGGCGAGAGATTGAAGCCGACCAGGTAGTCGAGCGCACGACGCGCCTGCTGCGCATTGACCAAATCCAGTGACAGTTCGCGCGGCTTGTCGATCGCGGCGCGCACCGCATTCTTGGTGATCTCGTAGAACGCGACCCGATGCACCGTGCGGCCTTTCAGGTCACCGCGTTCCTTGAGGATCTCGTGCAGGTGCCAGGCGATCGCTTCGCCCTCGCGATCCGGGTCGGTCGCGAGGTACAGGGACTTGGCTTTCTTCAGTGCGCGCGAAATAGCCGTAACGTGTCGCTCGTTCTTCTCGAGCACGTCGTACTTCATGGCGAAGCGACGTTCGGGATCAACGGCGCCTTCTTTTGGAACGAGGTCGCGCACGTGCCCGTAGGAGGCAAGGACTTCGAAATCCTTTCCCAGGTACTTCTTGATGGTCTTCGCCTTCGCAGGCGATTCGACGACGACTAGATTTTCGGCCATAGGTTCTACTGATCGATCAGTTCGCGGACAATCAATGCACCGACGTTCAATGCACAGACTCGGGGGCATCGAACACGAGGTCTTCCATCCGTGCGCAGGCGAGTTCGGCGTCGGGCTGGCTCGACAGCACCATCAGGGCCACCCACTTGAGCTGCTCGACATCCAGTTCTTCGACCTCGAGGGCGAGCAGGCGCTCGATGATGATTTCGCGCTGATGGGCGTTCAGGACGTCCATCTGCTCGAGCGTCAGCAGATAACCGCGACACTCACTGGACAGCCGGTCGCGCTCCGCCTCGGTAAAGAGTCTCAGCGTGCGGGGGCCGCCGCCCTGCAGGACCGGACGGTCGCGCTCGCCCGCGAGGTCGGCAAGCCAGTCGAGCGCACGCTCGACGTTGGGCACCGCAAAACCCGCCCGCGCGAGCATCTGCGCGAGCTCATCGCGCTCGGGAACCTCGGGGGTCTCCGAGAGCATGTAGCGGTCGAAGACATAGATCAGGATGTCGAGGACGCTGCTGGTGTCATTCATATAAGCGTTGTCGATCAGGCTCGTCACGACTGACGGCCAAACCGCCCGCCGGGGTGAGATTCAACGCGGCCCTGCAGCTCCAGAATCAGAAGCATGGAGGCTACGGAGTCGCTCGGGAGACCCGTTCGCGAGACGAGATCGTCGATGCCGGTCGGGCCGAAACCGAGGGCATCTAACAGGATTTCGTAATCCATGTCCAACTTGGCGGTGCCGATCCGGAGGTGTTCCGCCTTGATCGAATGGCGATCAAGTAATTGATTAGTAAGGGAAAGACGAAGTTCTGACCAGACATCGGCGGCTTCTTCGACCAACTTTGCCCCGTCCCGGAGCAGCTGATGGCAGCCTCTCGACAACGGGCTGTGGATGGATCCCGGGATCGCGAACACCTCGCGACCCTGCGCCGCAGCGAAGCGCGCCGTGATCAGAGAGCCGCTGCCGCGCGCGGCTTCGACGACCAGCGTTCCGGCGGCGAGCCCGCTGATCAGCCGGTTGCGTTGCGGGAAATTGCCACGACGCACGGGCGTGCCGGGTGGAAATTCGGACAGCAGTGCGCCGCTGGAGGCGATCCGCTCTGCCAGTTTCCGGTTCGCGTCCGGGTAGACCCGATCGAGACCCGTGCCGCAGACGGCCACAGTCAGGCCGCCGCCGTCCAACGCACCCTGGTGGCTGGCGGCATCGATGCCCAGCGCGAGTCCGCTGGTGATCACCAGGCCCGAGGCCGCAAAACAGTGCGCGAACTCGCGCGCGGTGCGCGCTCCGGCGGCGGTCGGATTGCGCGAACCGACCATGGCAAGTTGTGGCATCGACAGGGCGCCGATGTCGCCCCGGACCCACAGCACCGCCGGGGCGCCGGGCAGCGTGGCCAGCAGGCTCGGGTACTCGGAGGCGGTGCAGGCAAGCAGCTGCAGCGCATGGCGCTCGCAGGCCTGCAGGTCGGCCTCCAGCCGTGCGCGGTCCGGGTTGCGCAGCCAGTTGCGGGCCGCATCGGACAAAGGCTGCGGCGGCGTTGCCGTTGGCGCAGCGGCAATGCCGAGCGCCTGCAGCGCGGCCGGCCAGGTTTCGATCGTGAGCCCCGGCGTGCGTGCGAGCAGGCAAAGAGTGGGAAGGTCCGCCATCTGGCCGCAGCGTAAGCGCCGCAGCCCCCATCGACGCTGAGGTCAATCTGCCGTGTTTGTCGTCAATGCCCTACCGGTACTCTTCAGGGAGCGCCGATCAGGGTGTGCGCACGACGTCCGCAATGCGTACCGGCTGGTCGGCCGAGACGATCAGGCCGTAGCTCATCCGGTCATAGACCCGGAAGATCAGCAGCGTGCCGTTGCGTTCGTTCGGCAGCATCACGCGCGGCGCAAACGTCGACGCGAGCCGCAGCCCCGCCGTGCTGCGGCCCTGACGGTCGCGCACTTCGCGGCCGGCCTGGTCGATTGCCAGTACGTGCCCGGTCTCGAGGCCATGCCGGCGGCCGCGGTTGATCGCGACGATGCGGTACTGCCCGATCAGCTCGACGCCATCGACGACCGAGATGATCCGGCCATTGACATCGCTCTGCGGCGCCCGCGGCACGAAATTCAGCGGCACATCGGCGTCGCCGCGCAGCAAGCGGTCGCCCTCGAGCGTCTCACGGGCCGAGTCGGTCAGCGCAGTTTTGGCCGGTTCGCCCGGCGTCAGCACGACGGCGGTCGCGGTATAGGTGCCCTGGAAGCCGAGTACATCGCCATCGTCCGGATCGACGATAGGCTCGCCGACGTGCACGACGTTGTAGCGGCTGTTGAGGTCCGCGCCGTTCAGGCCGCGGACGTAGGCTTCGATGCCGGCACCACCAATCATGTGCTCATTGCGAAACGCCAGCACGTAAGGCGCGTTCTCGATCTGTTCTTTCTCGAGGACACTGGGGCGTTCCAGAAATGCGGCGATCGCCGAGTACGGGATCGTGGCGATGGCGCCGTCGAGCTCCGAGCTGCGCAGCAACGGGTCGAGGCGCGCAGCGCCGCCACGACTCAGACGGATCTGTGGTTCACCGTTGGCCCCGTAGGCGAGGGTCAGCAAATCGCCGGGGTAAATCAGATGCGGGTTCGCGACCTGCGGATTGACCTGCCAGATCTCCGGCCATAACCATGGGTCGCGCAGAAACATCGAAGCGATGTCCCACAGCGTGTCGCCGCGCTTCACGGTGTAGTCGGTGGGGGCGCTGGGCCTGATCACGCCGGCCGGATCCGGGCGCGGTTCATCGACTGCGGCGCCTTCGGGGTTGGCGGCAACAGCGGCCTCGGTTGCGGTCTGCGGTGGCGCAAGGTCGCGCGGCGCGTCCATGGCGACCGGCGCGGCCCCGACCGGTGTGGGGTCGGTGCGCGTCGTAGCGCAGCCGCCCAGGGCAACGGCCACTGCCAGGGCGACGCCGACAGCGGCAAGACGGCTTCCGGCCTGCTGCCAGACGCCTGAGCTAAGTGACTGATTCAAGAGCATCCTCCACTCCTGTCCGCGGGTGGGGCGAGCGACCCCGATGTTATACTCGCAAGCCGCCAAAGCGCGCATCGTCAAATTGCTGCTTTGTGCGGTGGTTCACGGGGTCAGCGACCTGCACCCTCGCCGAAACGCTGCGGCTGCCAGCGGCCAATTCTCAACGAATTGAGAACATTGGCAACCGTTTTGAGTCGAACACGCGAAGTACATCGAGGTTGAGCGACATGGCGTTGCTGTCCGTGCTGGAATTTCCCGATCCGCGACTGCGTACCTGCGCAGCCGAAGTGACCGTTTTCGACGCCCGGTTGGGCCAGCTGATCGACGACATGTTCGAGACCATGTACAGCGCGCCTGGCATCGGCCTGGCGGCGACCCAGGTGGATCAGCATCTGCGGCTGATCGTCATGGACGTCAGCAAGGAGCAGAACGTCCCGCGCGTGTTCATCAACCCCGAGATTCTGGCGCGCGACGGCGTGCAGGTCGTTGAAGAGGGGTGTTTGTCGGTCCCGAAGATTTTCGAGGACATCGAGCGCGCGGTGCATGTAGCGGTACGCGCACGCCACCGCGATGGCGGCAGCTTTGAACTCCGTCTCGAGGGCCTGGAGTCGGTCTGTCTGCAGCACGAAATGGATCACCTGCAAGGCAAGCTGTTCGTCGACTATCTGTCGGAACTGAAGCGCGGACGGATCCGCAAGAAACTCGACAAGGACCGCAAGGAGCGCGCCGCCAACGGATCGGCCAGACGGACGGCAGGCGCAAAGGCGCGCTAGCGTGACGGCGTTTCGCGTCGCGTTTGCGGGGACGCCCGAGTTCTCGCTGCCCGCATTGCAGGCCCTGCTCGACTCGCCGCACGAGCTCGTCGGCGTACTGACCCAGCCCGATCGTCCTGCGGGGCGCGGACGCAAGCTCACGGCCAGCCTGGTCAAACAGCTGGCTGAGTCCCGGGGCGTCGCGGTCTTCCAGCCCGATACCTTGCGCAGCGAGTCGGCACAGCAGCGCCTGCGTTCCTGGCAGCTGGACGTGTTGGTGGTCGTGGCCTACGGGCTGATTCTGCCGCCCGCGGTGCTGGCGCTGCCGTCGCGAGCTTGCCTGAACATTCATGCCTCGCTGCTGCCCCGCTGGCGGGGCGCGGCGCCCATCCAGCGAGCGATACTCGCCGGCGACCGCGAAACCGGTGTCATGATCATGCAGATGGAAGCCGGTCTCGATACGGGTCCGATTTTCGCAACTCGGCGCGTGCCGATCGATGCCACGGCAACGGCCGGTGAACTGCAGGCGGTGCTGGCGCGGGCTGGCGCGGCAGCGCTGCTCGAAGTGCTGGCTCAGTTGCAGGATGGCTCGGCCGAATCGCAATCGCAGCACACGACGGGTGTGCGGTACGCGCACAAGATCGCCAAGTCCGAGGCGCCGATCGACTGGCAGGCAAGCGCGGCGCAGATCGATCGACAGATTCGCGCCTTCAATCCCTGGCCGGTGGCGACAGCCGTCTTCGGCGACCAGCTGTTGCGCCTGCATCGCAGCCGCGTATTGCCGGCCATGCCTGACTCGCTGCCGGCTCGTCCGGGCGCCGTACTGGGTCTCGCGGGGGACTGTCTGCGTGTGGCTTGTGGTGCGGGGCAGCTGGGCCTGCTCGAAGTGCAGCTGGCGGGACGGCGGGTCGTCGCGGCGCGTGAGTTCGAGCAAGCGCATGCGCTGGCTGGCAAGGTGCTGCAGTGAGCGCCTCCCCATCGCGACGCAAGCGCACGCCGCCGCGCCGGCCCCAGCCCCAGCCCAGGCAGGGGCCCAAGCCGCCACGCTACGCGCCCGGTGCCGAGACGCTGGCCCAGGCAGCGCTCGCGATCGCCCAGGTGGCGCTAGCCGGCAAGTCGGCGGATGAAGCCCTGCTGGCCGCGGACGGGCGCGAGGATCGCGCTGCCGTACGGGCCATCACGCTCGGTACGCTGCGCTGGTATCTGCGCTTGGCACCGGCCGTGGCGCAGTTGCTGACCCGCGCGCCGGAGGAGATGCCCAGCGAACTGCGTGCGCTGCTGGTTGCGGCCTGCCACCAGGTCGAGTATTCGCGCAGTCCGCCGGAGGTCAGCGTGCATCTGGCCGTCGATGCGGCGCGGGTGCTCGAACTCGGGCACGCCGCGGGCTTCGTCAATGCGGTGCTGCGGCGCTTCGTTGCGCGCCGCGCCGAGCTGCTTGCCGACGTCGACGCCGAGATCGCGCTGCGCCATGCGCATCCGGTGTGGTTCACGCGCTCGCTCGCTGCCAGTTGGCCGGACGACTTTGAACAGGTGCTGGCCGCGAACAACCTGCACCCTCCCATGACGTTGCGCGTGGCGAAGGACCGCAGCAGTGTGGCCGACTATCTGCGTGAGCTGGCGGCAGCGGGCCGCCCGGCACGCTCGCTCGATTGGTCCGACTCGGCGATCGTGCTGGAGTATCCAACCGCCGTCACGGCGCTGCCCGGATTCGCCGAAGGTCGAATCAGCATTCAGGATGCAGGCGCGCAACTGGCTGCGCGGCTGCTCGACCTTAAGCCCGGGCAGCGCGTGCTCGATGCGTGCGCCGCACCCGGCGGCAAGACCGGTCACATTCTCGAGCTCGAACCGCGTCTCGGCAGTCTGCTGGCTGTCGACAGCGACGCCGAGCGTCTCGCGCTGGTCAGCAGCACATTGGAGCGGCTGCAGCGCGAGGCCAAAGTCCGGGCGGCGGATCTCACCGACTCCGCCGCGCTCGCTGACGAAGCGCCGTTCGATCGAATCCTGCTCGATGCGCCGTGCTCATCGACCGGCGTGATTCGTCGCCACCCCGACATCAAGCTGCTGCGCCGCGCCTCCGACATCGCCGCTTTTGCGACGCTGCAGGCGCGGATCCTCGACGCAGTCTTTGCGCGGCTCGCAGTCGGCGGCCGCTTGGTCTACGCAACCTGCTCGGTGCTGCCTGAAGAAAACGAACAGGTCGTCGCGGCATTCCTCGCGCGCCAGACCGCGGCGCGTGTGCTGGGCTGGCCGGACGATCTCGCGCTGCCGCCGTCTGCGCAGCGCCTCGGGCACGGCGTGCAGCTGCTGCCCGGGCCCGCCGCACCGATCGACGGCTTCTACTATGCAGTGCTGGCCCGGGCCGAAGCCGCAGAGCTCGCCGCATGAATTTCAGCCGAATCCCAACAACGCTGGCGCTCGTGCTGTTGCTGCTTTTGCCCGCCGCGATGCTGCGTGCGGACGCGCTCGATGGCACGCTGGAAGTGCAGTCGGCGTTCATCAATGTCAACGGTGACGTGTATCAGCTGCATGCGCGCATTCGCTATCCGCTCAATGACGAGATGCGGGCTGCGCTGCAGGAAGGTATCAGCCTGAGCTTCAGTCTCGAGGCGGTCATCGAACGCGATCGCCGCTTCTGGTTCGATGCCGAGATCGTCAAGCTGACCTTGCGGCGCGAACTGATGTTCCATGCGCTCAGCGACCGCTACGTTGTCCGCGACGAGCGCACTGGCGAGCAGAGCAGCCATCCGACATTGGAAGACGCGCTGGAGCGCGTCGGCGCCGTTGACGCCTGGCCGGTGCTGGTCGGATCGCAGTTGCGGGGCGACGGGGACTACCGCGTGCGGGTGCGCGCAGGCGTGCGCCGCGGGCGCCTGCCGGATGCGTTGCGCGCGCTGCTGTTCTGGACCGCCGACTGGCAGCGTGAGAGCGAGTGGTACGAATGGTCCTTGCCGCGCTGAAGCGCCATCGCACGGCTGCCCTGATCGCGCTATGGAGCGTCGTCGTGCTCGGCGCACTGTTTGCGCTGTCGCTGACCTCGCGGAACTCGGCGCAGTTCAGTCGCCTGCAGCCCTGGATTCTGCTGTTCAGCCTGATGGGCGTGCTGGTGTTTGCGGTGCTGCTGGCGCGCAAGATCCTGCAGCTGATACGCGACTATCGGGCGCACGTGCCGGGTTCGCGTCTGACGGCCCGCACCGTCTTTGTGTTCGGATTACTCGTGATCATGCCGCTGCTGACGGTGTACCTGTTTTCGCTGGAGTTCCTGAACCGTAGCGTCGACAGCTGGTTCCGCGTCGAAGTGCGTCAGGGACTCAACGATGCGCTGGTGCTGTCACGCTCGGCGCTGGATCTGCGATTGCGTGAGCACGCGGTACGAACCGAGGAGTTCGCACAGCGGCTGTCCGGCATGAGCGAAATCGAATCGATCATCGCGCTCGACGACGAGCGCCGCGCGTCGGGGGCCGTTGAGCTCGTGCTGTATGGCGATCGCGATCGCATCATCGCGGCCAGCGCGCGCGGCACGCTCGTGACGCTCCCTGCAGGCGCCAGCGCCGAGCTTGTGCGTCAGGTCAGTGATGGCCGGACTTTCGTCGCACTGGAGCCCGTTGCCGAGGATCAATACCTGATGCGCACTGCGGCGCCGGTTCCCGCCTCGCGTGATGCCCGCTTCGTGCTCGCGGTCTACGAGGTGCCGAGGCAGTTGGCAGCGCTTGCGGATGCGGTGCAGCGTTCGTACTCCCAGTATGGCGATCTGGCGGCACTGCGCGAACCCCTGAAATACAGCTTTCGCCTGACCCTGACGCTGGTACTGCTGGTGACGATGCTCGCGGCGATCTACGGCGCGATCTTTTCCGCGCAGCGGCTGTTCCGTCCGGTGCAGGACCTGATGGAAGGTACGCGTGCGGTCGCCAAGGGCGATCTCGGCATGCGTCTGCCGCTGTCGTCGCGCGACGAAATGGGCTTTCTGGTGCAGTCGTTCAACGACATGACCAAGCGCTTGCGGCGTGCGCGCGAAGAAACCGAGCGCAGCCGCCAGGACGCTGAACGGGAGCGCAAGCGGCTCGAGATCATCCTGACCCGGTTGTCGAGCGGCGTCATCGCGTTCGACGCCGGGCTCAATTTGCGGATCGCGAATGACTCGGCGAGCCGGATCCTGGGGCTCGATCTCGGCGAGTTTGCAGGCCAGCCTCTCAGCGATGCTGCGGAGCGCTCGGATCGAATGCGGCTGTTTCTTGCCGCGATCCGCGGCCAGTTTGCACTGGGCCGCAATGAATGGCGTGAGCAGCTGGATCTGCAAAGCGATGCCGGTGCGCAGGTACTGATGTGCGCCTGTGTGCCGCTGCCCGATATCAATGACAGCGATGCCGCTGCGGATCCGCACGGTCGTTCTGGCCACATCGTGGTATTCGATGAAATCACCGCCCTGCTGCAGGCCCAGCGCGAAGCCGCCTGGGGTGAGGTCGCGCGCCGGCTCGCCCATGAAATCAAGAATCCGCTGACGCCGATCCAGCTGTCCGCCGAGCGCATGCGCCGGCGCTTTCTCGGCAGCATGTCGCCTGAGGACGCCGACGTGCTCGAGCGATCCACGCATACGATCGTGCAGCAGGTCGAGACGATGAAGCGGATGGTCAATGCGTTCAGCGAGTACGCTCGCTCGCCGGCCATGCAGCTCGTGACGTTCGACCTGAACGCGCTGGTGTCCGAAGTGGCGGACCTGTACCGCGCCCAGGATCCTGCGATCGAGATTCGCACCCGGCTCGACCCGGCGCTCGCCGAGATCCAGGCGGATCGAGGCCGGGTCCGGCAGATTCTCAACAACCTGCTGACCAACGCGATCGAAGCGCTCGATCAAGTGGATTCCGCCAGCATCGAGGTGACCACTTCGGTTGCCTCCGAGCAGCCCGACTCGGCGCTGATCACGGTGACCGACAACGGCGCTGGCTTCCAGCGCGAGCTGCTGGGGCGGATTTTCGACCCCTACGTGACCACCAAGCCGCGCGGCACCGGGCTCGGCCTTGCGATTGTCCGCAAGATCGTCGAAGAGCATGGAGGGCGCATCGAGGCCGACAATCAAGCTGAAGGTGGAGCCCGCGTGCGTGTTACTTTGCCGCTGGTGGAGCGGACGCGGCCCGGGTCCCGCGAGCTTCGCAGCGAAACCCGGAAGGAGTGGGCATGAGCACAGCGCGCATCCTGGTCGTCGATGATGAAGCGGACATCCGCGGATTGCTGCAGGAGATCCTCTCTGAGGAAGGCTACGAGGTGGATGTCGCTGGCGATGCGGCCGAGGCGCGCGCCGCGCGTCGCCGCCAGGATCCGGACCTGATCCTGCTCGATATCTGGATGCCGGATACCGACGGGATCACGCTGCTGCGTGAGTGGTCGGCGACCACCAGCGAACTCGGACCCGTCGTGATGATGTCCGGCCACGGCTCGGTCGAAACGGCGATCGAAGCCACACGCCTCGGTGCATTCGACTTCGTCGAGAAGCCGCTGTCGCTCGCCAAACTGCTGCGCACCGTTGAGCGCGCGCTCGAAGCCGGCCGCAAGCAGCGCAGCTCTGCACGGCTGCTGGCCGCAGGCGCGTCGATTCCGGTCGGCAAGAGTCGCGTCATCCAGCAGGTGCGGACTGAACTGCAGCAGCTTGCGGATCTGCACCTGCCCGTGATGCTGGTCGGTGAGACGGGCACGGGTCGGGAATCCTTTGCGCGATTCCTGCACGATGCCGGCGCACGCGCGACGGCGCCGTTCGCAGCGATTGTCGGCAGCATGCTGCGCGAGGCAGACGCAGATCTTGCGCTGTTCGGCCGCGAGACGGCGGGCGGTACGGAACCCGGGATTCTCGAACGGGCCGGCGAGGGTACGCTGTTCATCAACGAAATCGAAGATCTGCCCGCCGCGGCGCAGCGCGCGCTGCTCGGTGTGCTCGAGACGGGCGAGTTCACGAGACTCGGTGGCACCGAGCGGGTGCCGCTGCGCGCGCGTCTGGTCTCGACGGCGCAGCCGGGGATCGAGAATCGTGCCGGTGCCTCCGGCGACAGCTTTCGTCGCGACCTGCTGTCCCGGCTCGCCGCGCTGACGGTGCGGGTGCCGCCGCTGCGCGAGTATGCCGAGGATGTACCGGACCTGTTGCGGCACTATGTCGACCGGCTCGTCGACTCCGAGGCGCTCGGCTACCGCCGCTTCAGCGTGGCGGCGCAGAACCGGCTGCGCAATTACCCCTGGCCCGACAATGTCCGCGAGTTGCGTACGCTGGTGCAGCGGCTGCTGGTGCATGGCGGCAGCGAGGAGATCCGGCTGGATGAGATCGAGCGCGAACTCGCCACTCATGCGCCTGCACTTGAGCCACTCGTCAAGCAGGACCTGCTCGCGCTGAGTCTGCGCGACGCACGCGAGCAGTTCGAGCGCGCCTATCTGCAGCAGCAGCTGCTGTTGTGCAATGGCAAGGTCGGACAGCTCGCCAAGCGCGTGGGCATGGAGCGCACGCATCTGTATCGCAAGCTGCGCTCGCTCGGTGTCGACTTCCGCAACGCGCAGGAAGAAGTCGAAGAATAGTCTGTCAGCCGGCGGCGCGTCGGCCGAGCGCCCATTTTGCGCGCCACCGCTTCACCAGCGACAAGCGATCGACGAACAGCACGCCGCGCAGGTGGTCGATCTCGTGCTGCACGCAGACCGCGCTCAGATCCGCGAGGTCGCGCTCGAACTGTTCGCCGTGCGCATCCTGGGCGCGCACGCGGACCTGCGCGGAGCGCTTGACGTTGCCGACGATGCCGGGAACGGACAGGCAGCTCTCCTCGACGAGACAAAGAACGTCTTCGGCGATGACGAGCGGGTTGATGAACAGCTCCCGTGCCTTGCCTTCGCGCGACAGGTCCATCGCAATGATCTGCTGGTGCACGTCGACCTGGCTTGCGGCGAGCCCGATGCCCCCCGAGGCGTGCAGGGTTTCGAACAGCGAGGCGATGAACTCCTGCAGCTCACCATCGAATCGTTCGACCGGTCGCGCGACGATGCGCAGCCGGGCATCCGGATATTCAAGGATCTTCAGGCAGGGCATGCTCGACTCCGGCTTGCGCCTGGTCGCGTCGAAACAGCGGCAGCATCACGACCAGTGTCACGAGCAGCAACAGGATCTCGACGGCATAGACCGTCGTGTAGCCGCGCAGCTCGTCAGCTATGCCGGGGGCCGCGCTGCCGCGTGCCGCGACGGCGGCGGCGACATCCCGAATGACGCCACTGGCGGCGATGGCGACTCCCGCCGCCGTCGCCTGCACCGCGCCCCACGCGCCGAGTGCGAGGCCCACCTGGGCGCGAGGCGCCTGGTTCATCGTCGCGGTCAGCGTGCCATGGCCGAACAGACCCGCACCCAAGCCGATCAGCATCGTGCAGGCGACGAACAGCATCGGTGCGGCCAGTGGTGCGGAGAGGATCACGCCCGCGAACCCGGGCACGCCCAGCAACGCACCGAGACCCGCCAGCCGATAAGGGTCGGTGCCGCGACTGAGGACCCGTGAAGCGAGCGCGAAACCGAGCAGGCCACCGAATGCAAACGCGGCGGTCAGTCGCGTCGTCGACGCCACCGTCAGGTTCAGGATCTGCCCGCCATACGGTTCGAGCAGGATCTCCGACATGCTGAATGCCATCGTGCCGAGGCCGATGACGGTCAGCCGGCGAATCGCATGACTGCCCTGGCTGAATTGCGCCCAGGCTTCGCCGAAGCTCGGGCCAGCGGCTGGCAGTGGCGCGCCGCGGCGCGGACGCCTGGGCTCCTGCTTCCACAGCGCGACGACGTTCAGGATCATCGTGGCAAGGGCCGCGCCCTGGATGACCTGCACGAGCTTGCCGGGCGCAAAGTCCGCCAGCACAGCACCGAAGATCAGCGCGCTGCCGATCATGCCGAGCAGCAGCATGACGTACATCAGTCCGACGACCTTCGGCTGTGCCTCGGGCGGGGCCAGATCGGTCGCGAGCGCGAGGCCCACGGTCTGTGTCATGTGCATTCCGGCGCCGACCAGCAGGAACGCCAGCGCCGCGGCGGCTCGGCCGATCCACACCGGCGCATCGGCGGCGTTGCCGGCGCCGGCGAGCACCAGCAGCGCGAACGGCATGATCGCGAGCCCGCCGAACTGCAGCAGCGTGCCCTGCCACATGTACGGCACGCGCCGCCAGCCGAGCTCCGAGCGATGGTTGTCCGAGCGGAAGCCGATCAGGGCGCGGAACGGCGCGAACACGATCGGCAGCGCGACCATCAGGCCGACCAGCGAGGCGGGCACGTTCAACTCGACGATCATGACCCGGTTCAGCGTGCCGACCAGCAGCACCAGAGCCATGCCCACCGACACCTGAAACAAGGACAGTCGCAGCAGTCGCGACAGGGGCAGGTCGGCGCTCGCCGCGTCGGCAAACGGCATGAATCTTGGGCCGTAGCCGACCCAGGCCTGCACCAGCTTTCGCCCTATCCCTGCCATCTTGGTCACGCCCACCCCGGCGAAAAAGAAACCCGGGGCGAAAAAAAAGCCGGCCGGATCATCAGGATCCGGCCGGCTTGGTCATTTCTCAATCGACTTTTTAGCCGCCGAAGAATGCCGGGAACCAAGTCGTGTTCGACAGGATCGCGTAGTGGACGATCAGCGAGATCGTGATTACGCCTCCCAGGAACAACGGTAGCCCTACGGCGGGTTTGACCACCAGCCACATTTTTCCATTATTCACTGCGGTATCTCCTTAACCGAGCCAAGGGGTGTAAATGTACGCAAGCAAGTGCGCCACCAGCGCGATCGCGAAGAAAACCCGCGATCCGTCGATGACGTGCTTGTGTAACTCCTCGGCTTCCGGAATCGTCAGGCCCGTCGGCCATACCCGATTTGGATCTTCTGCCATGGCAATTGCTCCTAAGACCTAGAAAATGTTGTGCTGCAGCTGCAATTGGGCCATCCAAAGCCACGTCGTTGTGCTTCTTCGCCCTCGAATGCTATGAATGACAACAAAGGTTGTCAACTGAACCTGTAAATCAGATCTGACGCTACCCGCCAGCTGGTCGTCGTCTGCCACCCGTAAGCAATGGTAGGCCCAACATCGAAGAAAAAGGCGTGCTGCGCTTGCTCAACGTGGGCATTCCGAAGGCACCAGACAGCGTCCAGCCCCGTCGCGTCATCGCTGGCAGACCCAAGGCGGAGCCGAGCGTCCAGCTGCGGCGGGTCAACAGCGGCAGCGCCAAGAAAGACGAGAATGGAGTCGGCGCCTTGGTGATAACGGGCATTTGCAGCAATGAAGACAATGGTGCGCCTTCGTCCCAACGCGGCGCGGGGTCCTCGACCAGTGGCAAGCCGGAATCGATCGGGCCAAACCGGTCGAGGGTATCGGTTGCGAGACGGCCGGCGCCGAACTCCGCACGCACGATCACCAGCGCGCCGCCGCGCCGCACGCGCTCGGCGTATATTTTGGCGCGCCACTTCAACACATAGCTGGCAGCGATCGCATTGACGATGGAATCGTCGCCGCTACTAGTGGCAACGCCGCCAACCGGCGCGGAAATCAGATCGATGGCATCGGAAGAAAAGCCTTCCACACGGAGCCGCTCCACGGCGCTGTTGGCGCGCTGAACCGAGTCGTACAGCCTGACGATTGGGTAAATCACGATAGTCCCCCTGCAAGTTTTTGGCCGACCATCGACGCCCGATGGTGACCATGGGTGAGCTTACAGGCGTGTTTCGGGCTTGAGAAGCGGTGTGAGGGCTACTCGCCGAGCCGGATGACCAGGGCATCGAGATCGGCCGAACGCAACTTGCCGCGCAAGCGGTTCAGCTCGGCGAGATCCGTCAGGGGCCCGACGCGTACCCGGTGCCAGACGTCGTTGTCGACCGCGACGCGCTGCACGCCAGCCGCAATGCTCTGCAGCGCGAGCTGCTGGCGGACGCGCTCGGCGTCTTCGAAGCGCCGATAGGTGCCGACCTGCAGCGCATAGGTTCCGGGGCGTTCGATGGTCGACATCGGCGCGCGGCTGCCGACCTCCTGTTCTTTCTCGGGTACGACGACCTCGAACTTCGGCAGCATTTCGTAGAAATCGAACTGCTGCGCCGCATTGTCGGCGGCCGGATCAGCGGTCGGTGTATCGCCAGCGCCCCGCGGCGACGCCCCGGCGCGCAGCTGTGGCCCGGCGTCCGGGATGGACTGGCGCAGATCACGAATCACGCTCTCCTGATACGCGAACACGAGCACCGCGACACCGAGCCCGATCGCCAGCCCCATGCCGAGATAACGGTAGTTGCCGGCATTCAGCGCCGTTCGACGCGTGCGTTTGTAGTCGCGGGCGAGAGGTTTGTTCAACGCATCGGCCTACATGGTCTCGGGCGCGGAAGCACCGAGCAGCCCGAGCCCGTTGCGGATCACGGTCTGCGTGGCGAGCAGCAGGTACAGCCGTGCGTCCCGCTCGGCTGCATCGTCGATCAGCACGCGCTCTGCACCATAGAACGTGTGCAGCGCGTTGGCGAGGTCGCGCAGATAATGCGCAACGGCATGGGGCGCGCGCTGCGTCGCGGCGCTCGCGAGCACTTCGGGGTAGCGGCTGACCATCGCCAGCAGCGCCTGCGCCGTGGGCGCGGCGAGCAGCCGCTCGCCCTCGGCAGTGAGGCTCGCTTCCGCGCCAGCGCGGTCGAAACGGCCGCCGCGCGCGGCGAGCTCCTTCATGACGCTGGCGACACGCGCATGCGCGTACTGGATGTAGAACACCGGATTCTCGTTCGACTTCGACTTGGCGAGTTCGAGATCGAAATCGAGCGGCTGATCGTTGCTGCGCATCAGATAGAACAGCCGGCAGGCATCGTTGCCGACTTCCTCACGCAGCTGGCGCAGCGTCACGAAGGTCGCCTCGCGCTTGCCCATCGACAGCTTGACGCCATTGCGGAACAGGCTGACCAGCTGGATCAGGCAGACCTCGAGGCAGTCGGGTGATTCGCCCATCGCCGCAAGGCCACCGCGCACGCGCGACACATAGCCGTGATGATCGGCGCCGAGCACGTCGATCAGCAGGTCGAAGCCGCGCTGGCGTTTGTCGAAATGGTAAGCAATGTCGGAAGCGAAATAGGTGTGGACGCCGTTCTCGCGCACGACGACGCGATCTTCATCATCGCCGAACTCGGTGGCGCGAAACCATTGCGCGCCGTCCTTTTCATAGATGCGACCATCGGCGCGCAGGCGCTGCAGGGCACGGTCGATCGCACCGCTGTCCGTGAAGGCGCGCTCCGAAGTCCACTGATCGAACTGCACATCGAAGCCCTGCAGATCGTCGCGGATCTCTTCCAGCATGGCGGCAAGGCCGGTCTGCAGCACGCGCTGAAAGCCCTCCGGACCGAGCAGCTCGCGAGCACGGTGGATCACCGCGTCGATGTACCGGTCTTTATCGCCTTCCGGCGCATCGGCAGGAAGCTCCGCAAAAACCGCCGCAGCGTCGCGCTGCAGCTCGGAGCCGACCCGGTCGCGCAACTGCTGCGCGACCGGCAGAAGGTAGTCGCCGCGATAGGCATTCTGCGGAAACGGCAACGGCTCGCCACCGAGTTCGAGGTAACGCAGCCAGACACTCGCGGCGAGGATGTCCATCTGCCGCCCCGCGTCGTTGATGTAGTACTCGCGGTGCACGTCGTAGCCGACCGCCTCGAGCAGGCTCGCCAGCGCCGAGCCGTAGGCGGCCTGACGACCGTGCCCGACATGCATCGGTCCGGTCGGATTCGCTGACACGAACTCGAGATTGACGCGCCGCCCGGCTCCAAGCCTGCTGCGGCCGTAGTCGGCGCCCTCGGCATGCACGCGCTGCAGTTCGGCGATATAGGCGCCGCGGGTCAGGAACAGATTGATGAAGCCGGCGCCGGCGACTTCAGCGCGCGCGATCAGGTTGTTGGCCGGCAGCGCCGCGACGATTGCCTCGGCGAGCTCGCGCGGCTTGCGTCGCGCGGTCTTCGCCAGCCGCATCGCGATGTTCGAGGCGAAGTCGCCATGCGTCGGGTCGCGGGTTCGCTCGAGCGCGATCGCCGCGGTATCGAACGTGGCGCCGACGCGCTGTACGGCGGCGGCCATCAGGCCGGTTATTTGGATCTTCAACGCAATGGGTTCCTGGCGCACGGCGTGCGCCGCAGGCGCCCATGATACGGTGCGCTCAAAATAGGTCGAGCGGATCGATATCGAGCGCCCAGCGAACCGCTCGCGACTCGGGCAGCGACTCGACCTGCGGCAGCCAGTCATCGATGAATCGATGCAGTGCGGGGCGGTCGACGCACTCGAGCAGCAGCTGGGCATGGTAGCGGCCGGCGCGCTTGGCCATGGCCGCTGGCGCCGGTCCCAGCAGGCGCACGCGCTCTGAAGGCTGCGCGGCCTGGCGCGCCGCGGCGAGAAAGCGCACCGCGGTCATGGGCTCCGTGCCCGACGCGCGCAGCGCCGCCAGACGCGAGAACGGCGGCCAGCCGGCGGCCTGTCTTTCGGCGAGTGCCGCAGCCGAGAAGCCGTCATACCCCGAGGCCAGTAACTGCTGCAGCAGCGGATGGTCGGGATAGCTCGTCTGGATCAGAACCTCGCCTGGCCGTTGCGCGCGGCCGGCGCGACCGGCGACCTGCACGATGGTCTGGGCGAGACGCTCAGCGGCGCGAAAGTCGGTGCTGAACAGCCCTTGGTCCGCATTCAGCACCACCACCAGGGTCACGTTCGGGAAGTCGTGGCCCTTCGTGACCATCTGCGTGCCGACCAGGATCCGTGCGGCGCCACTGTCGATCCGCGCGACGACGGCCTCGACATCGCCGGCATGCCGAACCACATCGCGATCGAGTCGCGCGATCGGTGCCTGCGGAAACATCTCTGCCAGGGCTTCGTCGACGCGTTCGGTGCCCTGGCCGACAGGTTTGACCTCGTAGCCGCATTGCGGGCACTGGCGCGGCAGCGGCCGTTCGGCACCGCAGTGGTGGCACTGTAGCCGATCACTGCCGCGATGCACGGTATAGCGCGCATCACAGTTCGCGCAGGGCGCGATCCAGCCGCAGGCGGTGCACAGCAGCGTCGGCGCGTAGCCACGGCGGTTCAAATAGACGAGCACCTGGCCAGCGGCTGCCAGATGCTGTTCGATCGAGGCGATGCTGGTCGTCGCGAGCCCCGCATGCAGCGACTCGACCCGCAGATCGACCAGCCGCAAGGTCGGCGGCGGCGCCTGCCCGGCGCGCCGCGGCAGCAACAGCCGCTGATAGCGTCCGAGCGCGGCGTTGTGCAGCGTCTCGAGCGCCGGCGTCGCCGACCCCAGTACGATCGGAATCGCAAGCGCTTGCGCGCGCACCACCGCCACATCGCGCGCTGAATAGCGAAAGCTGCTGTCCTGCTGCTTGAACGACGCGTCGTGTTCTTCATCAATGATGATCACGCCCGGCGTCATCAGCGGTGCAAACACAGCGGATCGCGTGCCAATCAGGATGCGAGCGCGCCCGGCCAGCAGCTCGCGCCAGGCCTGCAGGCGTTGTGGATCGGTCAGCCCGGAGTGCAGCACGGCCATCGGCACATCGAAGCGGGCGGCGAAGCGGCCGACGAACTGCGGCGTCAGTGCAATCTCCGGCACCAGCAATAGCGCGTTCTGCTGCCGCGCGAGCGCCGCGGCGACGACGCGCAGATAGACCTCGGTCTTGCCGCTGCCGGTGATGCCGTGCAGCAGGAAAGGTTCAAAGCGACCCGCTGCTGCGTCGATCGCACGGACAGCCGCAGCCTGCTCGGCCACCAGTTCATGCGGCGAGTCGTGCGCGATCGCGGCGGAGGGAGTCGCGTCGAGGCCGGCGCTGGCCGGCACCGTCGCGACCTCAACCCAGGCGCGCTGCCGTAGGGCTCGCGCCGCCGGACGCCAGCCCGGCAGCACCTGATCCAATACAGGTGCGGTATCGCCGCCGGAGCTGGCCAGCCGCTCGAGCAGTTCGCGCTGACGCGGCGCGCGGCGCAGCTCGCCGGCGGCCAGCGCTGCCGCGCCATTCTCGCTGGGGCACCAGCGTTCCAGCAGTGCGAAGGCCGGGGCGCCGTCGCGGGCGAGCTTCGGCAGCGCCGCCGCCATCACTTCGCCAATCGGATGATGGTAGTAGTCGGCCGTCCAGCGCAGCAGCTCGAGCAGCGCGGCATCGAACACCGGCGCGGTGTCGATGGCCTCCAGCACCCGCCGCAGCTTGTCTGCCGCGATCGAGCTTTGCGGGGTGATCTCGACGACCACACCAACGAGGCTGCGGCGACCAAACGGCACGCGGACTCGGACACCGGGTTGCCATTGATTGGGCGGCCACTGGGCGTCGGCCGATGGCAGGTAGTCGAACAGCTGCCGTAGCGGCGTGTCGAGCGCGACCCTCAGGATCATGGCGCGCGATTGTCCACAGAAGCTGTGTGTAACTCTGTGGAGCCCAGCCGCATTTGCCGGCAAATGTAGCGTTTTCGCGGTGCCGGGCGGGCGTTGATCACGAACGGAGCAGCAGAGGGAAAGTTCAATTTTTTCAAATAGTTAGCTAGCGCGAAGTCGATGCCCGAGCGCTTTTATGACAAACACATGAAGCAGCCTCTGCAGCTGTGTTCGTAAGTGCCTGATTTGCGGCGATGGCGGCCGGTGAAACCGGAAGTCAACCGGGGGTCGCCCCGCGCGTTGTATCGGGCATGGCAACCATTACTGCTACGCTCGTCGGCGGTTATAGCACGCTGGCCGCAGAACGCGGCTCGAGGACCTTGGTCGCGACGACTCCGCATGCCCGTGCGCTTGAAACGTTCCTGGCGACGATCGAGCGCAAGGCTTTCAAGATCGCCCGGCTGGCGTTGCGCAACGACGACGACGCCCTCGATGCGGTGCAGGACGCAATGCTGTCGCTGGTGCGCAGCTATGCGGCGCGCCCGGCAGAGGAATGGAAGCCGCTGTTCTATCGCATTCTCGACAACCGCGTGCGCGATCTGCAGCGGCGCCGTACCGTGCGCGGGCGGGTGATCGCCTGGTTGCCGTTCCGCGGCAATGAAGCGGCCGACGACGACTACGATCCGATCGATGCGGCGCCGAGCCAGGAGCCGGCGATCGTCGACAAGCTGCAGATGGACGAAGCAATCGGCGTGCTCGAGGAGCGGATTGCAGCGTTGCCGACCCGCCAGCGCCAGGCTTTTCTGTTGCGCAACTTCGAAGGACTGGACGTTGCAGCCACTGCGGCGGCCATGGGTTGCTCCGAGGGCAGCGTCAAGACACATTATTTCCGTGCGCTGCAGTCGCTGCGCGCGCAGCTCGGAGAGTTCTGGCATGAGTGAGTTCGAAGACCGCACCCGCGCGACCCTCGAAGCGAGCGTCGAGCGTCTCGATGCGCGCACACGTTCGCGGCTGAACCAGGCGCGGCAGCGTGCCCTTGCCGAAGCGGAAGCGGAAGCCGAAGCCCGCGAGGCGTCGCCGTGGCAGCGCTTGATGCGGCCGGGCGGCTGGGTGCCGGCTGGCGTGGTGGCGGCTGCGGCGCTGATCGCCGTGACGCTCTGGGTCAGCCCTGGCGGCATCGACCGCGCGCCGCAGCAGGCGCGCTTCGAGGCGACCACTTTCGACGATCTGGATCTGCTCGCCGATGCGGATGTCGTGGATCTCGAAGCAGGCATCACCGACTACGAGTTCTACGAATGGGCTGCCGGCGAAGACGAGCTGCTGGGGTCGTGATGCTCGAGCATCGAAGTCGTGTCGCCTTGCTGGTGCTGTTCAGCCTGATCGCCACGGCGAGCGCCGTTGCCAAGGAGCCTGCAGCGGCGCCCGATGCGGAATTGCTGGAGTTCCTCGGTGATCTCGACAGCGACGACGAGGCAGACGAAGAGGACGACGGCGACTGGTTGGACTTCCTTGCGCGCACCGACCTTGAACGGCTTGTCGGCCGCAAGGCTGGAGACAAAGAATGAACGGATCGATGTTGAGGATCGTGTGCGCCGCGGCGCTGCTTTTCGGAGCCGCCGTGCCCTGGGCACAGACGCCGCCTCCTGTGGCTGCCGGGCAGAGCGCCGCTGCGCCGCTGCCGTGGACGTCACTGGATGATGCGCAGCGCGGACTGCTCGCGAGCTTCGAGGATCGCTGGGATTCCTTGCCTACAGCCAGGCAGAACGCGCTGGCCCGTGGCAGCAGCCGCTGGCTGGCAATGACCCCTAACCAGCGAGACCGTGCGCGGACCCGTTTTCAGAGCTGGCGGGAGCTCGAACCCGAACAGCGTGCGGCCGCGCGGCAGCGCTGGCAGCAGTTTCAGCGGCTCGCGCCCGACGAGCAGACGCGAGTCCGCAAAGCCTTTGATCGATTCCGCAGCCTGCCGCCGCAACGGCGCCGCGAGTTGCGTGAGCGCTGGCAGCAGCTATCGCCGCAGGAACGTCAGCGCCGACTGCAGCAGCTGCGCCAGCGTCAGCAACAGCGTCGGTAGCGGCGCTCAGTAGTGCGGCGGCACATCGCGGCGAGGGTCGTTCGCACCGGCATCGTCGGGCGCCGCGTCGTCAGGGGCAAAGCTTTCTATTCGCTGCAGCAGCCGTTGCTGCCGATCTGACAGCGCGGCGATCTCGCGCTGCTGCCGGTAAAGCACATCGCTGAGTTGTTGTACGGTCAGTTCAAGATGCGCGATCTTTGATTCGAGCGCGTCGGTTCGGGCACTGCCGAATTCGACTCCATCACGATCGTTGCGTTTTTGAGACATGTGTGGCTCTCCGAAGGCCAGGCTGACGTTCAGCAGCTCGCTCGCTCAGTGCTGGCCAGGTTGACGTAAACACCCGTTTCACTGCAGCTTAGCCCAGTGTACGCTCCGCGACTCTCGGTCTTTATGTCCTACGCAGATCTGCTGGTGACGTGAATTAGTGATCGTGGCCAAGGTCTGCACAGGCGAAGCTTTTATACAACAACGGAATGCGACGTGGCCATGAAGAGTTCGCGCAGCGTTCAATTCACAGGAGAACTGCAATGTTGCGACGCAATCTAGCGCGCAGTTTTGGGCTCGGACTGATTGCATCATTCTTGTCGACGGCTCCAGCGCTTGCTCAGGAACAAGCGGACAGCGGATCGTCAGACCTCGCTGAAGTCATTATCACGGGTTCGCGCATCCGCTCGGTCAACATCGAGTCGGCGGTGCCCGTTACGACCATAACGGTTGATGACATTCTCTCGACCGGCAATGTTTCGCTCGGCGATTTGCTGAATGACCTGCCAGCGCTGCGAAATACCTTCAGCCAGGCCAATTCAACGCGTTTCATCGGCACGGCCGGCGTGAGTTTCCTTGACCTCAGAGGTCTCGGAACCACCAGTACACTGGTGCTGCAAAACGGGCGCAGGCATGTTTCGGCCTCGCCGGGTTTGTTTCGCGTTGATATCAATACGATTCCAACCGATCTCGTTGAACGCATCGACATTGTCACGGGCGGCACTTCTGCTGTGTATGGTTCCGACGCCGTCGCTGGCGTGGTCAATTTCATCCTCAAGGACAATTTCGAGGGCATCAAGGGGCGCTTTCAACCCGGTATCAGCTCGCGCGGCGATCGCGAGAGTTATACGGCCAGCCTCACGGCCGGCTGGAACTTCGCCGAAGACCGCGGAAACTTTGCAGTGTCGGGCGAGTACAGTCGGGCCGAAGAGCTCGATACGCTTGATCGTGCCTCCCGCTCTGGTGCCTTTACCGGACGAACGCAGTTCCAGTTTGCCGAGAACCCGGCCGGCGAGACTGGCGGCTCTGACGGCATTGCCGATCGCACGTTGCGTAGCGGCGTCCGCAGTCTGGGGCTCAGCGAAGGCGGCACATTCATTGCTTCGTCCGGCACGGCGAGCGTCATCGGCACCTGCGCCACACCGGCCGGATGCATCAACGGCGTGCCGCGTGTGTATCGCTTTCAGCCAGACGGCACCCTCACTGAAGCGAACTATGGGGACGAGCAGCGCTTGATTAGCGGCCGCGCCACGGGCAACCAGATTGGCGGCGACGGATCAACCCTGCGTCGCTATGGTCAGCTGCAGCCGTTCGTCGAGCGGTATGGCGTCAATGTCCTTGCGCATTTTGATATCAGCGATGCGCTCACGCCCTATCTGGAAGCCAAGTACGTTCGCTACGATCTCTTTCAGCAGTCGTCGCCGACGTTTGCCTCGGGCGGCACGCAGACGGGAAGCGCGTCGGCGCAGGGGGGATTTACCGGTGCGAATAGCAGCGGAGTCCCGATCTTCTTCGACAACGCCTATCTGAATCCAGCCGCCGCGGCGACCATCCGGTCGGTGCTGCCGGCCGGTCAGACGGCGTTTCGACTACAACGGAACAACCTGGATTTCGGCAGCCGCGAAGAGCAAGGGTTTCGCGAGACAACCCGCGTGGTGCTTGGCCTGAAGGGCGAATTCAACGATGACTGGCGTTACGACGTGTCATTCAACTACGGCGAGTTCAAGCAGGAACTGCTGTCGCTGAACAATCGCGTTCAACAGCGCTTCCGTCTCGCCAGCGACGCAGTTCGAAACACCGCTGGCCAGGTCGTGTGCCGCGCACAGCTTGCTGGCGTCGTGACCGCGACGCCTGCCAATGCTGCGGACGCTGCGGCGCTTGCGGCCGATATTGCCGCTTGTGTGCCGATCAATCTGTTTGGCGAGGGCGCGCCGGGTCAGGCCGCGGTCGACTACATCAGTGAAGACACGCTTTCGAATCAACGCCACAAACAGACGGTCGTCTCTGGATTCATCGCCGGGGATTCCTCACAGTGGTTCGAGCTGCCCGCCGGTCCGCTGGGCTTTGCGTTGGGTGGTGAGTGGCGCGAAGAGGATGGCTTCCGTGACTTTGGCGATCTGGTTGTCAGTGGCCGCACCTTCCTGACCGCGATTTCGCGGTTTCGTCCGCCGGTGAAGTTCGAGGTCAAGGAGATCTTCGCGGAAATCAACGCGCCGCTGCTTTCCGACCGACCGTTCATCGACGAGCTTTCGATTCAGGCCGCGGCTCGTTTTGCCGACTACGAAGGCGCGGTCGGTGAGGTGCTGGCGTGGAATACCGGCGTCACCTGGGCGCCGATTGAAGACGTCCGCTTGCGCGCCAATTACTCGGTTGCGGTTCGCTCACCGACACAGTTCGATCTGTACGCTGAGCTCGGCCAGAATTTTGCGGGCGCATTGACCGACCCCTGTGATGTCAACAACATCAGCAACGGTACCGCAACACGGTCAGCAAACTGTCTGGCGGCCGGAATCCCGGTCGGTTTCGTGAATACCCCTGCGCGCTCGGCGAGCACCGCGTTCTCGACCGGCGGCAACCAGTTCCTGCAGGAGGAAACCTCGAAGTCCTGGACCGTCGGCACGGTGTTGCAGCCGCGGTTTGTGCCGGGTCTTACCATCACGATTGACTACTACGAGATCCGGATCGAAGACGTGATTGGTTCTCCGACGGCGCAGCAGATCGTCAACAACTGCTACGACTCGTCGTCGCTGAGCAACCCATTCTGTGCGGTGATCCGCCGCGATCCGGCGAGCAACTTCTTCTCCACGCAGGGACCGGAGTTCGGCATCATCCAGGGCGGCATCAATTTCGCAGCGGCGACCGCCCGCGGCTACGACATCGAGGCGACCTATCGCCGCAACATTGGCGCGGGACAGCTCACGACGCGCCTGACCAGTTCCTATGTGCTGAATCGCAATGACTTCCCTTTCGTCAACGAACCTGACCGCCCCGACAAGATCCTGCTCGAGGTCGGCGACCCACGTTTGCAGGCGAACCTGTCTACCAATCTGAAGCTCGATAAATGGGACTTCGGTTATCAACTGCGGTACCTGAGCAAGCAGGCGGTCTCCTCCGTCGGCCTCGGAGGCGGCATCGAGGACATCAGCACAGTCGGCGGACGACCGCCGCAGAACGCCGACTTTGCCGACGTGCAGTTCCTGCCAGATGCGGTCTACTCGGATTTCCGTGTTGGCTACGAATTCAACGAGCAGCTCGATCTTTATGTCGGGGTCGACAATGCCTTCGACCGACTTCCGCCGGCTGGGTTGCTCGGGAATGGCAGCGTGTATGCTGCCGATGCGATCTGGGACAACATCGGGCGCTACTTCTATGCCGGAGTTGTCGTCCAGTTCTGAGCCAGGCAGCGGGCGCAGGGAGGGGGCTGAGGGACGACGAACCTCAGCTCCCCGCAGCGCGCGTGCGCGACCAGGGTCTGCCGTCAGGACCGCGCTGCAAGTTTCGAATTTGTGAGACTGACTCCAGCGAGCGCTATCGCGCCGCCGACGAGCATCGATGCCAGCAGCGGTTCATCGAGCAGCAGCGTCGCGAGCAGTACCCCGAACACCGGCACCATGTTGTTGAACACGGACGCGCTCGAGGGGCCGAGCTCGCGGACGCCCTGGTTGTACCAGACGAATGCGAGCGCCGTGCCGCCGGCGCCGAAGTACAGGATCGATGCCCAGACGCCCGGCGCCACTTCACGGGCATGCCACGCTGACCACTCGAATGGCATGCCGAGCGACAGCAGCAGTGCGCCCCACAGCGAGGCGATTGCGGTGGCGGCCAGCGGCGACGGTGCATCCGCTGCAGAGAGCACGAAGCGACTCGCGATCGTGTAGATCGCCCAGCACACCGCGGCACCGAGCATCAGCAGCTCGCCGGTGCCGAGCCGCCGCAGCAGCATTGCGGGCTCGCCCTTGGCGATCACGATCCAGACCCCGATGAGGGCCAGCACGATACCGACCCAGCGCAGCGGCGCGATGCGCTCGCGAAAGATCAACGCCATCGCGAGCGCGGTCAGGATCGGATTCAGCGCCACGACCAGCGCAGTGCGTCCCGCGGCGATGCGCTCGAGTGCGCCGAGGAAGAACAGGTTATAGGCAAACAGACCAAACAGCGCGACGACAAAGGTCAGCCCGAGCAGGCGCCAGGACAGCCTCGGCACACGGCCCTCGACCAGCAGCAGCAGTGGGCCAAGGATCGCGAACGCGCACCAGAAGCGCAGCGCGGCCAGCGTGAAATGCGGCAGCTGCGGTGCGGCATACTTGCCGACAATGAACGTGCCAGCCCACAGCAGTGCAACGCATAGCAGCTTGGCGTAGATCACAGGGGCAAGTCAGCTGGTCGGCAGACCAGGAATCGAGGTGCGCAACAGCTTGCGGTCCACCTGCAGGAGATGCGGAAAGTCCCGCTCAGCCCGCTGCCTGAACTCGATCGGCAGCTGATCAACTGATCGAAGCTTGTGGCCGCTCCAGGTTGCAAACATGTGCCCCGGCGCATCGCCCATTTGCATCCATTTCGGCCATGGAAAAACGTATCCGCCCGAGACTTCGCTCGGCAGCCATGTGTGGCGCGGATCGTCGAACAGGGAGGCCGGTGACGCTTCGTACCCTGTTTCGAGAAACGTCACTGGCCAGGTATCGGGAGAAACGCGAATCGCGTCCACCTTCACCAGATCCCCCTCTCGGCGCAGCACGCGGTAGTCCGGACGCGGCGGTGCCGTGGGACGGTCGAGTGTGACGGTGCCAGCGGGCGATCGCACCAGACCGGGGTCCTCGGTGAGCGCCATCGCCGGCACATCAACGCGCCGCGCTGCAGATCGCGTGCAAACGACAGATTGTGCCCGTGCAGCCTGAAACGGTTCTCACCGATGCGCTCATGCCGCGAGAACTCGATGCCTTGCCAGCGTACGACTGCTTTCGGAGTCGCGTCCTTTGGCACGGCGATCAGGATGAAGTGATACCAGTGCAGGATGTCGTCTTCTTCCTCCAGGCTGCGCTGGATTCGCATGGCCGGTCGAAACTGCTCGATCGGATCGAGTGCGATGAACGACGAGGTCCAGCGGCGATTGGTCCATTCTTCGAATGAATGACCGGCGTTTGCCTGCTGATCGCTGTTCGCCATGGCGGGGCTGCCGACCACGCCGCCGGTCGGAACCTGGCTTGGGTTCGCATTGCGCAAAGTTCCTCCGCCCAAGTCTTGGGGTGGTAACAGACGTCAACTCGCCGCTGAATGTTACGCCCTTGCCCGACCGGAAGCTCAGTCTGCCCGGCACGGCCATGACTGCCACGGGCCTAACCAGGCACGCTTTGCATTGGCAGCAAACGCAGCAAGAGGCGTACGCTCGACCGGTCAGAACCACCAATGAACGGCCGTTACCGGAGTGTACCTACCATGAACTTTCTTTCGTTTGCTACGGCTTCAAGCTGACCATGGATCGCCGACAGTGGGTGACGGGTGCGGCCGCCAGCGTGGTAGCGGTGACGACTGCGGCCGAGGCGCTGGCCTCAGCCGCCTCTACTCATTCCGCGGCCGGCGCGATCCCGGACGCCCGAACCTTGTTTCGAAAGCTGCGCTTTCGGACCGACGATGGGCTGATTTTCTGGTGGTTGGAGGGCCCGAAAATGGGCCAGGTCGGCGCGACGCTGACGCCCATTTACACCAACAGCGTCGGCACCATCCAGCGCATCAGGCATTCGCCCGACGGCAGCTTCGAGATGGCCTCGCTGGAGTTGGTCCTGAGCCTCGATCTGGAGACCGGCGAACCGCTGGAATCCTGGAAGAATCCGTATACCGGCGAGACCCTGCCCGTGCGCTTCAATCCGCTGGGTCCTTCGGTTGCGCGCTTCAGGCCTGACAACGAGCGTATCCGGCCCGACAAGATCGGCGGAGCGCCGATCGAGTCAAGCGTCAATACGCATCCTCCAACCATCGTCGGCGACGATGTCTTCGTGCTCGATGAATCCAAAGCAAGGGTTTTCACGCCCGGTCGCGAGAAGCCGTTCGAGGTCAATGACCTTGCGGTCTACCACGGCAGCCTCGCCAACCTCTCCGACCCCGACGTGACGTTTGGCGAGGCGAAGGTCTTTTTCGCCGAAGTCACGGGCTGGCAGCGCTGGATGAACATGGGCGATCGGCCCGGCAACCTGACTTCGCGCCTGTCAGGCGCCAAGGTGCGTCGCTACGAAGACCTGCCAGAAACGTGGCGCTCAAAGCTTGCGCAGGTCGCACCACAAATCGCCGCAGACCCGATCGCCGCTCTCGATCGCGCCGAAGCGAAATTCAACCGCTGAGCGCGCGTCGGCGCCCGCTTTCAGACCGCCGCTGCGAGCGCCGCCGAGATCGGCGTTTTGAATTCGTTCCAGCGCGGCTCCAGCAACTCCGGATCCTCGCGGCGCAGGCGCTCCTGAAACATGCGCGGCAGCGCAGCCGCGGCGGGAATTTTTCGACCGTTCCACGCGCCGATCATGTGTCCCGGCCGATCGCCCATGCGCATCCAGGCCGGAAACGGGAATACGTAGAAGCCCGCAGTCTGAAACAGCAGCGAGGTGACTCGGGGATCATTGAAGTCACGCCGCGGGACCGAGCTGCACGAGGACTCGATGAACTGCACGGGCCAGCCGTCCGGGGTCGGCCGGATATGCTCCGCCTTGATGAGCTCGCCCTCGACTCGCAGCGTCAAGTAGGTGTCGAGCCATTTGACCGACTTCGCGTCGAGCGGCAGATAGCCTGCAGGGGAGTGCAGCACACCCGGATCCTCGAGCAGCTTCATCGGCTTTACTTCGAGCGACTCGCCCGTGTAAGGATTGAGCGCCGTCGTCGTGTATTGCCCGGTATTCAGGTCCCGCGGATAGCTGACATTGTGCGCATGGATGCGCCACGTGCTCTCTGCCACCCGGCGAAAGTATGAGAACTCCATGCCCTCGAACCGCACGATCGGCTGCGGGCGTGCGCCATCCGGCACCGCATAAACCAGGAACTGGTAGGTGGACAGCGCAGTCCCCTCGTCGCGCAGATCGCGCTCGAAGCGAAACAGCGCCTCGAATTTCTCCCGCGCATTTGCAAACGCAACGAAACCTTCGTCGATCGGTGCGAGCGCCGAAGAAGCAACGTTCGACGTGTCTGCCGCGTGGGCAGCACCGCCGCTCAGACCCCATGCCGCCGCCATCGGCGCCATGGCCAGCAGTTGGCGTCGCGTACCGTCCGGGGTATCGCGAGAAGGGAAATCGGGGGACCACATCGAGCGCAGCGTGCTGATCATTGAAGCATTATGTGCGACGAAGCGGTGCATTGCAGCCCCGAACGGGTTGCACCAAGATTGAAGAAGAGGCATCGAATGAGACCAGCAATCAGACTCTGCATCGTGGCGGCGATCCTGGCGCCTTTGATGCAGCCTGCATCAGCAGACGCGGTCCTGCGGGACTGCGCCGACTGCCCCGAACTCGTGACGATACCCGCCGGCGAGTTCGTGATGGGCGCCGAGCTCGCGCAGTCGAAACGGCTCGGGCTGCCGGCTTACTGGGCCGTACGCGAGCAACCCGTGCATCGGGTAGTCGTTGCGCGCGGCTTTGCGATCGGCAAGTACGAAATCACCCGCGGCGAGTTTGCGGTGTTCGCGCGTGCTACCAGCTACTCACCCGCACCGGGCTGCTGGCATTTCGTCGGCTCCGAATGGCTGTTCGACGAGAATCGGAGCTGGCGCGACCCGAAGATCGACAGCAGCGACGAACATCCGGTCACCTGCATCAACTGGCACGACGCCAATGCCTATCTGCGGTGGCTCAGCGAAAAGACCGGCCAGCGCTATCGACTCGCGAGCGAGGCCGAATGGGAGTATGTCGTGCGCGCGGGGACCGCGACCGCGTTCTGGTTCGGCGACAGTCCGGAAGAAATCTGCCGATACGTGAACCTCGGCGACCTCACGACGCAGCAGAAATTCGGCTGGGACAAGACCGAGATCAAGTACGAGGTGATGGACAACTGGAAGGGGCAACCGTGTCGCGACGGCTACCCGACCATGGCGCCCGTGCGCGCAACTATTGCAAACCCGTTGGGCGTGCACGGCCTGCTGGGCAATGCGAACGAGTGGGTTGCCGACTGCTGGAACGACAACTACGACAGTGCACCCGGGACGCAGGAGGCACGCCTGACCGGCGCCGACTGCGGTTTACGTGTCATGCGCGGCCAGGGCTGGACGGCGATTGCGGCAGGCACGCGGGCGGCATTTCGCCTGAAGATGACCGCTACCGACCGGCGCTTCACTTTCGGTTTCCGCGTGGTTCGCGAGTTCGACGCGGACTAGCCAATTGCCTTCACGGCGGGCATCAGGAGGGGCGGAAAACACGATTCGAATGACGGCCTTGCCGTGTTGGATTCTTGCCTAAAGCTGCCGTATCGTACACGCCGGATGATCGGAATAGACCTCGAATTGGCGGACCACGGCAGCGATCGCGACTTTCGCATCGTCGCCCGTGAGGATGCGGTCTCGCTGCACCACCATGTGCTGCGGACGGACATCGCCGGCATGCCGCTCGAGTGGATCGACTATCGCGAGGCGGCGCGGTTGTACCACCAGGGGCAGGTGGCCTACACCTGCGGCTCGCCGCTGTTCCAGCTGTTTGGCGGCACCAATGCGCTGAGCGGCCGGCGCACCGTGCTCGACGTCAATTCAATTGTCGCGACGCTGGGCCATACCGGCAACCCGGGCAATTCGCGACACGACTATGTGCCGCCACTCAACAACCAGACGCTGTTCCGCCGCGATGCCTACCTGTGCCTGTACTGCGGCCAGCGTTTTGCCGCGCGCGATCTGTCGCGCGACCACATCCGGCCGTTTAGCCAGGGGGGCCGTGATGTGTGGATGAACGTCGTCACGGCCTGTCGCCGCTGCAACAATCTGAAGGCGTCGCGAACTCCCGAGCAGGCAAGGATGCAGCTGCTGGCGGTGCCTTTCGCGCCCACCTATGCCGAGTACATCTTCCTGAAGGGCCGGCGCGTGTTGTGCGACCAGATGGAATATCTGCGCGCGCATTTCCCGCGCAGCAGCCCACTGCACGGGCGCATCCAGCGCTGGCTCGAGTGAGTCCGCTGCCGGGCTGCGGCTGAGCGGCGCCGTGCGATGATCTATCTTGTCGACGCGTCGGTGTATGTGTTCCGGGCCTACTACTCGATGCCGCCGGACATGCAGGACGGCAGTGGCCATCCGGTGCACGCGCTGTTCGGTTTCGCGCGTTTTCTTGGCGATCTGATCGAGCGGGCCAAACCGACCTACATCGCCGCGGCGTTCGACGAGAGCCTGTCCACGTCGTTCCGCAACAGGATCTACCCGGCCTACAAGGCCAACCGTGAGCCGGCACCACCGGATCTGCACGAGCAGTTCTTGCGCTGCCGCGAGTTCTGCCGACATCTGGGCATTGCCGAGCTCGGCAGTCCGGAGTTCGAAGCCGATGACATCATCGGCACGCTGCACGAGCGCTTCCGCCTCGACGGCATCCGCTCGACGGTGGTCACGCGCGACAAGGACATGGCGCAGCTGATTCGTGAGGGCGACGTCTACTGGAGCTACGCCGACAACCTGCAGCTGCGGCATCACGAAATGGAAGCGCACTTCGGCGTGGCGCCCGAGCGCTTCGCCGATTACCTCGCGCTGACCGGTGACAGCGTCGACAATATCCCCGGCGTGCCGGGCGTCGGGCCGAAAACCGCGAGCGCCTTGATGAAAGTCTATGGCTCGCTCGAGGAGATCTACGACAACCTCGACGCGCTGGCCGATCTGCCAGTGCGCGGCGCCTCGAAACTTGGCGCGCGGCTCGGGCAGCACCGCGCGGCGGCGTTCCTGGCGCGCCAGCTGACCGAGATTGCCCGCAACATGCCGATGGATCTGGGCCGCGATGCGCTGCGCCGCCGTGCGCCAGACATGGCCGCACTGACCGCCTTTTTCGATCGGCAGAACTTCGGGCCGATGCTGCGCCGGCAGGCCGAACGGCTCGAACAGCTGCCGCGCGGCTGAGTCGGACCGCGGCCCGCTCCGATGCGCTGGAAATTCCTGCTGCCGTACTACTGGCCTGCGTGGCTGGCCATTGCACTCGTCTGGCTGTTCGCGCTGCTGCCGTATTCCTTCTTGCTGCGCATCGGCAGCGGCCTCGGCTGGATCGCGCGGCGTGTGTTGTGGGCGCAAGTGAAAACCGTGCGCACCAATCTCAGACTCTGCCTGCCCGAACTCAGCGAGGCTGAGCGCGAGCACATTCTCGATCAGCATTTCAGCAATCTCGGCACCGCGGTTGGTGAAACGGCTCTGGCCTGGTGGGCGCCGCCGGAGCGCATTCGGACGCTGGGGCGGATTGACGGCATGGAGCACGTGGACGGTGCGCTGGCGGTGGGTCGGGGCGTAATCCTGCTGGCGGCGCATTTCACGACCCTCGAGATCACCGCGCGGCTGATGACCGCGACGCGCGATACCTGCGCCGTGTATCGCAAGACCGACAACGAGCTGATAAGCGTGTTCCTGCAATGGCGCCGCGAATCGGTGTCGAAGCGCGCGATCCCACGCGACGATATCCGTTCGGTGGTGAGGGCGCTCAAGGACAACGAGATCGTCTGGTATGCGCCCGACCAGGCGTATCGCAAGAAGGGCGCCGAGATGGTGCCATTCTTCGGCATACCGGTCGCGACCAACACGGCGACGTCGCGCCTGGCGCGAATGACGGGCGCGGCAGTGCTGCCGTACTTTGCGGAGCGGTTGGCGGCTGGCGGCTACATCGTGACGATCGGTCCGCCGCTGCAGCACTACCCGACCGACGACAGCGTCGCCGATGCGCAACACGTGCATGAGTTGATCGAAGCCCAGGTACGACGTATTCCTGCGCAGTACCTGTGGGTGCACAAGCGCCTGAAGGGGCTTGGCGATTCCGATCCCGATTACTATGGAGACACTGCGGAGGGGCGGCTGTGAGCGACCAGAACATCGAGTCCGCACTGCATGAGGCGCGCCGCTTCACGCCGCCGCGCGCGTTTACGGCGGCAGCGCGGATCAAGCCGACCTACCTTGCGGCGCTGCACGAACGCGCGGCTGCCGATCCGCTCGGCTTCTGGGCCGATCTTGCCCGTGGCGAACTTCAATGGCAGCGACCGTTCACGGTGACGCTCGACGACAGCCGCGCACCGAACTACCGCTGGTTCACGGATGGGGAACTCAACGTCTCGGTCAACTGCCTCGACGTGCATCTGGCGGAGCTGGGCCACAAGAGCGCGATCATCTTCGAAGGCGAAGCCGGCGATACGCGCCGACTGTCGTACCGTGAACTGCACGCCGAGGTTTGTCGGTTTGCGAATGCAATGCGCGCGCTGGGAATCGGCCGCGGTGATCGCGTCGTGATCTACATGCCGATGGTGCCCGAGGCCGTGATCGCGATGCAGGCCTGCGCCCGCATCGGTGCGATCCATTCGGTCGTGTTCGGTGGCTTCTCGGCGCTGTCATTGAAGGACCGGATCGAGGATGCCGGCGCGCGCCTGCTGATCACCGCCGATGGAGGTCGCCGCGGGGGCCAGGTTATCGAGCTGAAAGCGGCGACCGACAAGGCACTGGCGAGTGGCTGCGCCTCCATCGAGCGCGTGATCGTGCTGCGCCGTACCGCGCAGACCGTGCCGATGCAGCGCGGTCGCGATCTGTGGTGGCACGATGTGATGGACGGCGAGGCGCCCTCCTGTGAGCCGGAGTGGGTGGACGCCGAGCATCCGCTGTTCCTGCTGTACACGTCGGGGTCGACCGGCAAACCCAAGGGCATCCAGCATTGCAGCGCGGGCTATCTGCTCGGCGTCAAGCTCAGCAGCAAATGGGTGTTCGATCTGCGCGACGACGATGTGTTCTGGTGCACGGCCGATGTCGGCTGGATCACGGGTCACAGCTACGTGGCTTACGGGCCGCTCGCCGCGGGCGCCACCATCGTCATTTACGAAGGCGCGCCGACCTATCCGGACGGCGGACGATTCTGGCGAATCTGCCAGGATCATGGCGTCACGATCTTCTACACCGCACCGACCGCGATCCGCGCGCTGATGAAGCTCGGTGACGAGATTCCGCTCAGCTACGATCTGTCGAAGCTGCGGCTGCTTGGCAGCGTCGGCGAGCCGATCAATCCGGAAGCCTGGATCTGGTATCACACGGTGGTCGGGCGCGGACGCTGCCCGATCGTCGATACCTGGTGGCAGACCGAGACGGGCGCAATCATGATCACGCCCTTGCCCGGCGTTACCACGACCAAGCCGGGCTCCTGCACGATGCCGTTGCCGGGAATCTTTGCCGACATTGTCGACGACCACGGCAATCCGGTGACCGCACCGGACGCCGGCGGCTATCTGGTGATTCGCCACCCGTGGCCGTCGATGCTGCGCACGATCTGGGGTGACAACGGGCGTTACCTGCAGACTTACTGGGAGAAATTCCAGAATCGCTTCTACGTCGCTGGTGACAGTGCGCATCGCGATGCCGACGGCTACTTCTGGATGATGGGCCGGATCGACGACGTGCTGAACGTCGCGGGCCATCGGCTCGGCACGATGGAAATCGAATCGGCGCTGGTCGCGCATCCGCGCGTTGCCGAAGCGGCCGTGGTGGGGCGCCTCCACGAGATCAAGGGCGAATCGGTGTTCGCCTATGTGGTGTGCCGCGGAGCACGGCCCGCGGCGGACCGAGATGCGCTCGCGCAGGAACTGCGCGCCTGGGTCACTGAGCAGCTCGGCGCGATCGCGAAGCCCGATGACATCCGCTTTGCCGACAACCTGCCGAAAACGCGCTCGGGGAAGATCATGCGTCGTTTGTTGCGCGCCATTGCCCGCGGCGAGCCGATCACCGAGGATATCTCGACGCTCGAGAATCCGGCGATCGTCGAGCAGCTGCGGGGCGAGGATTCGTTGCCAGTGAAAGCGAAGTCCCGCGCCAGACCCAAAGCCAAATGAACTGCAGCCAGATGAAGGTACAGGATGAATCAAGACGTTGAGGAATTTCTGGCCGCGGCGCGCGCGGCTGTGCCACCCCACTTGATCGGCGCGGTCAAGGTCCGCACTTTCGGCTCCTCGGCAGCGATGGCCGACGTGATCATTGACTTGATCGCAGCCGGGGAGAAAACGGGCACGTTTGCGCTTGCCGCGGAATTCGACGCGGCACCCGAGCAGGCACCGGCAGTCGGCGATCTGTACGTCGTGACGCGGTTCCAGGGCCCAGCTGTGCTGCTGTACCGGATTATCGCCATAGAGCGCGTGCCCTTCGAGGGCATCAACCACGATCATGTACAGGTCGAAGGTCCGAGCGCTCGCACCGTCGAGGTCTGGCGCAAGATTCACTGGGACTACTGGGGCGGCCTGCTGCGCGCCAGGGGGCGCGAGCCCGATATGCAGATGGCGGTTATTTTCCAGCGTTTTGAGGTGTTGTATCCGCGCCCGGCGGCGCGCGCATGAAGCTTGCGCGCGCGGCAATTGCCGTGTCAGGAAAATCAGAGAACACGGCGTCCAGCCCCAGCGCATAGAACTGCGCATACTCGCGCAGCGGATCGCCTTCATAGTCCGGCGCGAGCATCGTGGCTTCGTTGCGGAACGTCCAGGCATGCACCAGCAGGCCGGCCGCATGCGCAAGCTCGATGAAGCGGGTCGGCGGCAACAGCCGGCCGTCGGTGGCAACACTGACGATGTGTCGTTTCCACGGCCCGACGCCGTCGGCGTAGGCTGCGATCGCATCGAACCCGGCGCGCTCGGCAAAATTTCCGGGCAGCGGCGGCGCATCATAGAGCTGGCAGCGGCCGGTGGCTTCCCAGCGCAGCGGGCGATCGAGCGCGCCGTCCGGACGGATTCCGCCCGCATCGAGCAGCTGGATCAGCCGCACGCCGGTGCGCTGCCGCAGATAGCGCAGATTGCCGCTCTCGAACGACTGGATGAATACCGGTGCCGTTCGCGTGGTCCAGTCCGCTGATTTCAGTGCCGACAGCAGCGCCGGTTCCAGTGGCAGACCCTGTTCGCAGTGCCAGGTCGGGTGCTTGGTCTCGGGATAGATGCCGATCGATCGGCCAAGGCGTGTGGATTCTGCTTGCGCCAGCGCGATGATCTCATCGAGTGTCGGAATCAGGAACTGGCCGTTGAACTGCTGCGGCCGTTCAGCGCGCGCCTGCCGCGCGCGCAGCGTGCGCAGTTCCACCAGCGTGAAGTCCGTGGTGAACCAGCCGTTGTAGGTCACGCCGTCGATAACCCGGGTCGTGCGGCGAGCGGCGAACTCCAGCCGGGAACTGACATCGGTGGTATCGCTGATATCCGGTTCGTGGCGGGCGACCAGCACGCCGTCGCGCGTGGCAACCAGATCGGGTTCGATGTAATCCGCGCCTTGTTCGATGGCGAGCCGGTAGGCCTCGAGCGTGTGCTCCGGCAGATACCCCGACGCGCCCCTATGCGCAATCACCAGTGGCGCAATCACCAGTGGCGCGCTCACCAGTGGCGCGCTCACCAGTGCACCGGGTTCGATCGGGTCGAACGTGGCAGCGGTGCAGCCTGCGGCGAGGCAGGCCGCGATCGCAAGTGTGGTTCCATGGTGCATAGATACACGAGAATCCCGCATCGATGTGACGCTGCAATGAAAGCTGGCAACCGCGGCGTTTTCAGCGCAGCTCGCGGCGCAGCACTTCGAAGCGCAGGTCGGCGCGCTGCGGCAGGCCGAAGCGCGGATCGCCATACGGAAACGGCCGGATGACGCCCGTGCGCGCGTAGCCGCGGCGTTCGTACCAGGCGATCAGCTCCGGGCGTTGAGTGATCACGGTCATCTCGATGGCAGTGGCATCCCAGTTCTGCTGCGCCCAGTGTTCCGCAGCCGCGAGCAATTGCCGACCCACACCGCGACCCTGCAGCAGGGGCTTGATGGTCAGCATTCCCAGATAGGCGACGTCGGTGCGTCGCTGCAGTTGCACACAGGCCCATGCGGGCTCGCTCAGAGGATGCGCGAGAATCACGCTGCCCGGCTCCCGCAGTGCTTGTTCGATGCCGTCGATATCGACGCGCTGCCCGCCAAGCAGATCCGCTTCGGTCGTCCAGCCGGCGCGGCTTGTTTCACCCCGATAGGCGGAATTGACCAGCGACACGAGGCTGGTGGCATCGGCGGCCGTTGCCACCCGAATTGCAAGGCGGTCGCTTGAGGGCATTGCCTTCAGGGCGCCCCGGGTGGACGGCCCCGCTTGGCGGCGATCTGGGTCGAGCCAATCCGAAGTTCGAGCATGCGGTTGAATTCCGCTTCGCCGAAGGCACGCAGCGCCAGCACATTCATCGGATCAGTCCGATAGCCTGCCTCGCGAACGTAGTAATCGTAGTGCTGCTGCGCGACCCGTTCAGCAGCCGGCAGCGGCTGCTTCTCGGCCTGGTCGATCCAGCCGAACCAGCGATCGACGAACTGCTGCAGATACGCCTCGCAGACGTCGATATTGGCCTCGTTGAGCTCACCCATGATGCTGGTGCAGACCGGCGACATCAGGCCGCGCAGATAATTGCCATGGCTCCAGTTCCAGCTGAAATCCGGATGACCGCGCAGCTTGATCGCGCTCGCGTTCGCCGGTTCGTAGTACTGATTGACGTAGTCGAGATTCCTGCGCAGATCCATGCGCGGCGTGTAATCGGCGTAGAAGAACAGCTTCGGCACCCGGCTCTGCTGCGACAGATACACCGTCGCATTCATGTCCAGCAGGCTCGCCTTGCGGTTGCCCAGCCACGAATGCACCAGCCAGTCGACCTGCTCGCCGCTGTAGGCCGCGAACGATCCCCCCATGCCCTTGTCGAGCGAGGCGTAGAAGTCGCGATCGAGCGTAGATGAGGGTGGCGAGCGACCACAAAGCGCCGTTCGACGCGCTCGACGATGCCGGAATGGATGCCCCAGCAACGCTCCCAGGCGCGACTGACGTCGACATTGGGCTGCTGGGCCAGAAATTCAGTGATCGTCTTGATATCGAGCTTGGCGGCTGACATGGCCGCAGACTCCGCGCGGGTGATGGGCCGAAGGTAGGGGCGCGGGCCCGCCGGCGCACCGTATCCCGCTGTGGTCGTCCGGATCGTGGACATTTCGCCGTGGAAACGTGCTCTGTTATCCTCGACAGGCTTTCACCAAAGGAGTCTTCAAGGATGCCTCACCCCGTTCAGTCCCGTTGGCGCGCTGCCCTTGCCGCAGCGATTCTTTTGCCCTCGCTCGGCACGGCACAAGGCAACCCGACCGCTGACGAGGCGCTGGCTGCGGTCGTGGCTGGTGACTGGCGGCCCGCCGAGCAGTCCGCGCGCGATGGCGAGCGCCATCCAGCCGCGTCGCTCGCCTTCTTCGGTCTCAAGCCCGGAATGACCATTCTCGAAGTACAGCCCGGCGGGGATGGCTGGTGGACGCAGATTCTCGCTCCGTATGCCGCCCGCACGCGCGGCGCCTACTACGCGACCGCGCCAGACATCTACAGCAATTCGACCAGCACCAATGCGCGTCTTGCGCGCCAGGCGTTCGAGCTGAAATTCATCAACCCAGGTGTTTACGGCCGCGTGAACCTCGTGAACTGGGGTATGGATGCGGCGCCGCTGCCGGCCGACAAGCTCGACTTCGTACTCGTGTCGCGCTCGTTCCATGGCTGGATGCGTACACCGGGCATGCCGGAGCGATTTCTGAACCAGCTGTTCCGTGCAACCAAAAGTGGCGGCGTGCTCGCGATCGAGCAGCATCGCGCCAATCCTGGTGTGCAGGATCCGAAGGCGCCGACGGGCTATGTGACCGAGGCGTACGTGATCGAGCAGGCCGAGAAGGCCGGCTTCAAACTGGCCGCAAAGTCCGAGATCAATGCGAACCCCAAGGACACCAAGGATCATCCGTTCGGGGTCTGGACGCTGCCGCCAATGCGCGCCAGCGCGGCGCTTGGATCGGGTGCGGTGCCGGATCCGAACTTCGATCGCGCCAAGTACGATGCGATTGGCGAGTCGGATCGGATGACGCTGCGGTTCGTCAAACCGTAGGAAGTCGCAAGCATGAGTGAGCTTCGTCGTCGCGAATTCCTGCTGGGTGCCGGAGCGCTGGCTTCGGCGCCCCTGATCAGCAGCTGCTCCCGCGGCGGCGATGAACCGGTACAGCGGCCAGCGGGCGTGCCGGTCGGACCGTTCGATGCCAAGTCCACGGCCGAGCAGGTCACTGAAGGCATCGATCTCTCCGGGCGCACGGCGCTGGTGACGGGCGCGACGTCGGGTCTCGGTCTCGAGACGCTGCGGGTGCTCACGCTGCGCGGTGCGCATGTCATCGCGACGGGGCGAACACTCGACAAGGCCGAGGCCGCTTGCGCGAGTGTCAGCGGCCAGACCACGCCACTCGCCCTCGAACTTGAACGCTGGGACACCGTTGCCGCGGCGGCCGAGCAGGTGCGCGCACTCGGCATGCCGATCGACATGCTGATCTGCAACGCTGGCATCATGGCGCTGCCGGAACTCGAGCAGGTCAACGGCGTCGAGAAGCAGTTCGCGGTCAATCATCTCGGGCATTTCGTGCTCGTGCATCGGCTGCTTGATCAGGTGCGCGCAGCGCCGCAGGGACGCGTCGTGATGGTGTCCAGCATGGGCTATCGCTGGGCGCCGGAATCCGGCATCGAGTTCGACAATCTGGCCGGTACGCGTGGCTATGAACCAAACCGCATGTATGGCCAGTCGAAACTCGCCAACGCGCTGCTGTCGCTGGAGTTGGCGCAACGCCTGCAGGGCACGGCGGCCACATCCAACGCCGTGCATCCCGGCGTCATCAACACGAACCTGGGCCGGCACTTCGAAGCCTGGAAGCGCGTCGCAGCCGGACTCATCGGCTGGACCTTCATGAAGTCCGTCGAAGAAGGCGCGGCGACGACTGCCTACGTTGCGACGGCGCCTGCGCTGGCTGGCGTCAGCGGCCAGTATTTCGAGGACTGCAACCCGGTGGTGCCGATGGCCGGCAAGCACATGGAAGATCAGCAGCTCGCCACGCGACTGTGGAGCGAGTCCGAGAAGCTGACGGCTGCCTATCTCGCCTGAGGAGTTTCCCGATGATCAGTCTGACTCGCGCCCCGATGGCGCTGCTGTGCGTCGCACTCGTCTGCGGCGCTGTGGCGGCGCAGGCCCAGGCCACCGATCCCGCTGCGGCGATGGACAGTGCGCAATCGGCGTTCTTCAAGCGCGATGCCGCTGAGCTTGCGCGCCTCGCTGCGGCAACGGCACCCTGGGCGAAGTCGACCAACCCGACCGAAGTCTATGCGCATGCGTACGTGCAGTTCCGCGCGCTGCAGGCCGCAGTCGGTGCCAAGCGCAACAAGGATGCGGCCGAGAGTGGTGCCGCCTGCGTCAGCGCGCTCGACGGCGCCATTGGCCGCGATCCCAGGTTTGCCGAGGCGTTTGCATTGCAGTCGGCCTGCTATGGGTATCTGGCGAACCTCGGCGGCTTCGGCGCGATCCGCAATGGCTCGCGCAGCGGCAAGAGTCTGGAACCGGCGCTGGCGCTCGCGCCGCAGAACCCGCGCGTGATCCTCGTCGAAGGCTTCGGCGTGTACTTCCGGCCGAAGTTTGTCGGGGGCGATGAGGCCAAGGGTTGCGAGCGCTTCGGTGCCGCGGTGGCCGCGTTTGCCGAACGGGGCAACCGCGATCCGGCGCCCTACAACTGGGGTGCGGCCGAGGCGCATTACTGGGTTGGACGCTGCGCCGCCAAAGCGGGTGACGCGGCTGCCGCGCGCCGCAGTTTCGAAGCGGCACTGACGCTTGCTCCGCAGTTCGCGGCCGCCACGGCCGCGTTGAAGTAGCGCAGCGGCCCCGGCGACGCGATGTCTGTCTGTGCCTGCCGCGCCGGGATCAGCGTCACGGTTGCATTCGCGCTGCTGCCTGCCTTGGCTCTGGCACAGGGTGAAGTCCCACCCGATCCGCTGCCGGAACCACGAAGGGCGAGCCTGCAGATCGGCAAATCGCTACAGATCGTGCGCGTCGATGCGGCGCCACGAATCGATGGCAGGCTAGATGAACCGCTCTGGGAGCAGGCGGCGCGCATAACCGATCTGACCCAATATGCACCCGGCAGTGGCGCGCCGCCGACCGAGCGCACCGAATTTCTGGTGGCCTATGACGCCGACAATCTCTACATCGGTGCACGGCTGTTTGATTCCGAGCCCGACAAGATCAAGCGCGCCCAGCTCGTGCAGGGACAGGCTGTGGTCAATGACGACTACATCCAGATCCTGCTGGATACCTACAACAACAAGCGTACGGGTTATCTGTTCTACGTGAATCCGAACGGCGTACAGCGCGATGGCCTGCTGCTGGGCGGCTTCGCCTTCAACATGGACTGGGATGGCATCTGGGACGGCAAAGCCGAGCTGGGTCCCGATGGCTGGACCGCCGAGCTTGCGATCCCGTTCAAGACTCTTTCATTCGACCCGCGCAGCGAGGTCTGGGGTCTGAACCTGATCCGTTCGATCCGTCGCAAGGGTGAGGAGCTTGCCTGGAATCACAACAACCGGCGGATCACGATGGATGCGGCGGGCGAGATCCGTGGCCTGCGCGACCTGCGTCAGGGCTTCGGCCTCGATCTGGTGCCGTCGCTGGCGATGTCGCAGCGTGAGGAGTTCATCGCCGGCCGCGCGAGTTTCATTTCCAAACCTTCGCTCGACGCGTTTTATCGAATCACGCCGGCGCTGACTGCGGCTTTGACGATCAACACGGATTTTTCGGCCACCGATGTCGATGATCGGCAAGTGAACCTGACGCGCTTCTCGCTGTTCTTCCCCGAGAAGCGCGACTTCTTTCTCGAGGGCGCCGAGATCTTCGAGTTCGGTGGTCTGACCCAGAACGGTCGGCCTTTTTTCTCGCGCACGGTGGGCCTGTCCGCGACCGGTCAACCGATCGACATTGACGTGGGTGCAAAGCTTACCGGCAAGATCGGGCGGGTCACGGTCGGCGCGCTGGCCGTGCAGCAGGAGGCAGCCGGCGCTGTGCCCAGCCAGGAGCTGTTCGTCGGCCGGGCGTATGTGAACCTGTTCGAGCAGTCGACCCTGGGCGGGATTTTCACGGTCGGTGACGCGACTTCCGAACGCAGCAACAGCGTCGTCGGTGTCGATCTGAATCTACGCGACCAGACACTGCTCGACGGCCAGGTCATCGATACCAAATGGTGGGCACAGCGCTCGCAGACTGAAGGCATCGTTGGCGATGAAGCTGCGTACGGCATCTCGCTGGCCTATCCGAACGATGACGTCGATGCGCTGCTCACGGCGACAGAGATCCAGCGCAACTTCCGGCCGGCGCTGGGTTTCGTGAACCGCACCGGCATCCGTGAATATCAGGGTCGCTTCAAGTATCGCTACCGTTTCGAACGCGACGGATCCTGGCTGCGCAGCTGGCAAGGCGGCATGGATCTGCAGCAGATCGATGCACTCGAGGGAGGTCTCGAGACTCGCCGCCTCACACTGACTCCACTGACCTTGAGCACGCAGACGGGAGATCAGCTATCGCTGGATCTGGTGCGCTCGACCGAGATCCTGCGTCGACCGTTCTTTCTGCCCGGGGGTCGCCAGGTCGCGCTGGGCGAGTACGATTTTGACCGGGCCCGTCTTTACGGCAGCACGGCCGGCTTTCGCCGTTTCGCGCTGACTTACGATCTGGAGTTCGGCGATTTCTACTCCGGGCGCCGGCAGGACACTCGCCTTGGGGTGCAGTGGCGGCCCAATTCGCGGCTGTTCATGAACGCGCAGTACCAGCTCAACAAGGTCGAGCTGCCGACCGGAGAGTTCACGGCGCGGCTTTATTCATTGACCGGAAATGTGGCGTTCAATGTGAACTGGGCCTGGCTCAATGTGGTCCAATACGACAACCTTTCGGGCCGGCTCGGTATGAACAGTCGCCTGAGGTGGCTGCCGGCGGCGGGCCAATCGGCGTTCCTGGTCGTCAATTACGATTGGCGCGAGGATGCGTTCGGCGGATTCCAGCCGTTCCTCGCCGAGACGACACTCAAGTTCAACTACACGTTCAGGTTCTAGACATGCTGCGACGCGCGCTACTTGCTTCGGTACTGCTTGCCGCCTCAACCCTGCTTGCCTGTGCGAATGCCGAGTCCAAGCCCGGAACGCCTGCGCTGCAGGTGGCGGCAGCCTGGTCGCGTCCGACCATTGCAGCCGTCACGGTGGGCGTGGCCTATATGACCATCCGCAACACGGGGGCTGACGACGACGTGCTGCTGTCGGTCAGCTCGCCACGGGCGGCCAACGTTCAGATTCACCAGACCACGATGAACGACGGCGTCATGCAGATGCGACCGCTCCAGGACTTGCCGGTGCCGGCTGGCGTCACGGTTGCACTGGAGCCCGCCGCGACGCACCTGATGCTAATGGGGCTGACGACGCCCTTGCAGATTGGCGAGCGGGTGCCACTGCAACTGGTGTTTGCCAAGGCAGGCCGGATCGATATCGAGTCCGAGGTGCGCCAGCCCTGAATCGAAGGGTCTAAAACGGGTTGATGCGCTTGCGCGGCGTGAAGTGCATGTAGCCGAAGTTGATGCCCTGGCGCCAGCCAACGCCGAAGCGCACCGGCGCGATCACCGTCGCGCCGCTCTGCACGTAGTTGACGCCGAAGCCGCCGACAAAATAGAGGCTGCCATCGACGCCCGGATAACGCTGAAACAGCGTGCTCGTGGCCGGCAGGTCGTAGACCAGCGCGAACACCTTGACGGCATTGGCGCCGATATCGAAACCGATTGACGGACCTTGCCAGAAAATTTTCTGCCCGGTGCCCTGACCCTTGTACTTCAACCGACCGTTGCCGTAGCGCACGCCGATGCCGATTGCACCGCCGACTTCCTCGCCCTGGATGATTGCCACCGGCCGACCCTTGTCCTTGAGCGCCTTCTGCAACACTTGCGCGAGGCCCTTGGCGCCACTGCTGAAGAAATTCTCCGCCGCATTGATGATCTCTTCTTCGGTGTAGGCCTCGCGCTGGTCGCTGTTCGCGGCATGCGCCGACGCTGCCGACAGCAAAGCGCCCAGTACTGTGAGAGCGGGAAGAATGTGCGCCCGGATGGTCATGACTGGACTCCTCACAGTGTGCGGGTCGGCCCGAGTAGTTCGCGGATCCACTGGTTCGGGAATCGGCGACTGAGTGTGATGCCGTAGAAGTTCTCGCGCAACTGCGGTACCCGGCAACGCTCGACGAGCTGACCGCTCTTCAGCTCGTCCTGCACGACCACCTTGGGCACCAGCGTGACGCCGCTGTGTTCGCGCGCGAGCAACCGGAGCATCGCCATGTCGTCGACTTCGGCGGCGATCTCGGGCCGAATGCCCGCTTCATGCAGCAGGCCGTCGAAAGTCACGCGTACATCGCTTTCGAGGCTCGGCAGCAGCAATGCCACGCCCGCGAGGTCTTGCGGAAAGCGCAGACGCTTCTGGCCGCGCGCGGGCCGGCTCACGAGGCTCACCGGCTGCTCATCGAGCAGATGGCTGTGCCACGGCGTTTCGGCATCACGCTTGACCAGCTGGTTGGACAGTACGAGGTCGACCGTGTGTGCGCGCAACTGCGCGAGCAGTTCACGCAGGCTGCCGGAGCGGATTACGATTTCGAGATTCGTATGGCTCAGAATGGGCCGCAGCAAACCGATCTGGAAGTTGCGGGATAGCGTCGCGACGGAACCGATCCGCAGGATCTGGCGTCGTCCGGCGGGACGCTGGTCAAGCGTGCTCAGCAGTTCATCGCCGGTCGCAAAGATCGTGTCGGCGTAGTCGAGCGTGACCTTGCCGGCTTCGGTCAGTACCAGGCTGCGGTTGCGACGCTCGAACAGCGGGTGGCCAAGGCGTGTCTCCAGCTGGCGCAGTTGCACGCTCAGCGCCGACTGCGACACGTGCAGCCGTTTGGCGGCCCGCGTCAGGCTGCGCTCATGCGCGATGACCCAGAAATAGCGCAGATGATGATAGTTCAGCGCTGCCATGACGATGCTTCAGCCTGCAGGCGTCGCGCTGCCTCGCAGCAGCTGTTCCAGATAGGTCGGGGTGATCAGGTGGCAGTAACGGGTGCCACGGAAGCGCGCGGGTGCGTCGGCGGTGCTCGGATCCAGCCAGTCGTTGCGCATCCCCTTGGCCTTGATGTGCAGGGCCCCAGCGTCGCCAAGATAGACCATCGTGTACGGTTTCAGCCATTCCGGGCCATGCGTGGTCGTTTCGTCCGGGTCCATGACGACTCGCGCTCCACCTTCGAAAAGCAGCGCCTTTTGCGTCGCCGGACTCATGGTCGACAGCAGCCGTGCGAGGGTCGCCGCGTTGACGGCGGCACAAGTCTGTTCTTCACCGACGGCGTTGTCGCCAAACACGGTCCGCAGGTGATCCGCCGTCTTCATCTTGCACGAGATGATCTGTGGCCGGGCGTACTGCTGGGTTTCGAGCGGACGGACGGCTGGTTTCGAGAACGTGAAGGCCTCGAAGTCTGTATGCAGCACGTTGGTCGAGCGCAGTGCCGTTTGGGCGGTGACCGTCTGCGCCACTGTGCAGAAATCGGCAAGCGGAGCAGTCGGTTGAGGCAGCGTCGTTGCGCATCCGGCAACGGCCGCTGCGAGCACGAGTCCGGCGAAAGGGTGAATTCGGCGCATGGCGGCGTTCCTTGTGCACGGCGCAACGGCCGGGGATGGATGGTTGTAGCTAATCTCGCTCGGAGTGTCACCAGCGAGGCGCATCGGGCACCATTCGCGGCTGATCTCCGCTGTGGGGTTGCTGCAGGGAATTTCCGGGGCACCGCTGCGGCTTCGCTGCCATGCTCGCCGCACCTGACACGACGAGGCGCCAGATGAACAAGCTTGGTCCGATTCGCCTGATGCCGGGCGTCACCGCCCGGCACACGCTGTGCTACCTGTGGGCCGCAGCGGTCAGCATCGGCATCTTCACCTACATCACGACGATGCAGCCGTACATCCTTCAGGTGAATCTCGGGCTCGCGCCCGACAGTCGCGGTGACGTGTCGGGAACGCTGCAGTTCTGGCAGGAAATAGTTGTGCTCGCGCTGGTCGGTGTGATCGGCGCCTGGTCGGATCGCGTTGGACGGCGCACGGTCTATGTGCTCGGGTTCCTGGTCGCAGGGCTCGCTTATGCGGCCTATCCGTTTGCTGATGATATCGGCCAGCTGACGCTGTACCGACTGATCTTCGCGATCTCGGTCGCAGCGCTCAGTGGCATGCTGGCGACGGTGCTCGCGGATTATCCGATCGACGCGGATCGCGGCAAGTTGACCGGTATCGCGTTCTTCCTGAACGCGGTCGGGGCGTTCGTTTTCCTGGTGCTGCTGGCTCGACTGCCGCAGATCTATCTGGAGGCGGGGCTCGATGACCTGTGGGCAGGCCGCGCGTCCTACCTGACGGTGTCGGCGATCTGCCTGGTCAGCGCAGTAGTCATGCTGGGTCTGAAGCCGGGGCGCCCGGAGCAGACCGAACAGCGTATGCCGGTGCTTGAACTACTGCGTGAGGGCCTCACTGCGGCGGTCAAGGCGCCGCGCATTGCGCTCGCCTATGCGTGCTCGTTCACAGCGCGCGCGGATCTGATCATCGTGGCGTTGTTCCTGTCGCTGTGGTTCAACCAGGCGGCGCTCGCAGATGGCTACACGCCGGCTGAGGCGCTCGCGAAGCAGGGCGCACTGTTCGCGATCGTGCAGGGCACGGCGATGGTGTGGGCACCCTTCTTTGGCTGGCTTGCAGACAAGATCGATCGCGTGACGCTGGTGATCATGGCGATCGTGCTGTCGGTCGGCGGTTATGGATGGTTCGGGTTGATTCCGGATCCCACGACGAGCGCCGCGTATCCGGCTGCCGCCCTGCTCGGCATCGGTCAGGCCAGCGGCATTCTCGCTTCGCAGGTGCTGCTGGGGCAGGAGGCTCCCGGGCCGATTCGCGGCGCAGTGATCGGCATGGCCGGGTTCTTCGGTGCGATCGGCATCCTGATGATCTCCAAACTCGGCGGCATTGCCTTCGACGACTGGCGACCCGGTGCACCCTTCATCATCATGTCGGTCGCGAATTTCGTCCTTCTGGCCTATGCGTTCTACGTGCGGTTTCGCGCGCCGGTAGGCGGGACGCTCAGCGGACGCGCTTGAGTCAGACCGTCGCGCTGCGGCGGCGGCGCGATTTCAAGGTCAGCAGTACCAACGCTGCGAGCGCGAGCACCGCGCCCGTCAGGAAAGTAGCGGCGGCGCCGACCCGCGTCCACAGGCCCCCTGCGAGTACGCTGGCGCCGAGTAGCGCTGCTGCACTGATCAAATGAAAGAAGCCGAACGCGGTGCCGCGCAGCTCTGCAGGTGCCGCCGCAGCGACCAGCTTCGCGAACACACCTTGCGTCATGCCCATGTGCAGTCCCCACAGCGCCGCGCCGATCATGGCAGCGGCCACCGTGGTGCTGAGCGCCAGCAACAGATCGGCAGCAATGAGGACCGTGATGCCGGCGATCAGCACCGTCTCTGGTCGCACGCGATCAGCCAGCGCGCCGGCGGGCCAGGCGCTGGCCGCATACACGGCGCTCATCACGATCAGCACGACCGGGGCAAGCGCTGCGCTGAGGCCAAGATCTGCCGCACGCAGCAGCAGGAACGCTTCGCTGAAGCGCGCCAGCGTAAACAGCGCAGCGATGCCGACCAGCCACCAGAACGGGCGCGGGAATGACTTCGCGTCACGCCAGTGCGGCAGCGCAGTGACTGACTTTGCAGCCACGCGCACGGGCTCTGCAACCCAGGCGATCAGCACCGCCACTGCAATGGCTGCCGGAACGCAGGCGACCCACATCACGGCGCGCACATCGCTGGCCCAGGCCAGCATCAGCAACACCGCCAGAGCCGGCCCCAGCACTGCGCCGATGGAGTCGAGGGATTGTCGCAGACCGAATGCGGCGCCGCGCTGCGCCGCCGGCGTGATGTCCGTGATCAGCGCATCGCGGGGTGCGCCGCGAATCCCCTTGCCAATGCGATCCGTGAAGCGCGCAATGAACACCAGCATGATCGAGTCAGCCAGCGGGAACAGGGGTTTGCTGAGGGCCGCCAGACCGTAGCCGATCACCGTCAACGGTTTGCGTCGCCCCATCCAGTCGCTGAGCCGGCCAGAAAACAGTTTGCCTACCGCAGCGATGCCCTCGGCGAAGCCTTCCAGTATGCCGAGCAGCATCACGCTCGCGCCGAGTGTGCCGACCAGGAACAGGGGCAGCAGGCTGTGAACCATTTCCGACGACAGGTCCATGCATAGCGATACCCAACCGAGCGCCCAGACGCTGCGAGGCAGACCGGCTCGAACCGCAGCGGGTGGTTGGATCATCGAGGCCTCAGAGCCCGCTGCCATGCAGCGAGTTTTTCGGCGAACGGCATTGCGGCATGGGCGGGGCTCGTGGACGGCAGGCGCACAAGTTTCAGCTCCCCGGTCGCGGCCGCCGAGCCTCGCAGCACGTGTCGTTCGAACAGCCTGGTGGCGGTCGCACCGTTGAAGCAGATCCGCTTGATCGTTGGGGAGATTGCGAGCAGCGCGCCGATATCGTTGCACTGTTCGCTGCCGCGCACGATATCGGCATCGAGGCTGCCGGGGCGCTGCGCAGCGCGCAACACGTCCCACAACGCAATGCCTTGCTGGTGCAGACGTCGCGTTCGCTCTGCATACGCCAGCTCGGGACCCGCATCGAAGAGTTCGCGCATGATGGGCCAGAACGCGTTGCGCGGTTGAGCATAGTACTGCTGCGCGGTGATCGAGACCCGCCCGGGTAGCGAACCCAGGATCAGAACTCGCGGCTGCGACCCGAGCACCGGTGCGAAGCCTTCTGAAGTCAGCGGACTGGGGCGTCGGGCGCCGCGCGTTCCCATGCGTACTCCACGCGGATGTCTTTGCCATCACGCGTTCCCTCGACGCGGGCGCGCAGTTGCGCGCCGTCGAGCCAATACATGATCGTCTGCGGAAAGTCATGCTGCGGATTCGCGAACACGACCCGCGATGACTCCAACGCCTGCAGCGTAAACTCGGTCGGGAGGCCGCCGGCCGGTTGTGCCCGGTAGACAAGTCCGTCATCGACGCTACGTTCGATTCGCATGTATTCGAAACTCGTGCGGGCGCCGGCCGTGCCCTCAAGGGGTGCAATGATCTCGCGGTTCATGCCCAGCATCAGGCCGCCGAGTGGCGCACTCCACCATTCCTCGGAGAAGCGTTCTTCGCCCGGCTTCAGGCTGCGCGACCGCCAATGCCCTGTCAGCCATTGCAGCGAGTCAAGTTCCATGGTTCCCGTACTGGCAGGCGCGGCGGTGTCGACGGATAGTGCGCGCAATTGCGCGCGCCAGCCTTCCGGATCGCCGGGCTGATCGCCGACCAGGGCAAAGCTCTTGTCGCGCGCATCTGCGTTCGTCAGTGAATCGATCGCCACCCGCGCGACGTCGGCGCGGGACACGTTGGTGGAGACATACTCGGCGCGCGGAATCACGGCGATACCGTTCCGACCTCCTGGCGTATTGAGCAGCCCCGCCGGACCTAGGATCGTGTAGCCGAGGCCGCTCGCTTGCAGATGCGCTTCGGCGCGCGTCTTCCACAGCAGCACGCCCCCGAGACGCGGGTTCTGGCTCTGGTTCTTATGGGAGCCGGCCGATGCAGAGGAAATCAACGTGAAGTGCCGGGCCCCGGCCTCGCGCGCTGCATCGATCAAGTTGACATTGCCACGATAGTCGATGAACTCGGGGCTGCGAGGGCCTTGCCATTCGCGGGCGCCGATGACGCTGATCACGTATTCGGCACCCCGCAGCGCTTCGCTGATGGCCTTCGAATCACGCACATCAACTTCGACCCAGCGAGCGCGGCTGAAAAGCGTGTCGCCGAGGTCACGCTTCGCGCGCGCAAGGTCGCCTGAAAGCGCGCGGACTGTGTAGCGCTCCGCGGCCTGCGCAATAATCACGCGACCTGTCTGGCCGGACGCTCCCGCGATGACGAGCAGTGGCTGGTCAGCGGCCCGCAGTCCGTCCGCAAAAGAAGTGGCTGCTGCGCACAGCAGCGCAACTCCGATCAGGTGGCGCATCAAGCGTCGGGTGGGCGCCACTTTCCGACCAGCTGGCTCCAGCGTGCATCGACGCTCGCAAACGACTCCGGCGCCAGCCGCTCCAGCTCAGCGCGATTCAGTGACTGGTAGACCTGGGGGCCGCCTTCCTCGGGCCACTGCAGCGTGGCATCGATGACAATCTTCGAGGTCATTGGCTTGTTGGTCAGCGAAGGGTCGAGTGGCATGCCGCGCGATTCCGGGATGATGAACGTCGCCGGCTGCGGTTGCCAGCGTGATCCGATCGTATGCATGACCTGGGTACGATCCAGCACCTCGATGTCGTCATCGACCATCACGACGATCTTGGCGATGCCCACGATCTGTGCGATGCGCTTGCCGATCTCGAGCGCTTCGCCGGGCTTCTGCTTCTTGATGCTGACAAAGCAAAGGCCAGTCGCCTCAACCGGGTTGTGCAGCATCGTGACGTTCGGAAGAAAGCGCTGAATCGTCGACAGCGCCAGTTGCTCGAGCGGCGCAGTCGGGAAGCCGCGTGTCAGGCCGGTGAACTGGTTCAGGATCCAGGGATTGCGGCGATGGGTGATCGCCGTGACGTTCATCCAGAAGTTCTCGCTCTTTTTGGCGCCCATGTAGCCATACATTTCGCCGAATGGCCCCTCGGGTTTGAAGCCCTGATCGAGTGGCACTTCGCCTTCGATGACCATCTCCGACGTGGCCGGGATCAGATGGTCGTTGGTCTCGGACTTCACGACGCGCAGCGGTTTGCCGCGGATTGCCGAGACAACTTCCAGTTCATCGGCTTTCGCCCGGTTCAGTTTCGAGCCCGACACAACCCAGGTCACCGGATCCTGTCCGAGTGCGATCGAGATCTTCACGGATTTCTCACCGCGCTTCTGGGCGGCACGGAATGCCTTGTAAGCGCCCTGGCCCTCTTCAGGATTCACGCCGAGCATGCGCGGACCCTTGATCTCGCAACGATAGGTGCCGAAGTTCTTGCCTTCCTCGGCGTCGTTCGTGAACACCGAGCCGGTGTTGACGTAGCGGGCCGAGTCGGCCGGATTCGACTGCATGAACGCAAACTTGTACAGATCGATATCGTCGCCAGTCAGTACGACCTCTTTGCACGGCGCGTCCGCGCGCCCAACTTCGACGAACGGCGCGGTGGGAAACGCGCCGCCGCTACCGAGTTTCAGGTACTCAGCGACGCGCGCCATCGCCTTGTAGTAAGTGGCGAAGTAGTCCCCGGCGACAGGCTCCAGGCCGAACGCCAGGCATTCGGTATCCCAGTGCCCACAGTGGTTCGCAATGATCGGACCCTTGTGCCAGGTGCCGTCGATGCGGATGTTCTCGAGGTACAGGGTCGGTGCGAGGTACTGACCGAAGCGATCGACCAGCCGGTACATCAGCGCTGTCGCTTCATACTTGTCCTGGTCGACGTTGCGAACCTTCAGCAGCAGGCCGCGTCGCTCAAGCTCGCGGATGTAGCTGCGCATGTCTTCGAACGGGCCGACTTCCCACTGTGGGGGAGCGCCCGGTGTCGGCGCGGGGCCTGCTGCAGCCTGTGCCGCGCGCGCCTCGCTCTGCGCTTCGGCAATCTTCAGATCGGCGATCGCCAGTGCGGCCGCGGACAGTCCCGCAGAGCCGGCGAGAAAGTCACGGCGCGAAAAGGGCGGACGCTGCAGGGGATCGGATTGCTTGGACATGGGGATTACCTCCGTGTTACCGCCACAGTGCCAGTTCCGGAAGCTGTCGTCATCTGCAAGCGCACCTGCCATCCGGTCCATGGCGGACAGTCGCATGCTAGGCTCAATCTCGCATGGAAGTCGGCCCAATTCGCCATCTGATCGTCGTGCTGGGAGACCAGCTTGACCCTCAATCGGCCGCTTTCGACGACATCGATGCGGCGCAGGACCTGATCTGGATGGCTGAATCTGCCGATGAGGCGAGCCAGGTCTGGTCTGTGAAGCCACGCATTGCGATGTTCTTCGCGGCGATGCGGCAGTTTGCACAGGGGCTCGAAAGCTGCGGCTATCGGCTCTGCTACCGGCGCATTGACGCGCCGGAATCCAACGAACCGCTGGACGTTGCGCTTGCCAATTCGGTACGCCGGCTGTCGCCCGAGGCGGTCGTATACGTCGAACCGGGGGAGTGGCGGTTGCGCGCAGCGTTGCGCGAGGCCGTGCGGCAAGGCGGCTGCGTGGTGGATCAGCGTGAGGATCGTCACTTCCTGTGTTCGCAGGCCGAATTCGCCGCACACACTGCGGGCCGCAAGCAGCTGCGGATGGAGTACTTCTACCGCGAAATGCGGCGTCGGCACCGAGTGCTGCTGGCTGCGGATGGCGGTCCGGAAGGGGGCGCCTGGAATCACGATGCCAGCAATCGCAAGAGCTTTGGCCGCAAGGGTCCGCCCGCGAAGACTGAACCACGCGCTTTCGCGCCCGATGCCCTGACGCAGAGTGCTTTGCGAGATGTCGAGCGTCATTTTGCTGATCGTCCCGGGGAGCTCGCTGCATTCGACTGGCCGGTCACGCGATCCGAGGCCCTGCTCGCACTGCGCGACTTCATCGAGCAGCGCCTGGCGCTGTTCGGTGACTATCAGGACGCGATGTGGACGGATGAACCGTGGCTGTACCACTCGCGTCTGTCGGCAGCGCTGAACCTCAAGTTGCTGAATCCGCTCGAGGTCATTGCCGCGGCCGAGCAGGCCTACCGCGCAGGCAGCGCGCCGCTGGCTGCGGTCGAGGGCTTCGTGCGGCAGATCCTTGGCTGGCGCGAATATGTGCGCGGTGTCTACTGGCAGTCGATGCCGGGCTATCTGGAGCGCAATGCGCTCGGAGCCACTGCGCTATTGCCCGAGTTCTTCTGGAGTGGGGAGACTGATATGCAGTGCCTTCGCCAGACGCTGCAGCAGACGCTGCGTCTGGGCTACGCCCACCACATCCAGCGACTGATGGTCACGGGGTTATTCTGCCTGCTGCTCGGGGTCGATCCGCGTCGCGTGCACGAGTGGTATCTGGCGGTCTATGTCGATGCCGTCGAGTGGGTGGAACTGCCGAACACGCTGGGCATGTCGCAGTACGCTGATGGTGGTGTGATGGCATCCAAGCCCTACGTAGCTTCCGGCAGGTACATCCAGCGCATGAGCAACTACTGCAGTAGTTGTCGCTATGATCCGGCTCAGAGCAGCGGCGAGCGAGCCTGCCCGTATACGACGTTGTACTGGGACTTTCTGCTGCGCCATGAGTCAGAGCTGCGCAGCAATCAACGCATGACGATGCAGTTGCGTAATCTCGATCGCCTCGATGCGCAAGCACGCAATGCCATAGAAGCCCGCTCGGCGGTCTTGCGCGCGCGTTGGACGGCCAGCGCGCCGCTGAAAACCCCGCTGAAGACCCCACTGAAGAGCAAGTTCAGCTGATGCCACTGGCCACTCGCAATCTCTCGCAGCGGTTCCCTGCGCGCCGCGCTTTCATTACCGGCGGCGCGAGCGGCCTGGGGCTCGCCTGCGCCGAGTCGCTGGCGCGCGAGGGCTGGAAGCTGATCCTGACCGATGTCGACGAAGCGCGGCTCGGCCTGGTCGCCCAGAGTCTCGAGCGCGAAGGCGCCCAGGTCGCAGCGGCTGCTTGCGACGTGCGGGACGCCGAGGCGTTGCGCGCGCTGGTTGATCGGGCCGTCGCCGTGGTCGGCGGACTCGATGTGTCGATCCACTCGGCAGGCGTTGCCGCGGCCGGCCCGTTCACATCAGGACCGCTGGCAGACTGGCACTGGGTGTTCGATGTCAACCTGCACGGGGTCGCGAACAGCTGCCGCGCCGTGGCGCCGCATCTTGCGCGCAGTGGCAACGGTGGGCTGATCATCAATGTTGCGAGTGCGGCCAGCTTCTGCACCGGCGCCAACATGTCGGCTTACAACACCGCCAAGGCTGCGGTGGTTGCCCTCAGCGAATCGCTGATGCAGGAGTATGCGCAGTACGGCATTCAGGTCGTCGCGGCAATGCCGGGGTTCTTCCGCACGCGGCTCATGGAGCAGGCGCGCGGGCCTGACAAGGTGCTCGACCATGCGCGGCGCATCATGAACGACTCCGGGCTCGAAGCGGCCGAGGTCGCCGAGGCGCTGCTCAATGCGGCGGCGCGCGGCGACACGCACTTCGTCTATCCCGGTCGTTATCAGATGTTGTGGCGGTTGAAGCGGCTGATGCCGCAGTCTTTCCAGAAACTGTTTCCTAAGATCGTACGCTAGCGAGCGGGTAGAATCGGGCGTGTTGCTAGGGTGCCAATCGTTTTTTTGGGGGAGGGGGGGCTCATGAACACATACGCCAAACTTGTGTCGATGCTGGCTGCGATGCTGCTGCTCATCGGCGCGTCGTCCATGGCAGCACCATTGCCAGAGTCCGAGCGTATTCCGGTCGATATCCGCCGCACGACGCTGGTGGTTCGCGACATCGACAAGTCGCTGCCGTTGTATCGCGATGCACTGGGATTGACCCAGATCTATGACGAACTCATTGGGGCAGGGGTCGATGCCGACGGCAAACCGACGCCAGCAACGATCCGTCTGGTGCTGCTGCGCGGGAACGACGATTTCATCGGCGTGCTCGGATTGATGCAACGCCTGAATCAGCAGACGCCGACACCGGAGCCTGTATTCGAGAAGGCCCAGGCCGGCGATCTGATCCTGGTCATCAATGTTGGCGATCTCGAGACGCGTTTCCCGAAGATCAAGGCAACCCCGAGCGTGCGTGTCGCGACCGAACCCACGCTGGTCGAGTACCCGGCTCCCGGCGGCAAAGGCAAGATCCCGGTGCTGTTCAGCGCGGTGTGGGATCCGGATGGCAACTTCATCGAGTTGAACCGGATTCTCGGCACGCCAGCCGGACAATAAAAAGCGGCTGCCGACCCTTGCCGGCAGCCGCTTGTCTGGCTCTACTTCAGCGCGCCGCGACGCGGCCGTTCTGCACCGGCAGACGGGTTCCCACACCCTGATCCGAGCTCATGCGCACGGTCTGCACCGCGCCGTCGTAGCGATAGCGAACGTCATAGCCGACCGTCTTCTGCTTGTCGTCGTAGACGGTTTCGCACTGCTGCTCGAGCACCGTTTCCATGTTGCCTTCCTGGGCGCGCTTCTGGATCTTGCTGCCGGCGTAGCCGCCGGCCACTGCACCCGCGGCCGTGGCGAGCTTCTTGCCGTCGCCGTCACCGATCTGGTTGCCGACAACGCCGCCGACAATCGCACCAATTGCCGAGCCTGCGATCCGCTGCTCGTCCTTGACGGCCTTCTGTCGGGTGACTTCGACGTCCTTGCACTCCTCACGGGCGACTCTCTCGATTTCCGTGACGGCGGCGCTGCTCAGCACTACAGCGTAGTTCGGCCGGGCCGTGGGCTGGCGCGGGGCGACCGGTGCCGGCGCTCCGGTCGGGCTCTCGACCGCAGCGGTAGTCGCCGTGATCTGTGCAGCCATCTCGCCCGGCTGCGCCAGGGAGTCGCCGTCCATGGTCAGCGCTGCAGTGTCTGAAACCGCGGCCGTTGCCGGCTCCTGGTGGGATATCCGGTAGCCGGCGAATGCGCCGATCGTGGCAGCGACCACCACGCCAATGCCGATGCCCGTTACGAGTTGCTTGTTCATTGCGATTTACTCCGTACTCTGGGTGCCAGAGTGACGCATTGAGACTGAACAGAGCGTGAAGCGGGCCCACGCTTTCCGTCAGACGTCGCCACCACACGACACTACTGGGCCGTCCAGCCCCCGTCGATGGCGATGCACTGCCCGGTTATGTTGCGGGCGGCTCGGCTGCACAGAAAGTCGATCGTGCCGTTGATTTCGTCGGTTTCGATAAACCGCCCTTTGGGCATCGGCTTCAGCATGATCTGCGCAACGACTTGATCCTCCGAGAGTCCATGCTCGCGCGCCTGCTCGGCAATCTGCTTCTCGACCAATGGCGTGCGGACATAGGCCGGACAAAGCAGGTTGACAGTGATATCCCGGTCCGCATTCTCGAGCGCGACGACTCGTGTCAGGCCGACCAGCCCGTGCTTGGCGGCGACATAGGCGCTCTTGAACGGCGAAGCGACCAGTGAATGGATCGAGCCGATGTTGATGATTCGGCCGGAGCCGGCGCTGCGCATCGCGGGCAGGGCCGCTGCCGTGACCAGCGCGGTGCCGGTCAGCATCACATCGATCAGCCGCCGGAAGTTTTCGCTACCGAACTCATGCAGAAGCGCGACGTGCTGGAGTCCGGCGTTGTTGACCAGCACGACGATCGGATCAGCGATCGCATCGATCACGGTTGCAACGCTGGCGTGGTCGCTGACGTCGAGATGATGCGGCGTCGCGGCACTACCGGCGACCTCAATCTCGGTCGCAACCTGCGCAGCAGAGTCCAGCGAAAGATCGGCGACATGGACATGGTGCCCACGACGGGCCAGATGCAGTGCGATGTCGCGTCCGATGCCGCTGCCGGCTCCGGTAACCAAGGCGTGGCCGCTCACTTGTGCTGCGCGGCGCGGCGCCGCAGCGTCGCCGGAGGCACGCTTGCTCGATCGCGACGGTCGCACAGGGCCCGAAAGCCGGCCGCGACGTAAGGCACCATGCGTTCGTGCACGCTCTCGAGGTCGGAAGACCGGCACAGGCCGCCCGAGAGGTTGTCGATCCGGCCAGTCTCGGCAAAGGTCAGCGTCAACGCGCCCGACAGGAAGTGATAGCTCCAGTAAAGATCACGCTCATCGCAACCCGGCAGCGCCGGCCGCAACGCAGCGATGAACGCCTGCACGACCGGATCGAAGTAGCGCGTCATCATCGCACCGCCCATTTCCGACGAGTTGTTGACCTGCGCAATCAGCGCGAAGTACGCCTTCCATCCCGCGCCGCCGCGATCGGAACGATCCAGCAAGGGGTGCGTGAAGGCGTCAATGATGGCTTCGAGCGTCGGGGATTCGGGCGCAGCAAGCCGGATGGCAGCCCGCAGCCGCTCCATGCGTTCGTCATTGAGCAGCTTGGCGCGACGCAACAGCACGTTGTCGAGCAGCGCCTGCTTGGTGCCGAAGTGATAGTTGACCAGCGCGACATCGACGCCCGCCGCTTTGGTGATTGTCCGCACCGACACCGCGTGAAATCCCTTGCGCGCGAACAGCTTCTCCGCCGCGTCCAGGATCCGCTCGCGCGTGCTGCGACCGCCCGCGGGTCTGGGACCTCGCGGCTTGCGGCTTCGCGCCGTCTTTTGCACTGCATTGGAAATCATGGCGGCATTCTCGCATGCAGGCGCCCGGCCAGCGCAATCGTCACGCTGCTTGTATTTCAACAAACGTTGAACTAGATTTCAGCAAGCGTTGAAATAGAGGGGTAGATGCAATGCTTTCCGTGCACCAGTTCGTCCGGCGCGTTTCGGGCGCCAAACGCGCCATCGCAATTCTTGCCGCCATCGCTGCGCCTACCGCGTCGCTTGCCCAGCAGGGCGAAGCCGGAGCCCCGGCTGGCATTCAGGCTGGTATCCAGGAAGTTGTCGTGACCGCCCGGCGCCGCGAGGAGTCGCTGCAGGACGTACCGATCGCGGTTTCGTCCTACTCCGGCGACGCGCTCGAAGCCGTCGGCGCCCAGGACCTGACCTACATTGCGCAGGAAACGCCCAACGTCACGCTCGAGAACTCGCGCGCGACCAATTCGACGTTGACGGCGTTCATCCGCGGCGTGGGCCAGCAGGATCCGGTTGCCGGCTTCGAGCAGGGCGTCGGCATCTACCTCGACGACGTCTACCTGAACCGCCCGCAGGGCGCGATCCTCGACGTCTACGACGTCGAGCGCATCGAAGTGCTGCGCGGTCCGCAGGGCACGCTGTATGGCCGCAATACGATCGGCGGTGCGGTCAAGTACGTCACCCGCAGACTCGATCCCGATGTCTCAACGATGCGTGCGCGGCTCGCCTATGGCAGCTTCAACCAGATCGACGCTGTGCTGAGCGGCTCGCTGCGAGCGTCCGACACATTTCGGATCGGCGCTGCCGTCGGCAGCTTCAATCGCGACGGATTCGGCGACAACCTGACCACGGGCGACGAGAACTACGACAAAAAGGTGCTGGCGCTACGTGCGTCGATGGAATGGCAGCCCGTCGAGAATCTGCTCGTGCGTCTCTCCGCAGATTACACCGACGACGACTCGGCACCACGGCAAGGCTACCGATTGCTGCCCACTGTATCGACCGCACAGACGACACTGCTGGCTGATTCATTCGACACACTTGCCGGCGCGACGATCACGATGCCGATCAAGGACAACAGCGTCATTGCCAAGGGTGGACAGTTGCACCTTGAGTGGTCACCGAACGACGCCTGGACGCTCAAGTCGATTACCGCTTATCGCGAAGACGCGTCAGAATCGCCGATCGATTTCGATTCGACCGCGGCCCGCTCGTTCGACGCGCCGGTCGTCTACACAAACGAGCAGACGAGCCAGGAGCTCCAGCTCCTGTATGCGCAGGACCGCTGGACGTTTGTCGCCGGTGCCTACTATCTCGACGCCAACGCCTACAACAAGTTCGATGTCGTATTCAATACCGTCACGCAGCTGACCGTGGGCGACGTGGACACCAAGACCTGGGCGCTGTTCGGCGAGGCGACGTTCGATCTGTCCGATCAGTGGAGCTTCACGCTCGGCGGGCGCTACACCGAAGACGAACGCAGCTCGGTGGTCGTGCGTCAGGTTTTCCTGGGCGTCAACTCGCCGCTGTTCGGCAATCCGGCAGCGGTCAGCATCACGCCACCGTTGCTCGTGGGCGGTGTGCAGGTCGTGCCCCAGTTCCGGGGTACGCGCACGGACACGGACTTCACGCCGCGGGCGATCGTCGCCTGGAAGCCCACCGAAGATCTCAATCTGTATGCCTCCTACTCGGAGGGCTTCAAGGGCGGCGGCTTCGACCCGCGCGGCAACTTTGCCAATGCCGACGTCCGTGCCGGCTTTCTGCCGGAGTCCGTCGATTCCTACGAGCTCGGCCTGAAGACGATCACCTGGGATCGGCGGCTTTCCCTGAACACGGCGATCTTTTTCGCCGACTACAAGGACGTGCAGATTCCGGGCTCGCTGGTGCTGCCCGGCCCGCCGGTGACCTTCGTCGGCACGGTCACCAATGCTGGTGCGGCCGAGATCTATGGCGTCGAGCTCGAGAGCGTGGTGCAGTTCACCGATCGCCTGACCGGCAAGTTTGCACTCGGCTATATCGACGCCGAGTACACGCAGTTCCTGCTGAACGGCGCGGATGTCTCCGCGCAGCGCGACGTGCAGAACACGCCCGACTGGACCGGCAACGCCAGCCTGACCTACAGCATCCCGCTGACCAGTGGCCAACTCGCGCTGACGGGTTCCGCTTCTTATCGTGGCGCTACGCAGCAGTTCGAGTTGGCGATCCCGCTGCTCGACTATGAAGCCTACTGGCTCTACGACGCCTCGGTGAACTGGACCTCCAGCGATCAGCGTTGGCTGGTCGGTCTGCACGGCCGCAATCTGTCTGATGAGCGCTACATCACCTCGGGCTACAACTTCCCCGGTGCGGCAACCGACAACTCGGTGCTGGCGTTCTACGGCAATCCGCGCACGGTCACGCTGACGGCCAGCTACCGCTTCAACTGAAACCGCACATGCCGCGCGCGTTCGACACGCCGCAGCTGCTGCTGCCGGACGCCATCGCCCACCACGGGCGATGGCGGGCCGGGCGGCCGGCTCTGATCTGCGGCGAGGCGCGTCGCAGCTGGGCACAGTTCGACGCGGCGACCAACCGGATCGCCAACGGACTGATCGCGGCGGGCCTCCGCAAGGGCGATCGGATCGCCGTGCTGATGGCCAGCAGCATCGAGATGGTCGAACTCATGTTCGGCGCCGGCAAGGCGGGCGTTTCGGTGGTGCCGATCAACGTGTCGGTCAGTGATGCCGCAGTGTCTGCGATGCTGGCGGACAGCGGTGCGACGGCGATTGCTGCCTCGGGCTCGCATTGCGGGCGGATCGACCAGATGGACGTTGCTGCGTTGCGCCTGAAGCTTGCCGTCGACGCTCCCTCACCGGCGCGTGACTGGACCGGGGTTGCGCTCTGGCGTGACGCGCAATCGCCGACGGCACCGAACGTAGCCATTGCGCCAGGCGATGAATGCAACATCATCTACAGCTCAGGGACGACCGGTCTGCCGAAGGGCATCGTCCATAGCCAGGGTTGCCGGCGCAACTGGGCGATCGATCTGGGCCTCGCGCTGCGCTATCACAGCGGCGCGGTCACGGTCTGTTCGATCGGGCTGTACTCGAACATCATGTGGGCGACGATGCTGTCGACGCTGCTGCTCGGCGGCACGATCGTCGTGCTGCCATCGTTTTCGGTGCCCGAGCTGCTCGATGCAATTCAGCAGCACCGCGTGACCCACGGAGCTTTCGTGCCGGTGCAGTTGCAGCGGCTGCTCGAGCGCGGCGTGCAGGGCAGCGATGTCGGCTCGCTGCAGGCGATCATGTGCTGCGGGTCGCCGCTGCCGCTGGCCGTCAAGCGCGAGATTCCGCATCGGCTGGGCTGCGCGCTGATCGAGCTGTACGGCCTGACCGAAGGCCTGGTCACGACGCTCGATCCGGAGGATTTCGAACGCAAGATCGAATCCGTGGGCCGGCCGCTGCCGGGCCAGCGGCTGAAGTTGGTCGGCGCAGATGACCGGGAAGTCGCGGCGGGCTATGCGGGCGAGATCGTCGGTCTCGGCCGCGTCGTCATGGATGGCTATCACAATCGCCCTGATGCGACCCTTGAGGCAACCTGGACCGACGACGCTGGCCTGCGCTGGCTGCGGACCGGCGATATCGGTCGACTCGACGACGAAGGCTTTCTGTACCTGCTCGATCGCAAGAAGGACCTGATTCTCTCGGGTGGCCAGAACATTTATCCGGCCGACCTCGAAGCGGTGCTGCTGGAGCATCGGGCGGTTGTAGACGTTGCGGTGATCGGGATTCCCGATGAGCGCTGGGGTGAGACGCCCCTGGCGATCGTGGTGCCGCATACTGCGGATTCCACCGACGCCTGCATCTCGGCCGCGGAGCTGCGCGACTGGGCCAATGCGCGCCTCGGCAAACAGCAGCGCATCACTGCGGTGATCTTCGTTGCGCAGCTGCCGCGCAATCCGAACGGCAAGATCCTGAAGCGGGAGCTGCGCACGACGTATGCTGCTTTCCATGTCTGAGATGTCGCCAGTCGTTGAGCGTTTTGTGAAGTCCCGCGATGGGCTGGCGCTGTACTGCGCGTTGCGTGGCACGCAGCACCATGAAGCCGGGCCGAGCGTGTTGTGTCTGCCCGGACTGACCCGCAACTCGCGTGACTTCGCGCAGCTGGCCGAGTGGCTGGCAGGGAGCCGGCAGGTGCTGACGCCGGACCTACGCGGGCGGGGCCGTTCCGACTATGACCCGCAGTTCATGAACTACCAGCCTGCAAAGTACGCCGATGATGTGCTCGTAGTGCTCGAACAGCTCGCGGTCAAGCGCGTGGTGGTCATCGGCACCTCGCTCGGCGGACTGATCGCGATGCTGCTGGCGGCTCTTCGTCCCGGCATGCTCGCTGGAGTCGTGCTCAATGACATTGGCCCCGAGATCGATCCGGCCGGTGCCATGCGCATCGCTCGCTACGTCGGTCAACTGCCACCCGTGACGAACTGGGACGAGGCCGCAGCGCAGGCGAGGCAGATCAACAGCACCGCGCTACCCGATTTTGGTCCCGACGACTGGATGCGCTTCGCGCGCTGTACTTATCGCGATGATGGGCATGGTCGCCCGGTATTGGATATGGATCCGATGATCGGCGCCGCGCTGCTGGCCGGCGCGGGTGCAACGCCGGATCTGTGGCCGCTGTATGGCGCGCTGGCCTCGATCCCGACGCTGCTGATCCGCGGTGAAACGTCGGACATTCTCAGCGACGCGACGCTGGCGAAGATGCTCGAGCGCAAAGCGGATCTCGAAGTGTTGCGGGTGCCGGGTCGCGGTCATGCGCCAACCCTCGACGAGCCCGTCTGCCGCGCGGCGATCGCGGCGTTCCTGCAGCGGGTTGGAGCAGCCGAGAAGGGTCGCTGACGTGGCCCTTCGCACTGGGGCACTGGTTGCAGCAGCGATGCTGCTCGCAGCCTCTGCGGTAGCCGCCTCCGCCGCAGACCTGCGATATGAGTTCGATGGCGTCAGTGACGATCTGCTCAGCGCCGGACTTGGTGCGGTCGGACTACGAGGTCCGCTGCCGGCCTTCGCGGATCCAGTGCAGCCAACGCGCGCAGAACTGCGGCGCCGCGCGGTCTATCAGAACTACCGCGGGCTGGTGGATCTGCGCGCTGAGAGTGGCTTCGGCACGCGTTACGGCCCCAGGGCAGGCGCGCCGGGTATCGCTGGCGTCGAGATCCTGACGCGACTGCGGGCTGCCGACGGTGCGACCACGGCCGCGATGCTGCAGATCCCGCGCGACTTCAGCATCGGGAAACCGTGCCTGATCGTCGCGGTGTCTTCGGGTTCACGCGGCATCTATGCAGCCTTGCCGACGGCAGGCGAGTGGGGTCTGAAGCGCGGTTGCGCCGTCGTGCATACCGACAAGGGCACTGGCATGGGTCTGTTCGACGTCGACCGTGGCGCCGGACCGCGGATCGACGGCACCGTCACGACGGATGCCACCGATCCATTGATCGGTTACGCACCCGACGCGGCGGCGGTAGAGGCGCTGCGCCGCCGGGCGCCACACACGTTGCTGCTCAAGCACGCGAACTCTGGCGTCAACCCGGAAGCCGATTGGGGCGCGAATGTGCTGCAGGCCGCGCAGTCAGCGTTGCAGCTGTTGAATCGTGAGCTGAAACCAAAGCTCGACACGCCGCTGACGCCGGCCAACACCGAGGTCATTGCCGTCGGCATATCGAACGGCGGCGGAGCGGTGCTGCGCGCGCTGGAGCTCGACCGCGGCGCGATGTTCGATGCAGCGGTCGTCTCCGAACCGAACATCAACGTCAGCGGTGCGTTGACGGCGTTGCGCCTGCGCCAGGGAGAGGGCGAGGGCGAGCGCGTTCGAAAGTTGCCGCCCCTGCCTCTGTATGACTACGCGACGCTGCATGCTTTGCTGCAGCCTTGCGCGATGCTTGCGGAGTCTGACGCGACCGCCCCGTTGCTGGCGCTGGTGCTGCTCGCACGCGAACGCCATGTGCAGCAATGCGCGGCACTGGCGCGCGCCGGACTCGTTACGGGCGGCGATACCGATGATCAGGCGCGCGAGGCTCGTGATCAGCTGATCACTGCGGGCGTGTTGCCGCAGGCGCTGCGGCTCGGCCCGCTGAACGTGCAGTTCGAGCTCTGGCTCAGCGTTGCCGCGACCTACGCCAGCGCCTACGCCGGATCCGGGAGCAACGCGATGCCCTGCGGCTTCAGCTTCGCTGCGACCGATGCAGTCGGTGCGCCGCGACCCCTGACAGACGCGGAGCTGGCGGTGGCCTTCAGCGATGGCAGCGGGATCGCGCCGACGGGCAGTGTTTCGCTGGTTCGTGACGCAGGTGCGGGGCGCAGTGCGTCAGCCGCGCGCAGCTTTGACGCGTTGCAGTGCCTGCGCGAGCAGCAGACGGCGCTGCGTCCGGCGATCGTGGCGACCGAGTCGCGCGCGCGGCCAGGGCGACGGCCGGTCATCGTGCTGCACGGCCGGCAGGATGGACTGGTGCCCGTGAATTTCAGTTCGCGTGCCTACTATCAGGCGGTGCCGAAGCGCTCGCGAAGTGAGCTGCGCTACTACGAAGTCGAACGCGGCCAGCACTTCGATGCCTTCCTGCCGCTACCCGGCATGGCGGATCGCTACGTCGCGATGCAGCCGCTGCTCAACGATGCACTCGATCTCGTGCAGCGCCGGCTCGAACACGGCACACCCCTGCCTCCCAGCCAGGTCGTTCGCACCGCCATCGTCGCACGCCCCGGCGCCGATGCGATCCGCCAGCAAAGATCCGTCCTCGTGATCCCGGAATAGAGCACCTTCCATGCTGAGTCTTGCCGGCCTCGTGCTGGGTCTTGCGCTGCTGATCTACCTGACCCTGCGTGGTACCGAGCTGTTGCTCGCGGCGCCGCTGTGCGCTTTGTTCGTCGCCGTCACGAGCGGCTTCGCGTTCTTTCCGCAGCTGGCCGCAGAAGGCGCACCGAGTTTCACCGATGCTTACATGAAGGGCTTCGTCGGCTTCGTGCAGGCATGGCTGTTCATGTTTCTTCTCGGTTCGCTGTTCGGCAAAGTCATGGAAGCCAGTGGCGCGGCCGACAGCATCGCACGCTGGATCGTCGCGCGGATCGGCAGCCGGTACGCGGTTGCCGCGGTCGTGCTGGCCTGCGCGGTGTTGACCTACGGCGGCGTGAGTCTGTTCGTGGTGGCGTTCTCGGTCTATCCGATGGCGCTGTCCTTGTTCCGGGTAGCCGATCTGCCGCGGCGCTTCGTTCCGGCGGCCCTCGCTTTCGGATCCGTGACGTTCACGATGACCTCGGCCGGCTCACCGGAGATCCAGAACTGGATTCCGACGCGCTTTCTCGGCACCACTCCCTATGCGGCCTGGGAGGTCAGCCTCGTCGTCGCTCTGCTGATGGCAGCGACCGGCTACCTGTGGTTGTCGTGGATGGTGCGTCGGGCGGTTACCGCCGGAGAACACTTCGAGGCGCGCGATGATGATCCGGCCGTCGAGCAGCGTGAGCTGCCGGCGATGTGGCGCGGCCTGCTGCCCTTGCTGACGGTGCTGCTCGTCTCATTCATCTGGCATGAGGCGCTGAAAGAATCCGCGCTGATCGTCGCGCTCGGCGGCGGCGTGCTGCTGGCGATCGCGTTGAACTGGCGCTTCCTGCGTGGACGGCTCGGCGCTGCTGCGACCGGCGGCGCGCTGGGCGCGCTGGTTGCGATTGCCAACACGTCTGCAGTTGTCGGCTTCGGCAGCGTCGCCAAACTGACCGGCGGCTTCCAGGCCGCGGTCGACGTGATGACCCACCTGCCTGGAGATCTGCTGATCGGCGCAGCGGTCGCCGTCAGCGTGATCGCCGCGCTGACAGGTTCCGCCTCGGGCGGGCAGTCGATCGCGCTGCCGCTGCTCGCGCCTCACTACCTCGACCAGGGGGTCGATCCGGAAGCGCTGCATCGTGTCGTTGCGATTGCCTCCGGCGGGCTCGACTCGCTGCCGCACAACGGCTACGTGGTCACGACGCTACGCGCGATCTGTCGCGAGACCTACTCGGCAGCGTATCCGGCCTTCGCGGCGATGACGGTGATCGTGCCAGTGCTCGGGGTCATCGTCGCGCTGCTGCTGCTGTGAACTGCGCGGCCTGCCTGAACTGCAGTTGCCGCCGCTGCCGCGCCATTCCTTCACGGCCACTCTTCCGCAAGTAGACCATAAAGATTGCTGTCGTGGGCCTTGCCCTTTTCGAGGGCGCATAGCCATCGCATCGAACGAGTGACAAAGCACTGCACGGAGTGCTTCGCTCCGGAGACCCTGGCCCCAGTGGGCGCGACCCGACACCTATCCCAGCTCTGCCTGCCAACCACGCCTCAGCGTCCTGTGCCGAATGCCACGCTTGGTACGGGAGGAACCGTGTTGTGGCGGGGTCTCCGTTGACCGCCATCAAGTCTTCAAGGTGTTCCGGGCCTGCCGCTCGAATCAGGAGGCGCTGAGATACAAGCTCCATTGTTGGGACGTTCACGGGAGCGATGGCAGTCGCCACTCGTGCTCCCTGACCATCAGGCTCGTTGGGAGACACCTGGTGCCGTCGATTCTTGTCGGATGACCGGGCGGCTCGCCAGTGTTTCGATGCAACTGGACCGCCAGCGTCGCGATGCAGGTGCAACGCCAGCCGCTAGTTCGACCTTGCGACGCTGCGGTTATAGCCGATCGACACCAGGATCGAGATCGCGAGGATGCTGCCGATGATGCCGAGCGACCACTGGATCGGAAACTTGCCGCCGAAGGCTTCGTTGAGCCAGACCATCTTGAGTCCGACGAACACCAGAATGATTCCCAGGCCGTACTTCAGGAACTGGAACGCGCGGACCATGTGCTGCAGCACGAAGAACAGGGAACGCAGCCCCAGGATGGCGAAGATGTTCGAGGTGAACACGATCAGCGGTTCATTGGTCAGCGCGAAGATCGCCGGGACCGAATCAATGGCAAAGATGATGTCGCTGAACTCGATGAACACCAGCGCGACGAACAGCGGGGTGACCCAGGTCTTGCCATCCACCTGGATCCAGAACCGGTCGCCATGGAACTGCGGCGTGACCGGGAAGATCCTGCGCACAGCGCGGATGATGGGATTGTTGTCGGGGTTGAGCGGCTTCTCGGGCAGGAACAGGATCTTGATGCCGGTGGCGATCAGGAAGATCCCGAACACGATCACGACCCAGTGGTACTGCATCAGCACCGCGCCGAGCGAGATGAACAGCGCGCGGAATGCGATCGCACCGAGGATGCCGTAGAACAGTACTTTCTGCTGGTACTGCACCGGCACGGCGAAGTACGCGAACACGGCGACGAATACGAACACGTTGTCGACCGCCAGCGCGTACTCCACGACATAGCCGGCGAGGAACTCGAGTGCGGTGTTCTGCGCGAGCGCTTGATAGTCAAGACCGGCAAGCTCAGGTCGCCCGGGCAGCGACTGCAGCATGTAGTAGTACAGCCCGAGGTTGAAGCACAGGGCGAGTGAGATATACGCCACGCTGCGGACCGAGGCTGCCTTGACCGATACCTCACCCGAGCTGCGTGAAAACACGCCGAGATCGAACGCGAGCACAGCCAGCACGAACACGACGAAGCCGGCGTAGAACCACCAGTAGTTGGCAAACGGAAACAGCAGAATATCCTGCATCGAAGCTAGTCCTGATTCGGAGCGCCCGCTGCGGGCGGCGCTGGGCGGTCGGACTTGCGGGCGGCGAGCACCGACTTGACGAGCAGGTGGGCACTGACGGGCGCGGTGATGAACAGGAAGATCGCAATCAGCGCTGGCCGCAGGTCCGGCTCGCCGGCCTGCGTCCCGAAGAACAGGGCGGACGCGACCAGCAGGCAGCCCACGCCCAGTGTCGAAGCCTTGGTCGGCCCGTGGATGCGCTTGTAGAAGTCGTGCAGCTTGGCAAAGCCCCACGAACCGATCAGCGCGAACGCGCCGCCAATCAGCAGCAGTGCGGCGATCAGCACATCAAAGAACATCGCGAGGCTACTCAATGATGTCTCCGCGCAGCAGGAAGCGCGCCAGCACGACCGTGCCAATGAATCCGAGCAGACCAATCACCAGTGCCGCTTCGAAGAACGACGGCTCCGAAAACCGGATGCCGCTGGCGATCAGCAGTGCCAGCACATTGATATAGAGCGTATCGAGCGCCAGGATGCGATCGGCCGGCGAAGGGCCGCGCAACAACCGGTAGCCGCACAGCAGCAGCGCAAGGCTCAGCATCACGATGGCGGCGGAAGCCGCGATGAGTACGAGCTCGCTCACGGAAAGATCTCCCGCAATGGCGCTTCATAGCGCTGGCGTATCTCGGCGATCAGCGCCTGTTCGTCATCCAGGTTGAAGACGTGCACCAGTAGCCAGTGGCCATCCTCGGAGATGTCGACGGACAGCGTGCCCGGCGTCATCGTGACCATCGCGGCGAGCACGGCCTTACCCTGCTGGCTCTCGATGGTCAGTGGCATCCATACGAATCGCGAGTGGATCGCGTCCTCAGGGCCCAGAATCCGTCGCGCGACTTCGACGTTGGCGACGACGACGTCACGCAGAAAGACGCCCAGCAGTCGCAGTGCGATCAGCGGGCGCTGCATGACGGTATCGTGCGGCCACAGCGATGCGAGCATCGGCGGCACGGCCATGCCGATCAGCGCTCCAAGCAGCAAGTGCGCCGGGTGCAGCGTCTGATTCAGCAGCAGCCACAACAGCAGCAGCATCAGGCTGCGCAGCGGGAACGGCAGCCAGCTCATTTCGTGCGCTCCACGGGTGCCGTCGTCAGCACTGCCTGCACGTAGCGTTCGGGGGTGGCGATCTGGGCGCCAGCCTGCATCGCATAGCGCTGCAGCGGCGCTGCGAACACCACATAGGCAATGCCCGCCCCGAGCATCAGTACCAGCGCTGCGACGGTGCCGTGCGCACTGGCTGCAGGCGGTGCCGGTCGCGGCGCTTCGGGATCAGGCTCGACGGCCATCGGCTTCCAGAACAGCACGCTGCCCGCGCGCGACAGAGCAATGATTGCGGCGAGGCTCGCTGCCAGCACGAACAGCCAGATCGCAGTCGCCGAAGGTGCTGTGGCGACGCTCGTCAACAGCACTGCCTTGGCGATGAACCCGGATGCCGGCGGCAGCCCGGCGATGACTGCCGCGGCAATAAAGAAGCTCGTGCCGAGCACCGCGGCGTGCGGCATTGGCGCTGCAACGGAAATCCGGTCCGACAGTGCCGACCCGCGGGCGCGGGCGATCAGGTCGGCCGTCAGGAACATCGCCGCTGCCGCGAACGTCGTATGCGGGAGATAGAAGACTGCGGCGCCAAGACTCGCGGCATCGCCAACTGCGCCGACGGCGACCAGCGTTCCGGCGGAACCTGCGATCAGCCAGCAGTTCAGCGTGCGCAGGTTGCGCGCAGCGAGCGCGCCGCAGGCCGCGAGCGCAATCGTTCCAAGTGCCGCGACCAGCATCCACGGCGCCCCGATGCCGGACAGCACACCGGCCTCGGCGCCGAACACCAGCGGATAGACGCGCAGGATCGAATACACGCCGACCTTGGTCATGATCGCGAACAGTGCCGCGACCGGTGCCGTTGCTGCGGCATAGGTACCCGGCAACCAGAGACCCAGTGGCAGCAGGGCCGACTTGATCGCAAACACGATCAGCAGCACGAGCCCCGCGCTGTGCGCGAGTGCGACATCCTGGGGCGCCAGCTGCGGTATGCGGACCGCAAGGTCCGCCATGTTCAGGGTGCCGACGACGCCATACAACAGGCCGACCGCGAACAGGAACAGCGATGAGCCGAGCAGGTTGATCGCAATGTAATGGACGCTGGCGCGGACGCCGTCGCGGCCCGAGCCCTGCAGCAGCAAGGCGTACGAGGCGATCAACAGCACCTCGAAGAACACGAACAGGTTGAACAGATCCGTGGTCAGGAACGCCCCACAGAGTCCGGCGATCTGGAATTGCAGCAGGCCGTGAAAGCCGCGGCTGCGCTGCGCCAGTGAATCACCCGCGGCGAGCTGGCAGGCGAGCGCGACCAGCAAGGTTACGACCAGCATGGCGCTGCTGAGCCGATCGACTGCCAGCGAGATGCCGAAGGGCGCAGGCCAGTTGCCAAGCTGATAGGGGATGACGCTGCCGTCGGCGGTGGCCAGTGCGAGCGCAATGCTGCAAGCCAGTAGGCCCAGAATCGAAACCATACTCAGCGCTGCTGCGAGGCGCACGTGTCGGGTGCCGAGGGCCACCAGCAGGGCACCGACGAGCAGCGGTACCATGACCGGCAGGATGGCCAACTGGTCCATCAATCCCAGCGCCATCAGCGTGCATCCTCATCGGCACGGCCGGCGTCGGCAGAGTCGTCGCCGAACTCCGCGTCCGAGCGCAGTGCGATGACGATCAGCACCGCGGTCATCGCAAACCCGATCACGATCGCCGTCAGCACCAGCGCCTGTGGCAAGGGATCCGAATGATTCGCGAGCGTGGGCGCAAGGCCATCGCGCAGGATCGGGTAGCGATCGACGGCCACGCGCCCCATCGCAAACAGGAACAGGTTGACGGCATACGACAGCAGCGTCAGCCCGAGCACGACTTCGAAGGTCCGCGCACGCAGCAGCAGATAGACGGCGACTGCCGTCAGCACGCCAATACCGCTTGCCAGCAGCAGCTCCATCAGCGCGGCCCCACGTTGACTCTGCCGAGCCGAGTCAATGCCAGCGTTACCGCGCCGGTAACGGTTGCGAACACGCCGATGTCGAAAAACAACGCGGAGGCAATCGGAATCTTGCCGATGATCGGCACTTCAGGTGTCAGATAGGTGCTGGTCAGGAACGGGTAACCGAGCGCGAGGCTGACGACTCCTGTGAGTCCGGCGATGAACAGGCCCCAGCCGATCCACGCTTCGTAATTGATGCGCTGTCGCTCCTCGACCCAGCTCGTGCCGCGAGCGAGGTATGGCAGCAGCAGGCCCAGCGCCAGCACCAGTCCGGCGATGAAGCCGCCGCCCGGCAGGTTGTGTCCGCGCAGGAAGAACCAGATCGCCACGACAGCGGCCGCCGGCACCAGTGCGCGGCTGGTCATGGACAGCATCAATGAGAAACCCTGGCCGGCTGCGGCGAGTTTCTCGGCGCTGATCGAGCTGCGCCGCGGCCGGTAGTCCTGCAGCACGCCGACGATGATCAGCGCAGCGATGCCGAGCACTGCGATCTCGCCGAGCGTGTCGAGCGCGCGGAAGTCGACAATGATGACGTTGACAGCGTTGGTGCCGGCCGCACCGGGCACCGAGTTGGCGAGCAGCCATGGCGCAACTGCGCTGACCGAGGGTCCCGTCAGCACGACCGCCACGGCGACCGTGACGCAAATACCGGCGGCAGCCGCGAGCAGCCCGTCCCGCCAGCGGCGCGAAGCGTTCGCCGGCAGCGGATCGGCGCGGGCCGGCAGGTAGTTCAGCGCGAGCATCAGCAAAACGACCGAAGCGATCTCGACCAGCAGTTGCGTCAAGGCCAGATCGGGCGCCGACAGCAGCGCAAAGGTAATGCTGACGATGAGGCCGATGCCGCCGAGCAGCAGCACGGCCGTGAAGCGGTCGCGATGCAGCCACAACAGCCCCAGCGTCGCCGCGAGACCGACGGCCCACAGCACGGTGGCCAGCAGGGGCGGCACATTGATGGCGAGCGTAAGTGAGGCGGCGTTGGCGGCCCTTGGAGTCAGCCAGGGGGCCACGGCGACGGTGATGGTGACGGCGACGATCAGCGCCATCGAACGGTGTAGTCGGCCGGTGGCGAGCCAGCGAATTACGGCGCGTGAGCCGTTCAGCAAGGCCCGCAGAATTGAATCGAAGATCTGCCGGCCGCCATAGACGATGTGCACGTGGTCGTGCAGCCGGAACAGCCGTTGCAGCGACAGATAGAAGGCCGCGCCCAACGCCAATGCCAGCACGCTCATGATCAGCGGCAGGTTGAAACCGTGCCAGATCTTCAGCGAGTAGTAGGGCAGCTCACCGCCTATCACCGAAGCCGCGGCAACCTCCAGCAGCGGCCCGATGGCGACAGCCGGAAACAAACCTACGAACAGGCACAGGCCCGCCAGCACGCCAACCGGCACCAGCATCCAGAATGGTGGGTCATGTGGCTTTCGCGGCAGTCCGATCGGTTCGCCGTTCCAGAACACGTCGTGGATGAAGCGCATCGAATAGGCGACCGAGAACCCGGCTGCAACGGTCGCGAGCACTGGCACCAGCACTGAAAAGACGCCGAAGGAGTCGAGTCCGATGGTCTCGGCGAAGAACATTTCCTTCGACAGAAAGCCGTTCAGCAAGGGCACGCCCGCCATGGCGGCCGAGGCGACGATTGCGAGCACCGCGGTGATCGGCATGTATTTCCACAAGCCATTCAGTGCGCGCATGTCGCGCGAGCCCGACTCGTGATCGATGATGCCTGCCGCCATGAAGAGGGAAGCCTTGAAGGTCGCGTGGTTCAGGATGTGAAACACCGCAGCGATCGATGCAAGCCGCGTGTCGAGGCCGAACAGCAGGGTGATCAGCCCGAGATGGCTGATCGTTGAATAGGCCAATAGACCCTTCAGGTCATGCTGGAACACGGCGATGTAGGCGCCGACCACGAGCGTCGCCAGTCCCACCGAGGTGACGATGTAGAACCACGGATCAGTGCCGGCAAGCGTCGGATGCAGGCGCGCGATCAGGAAGATGCCGGCCTTCACCATCGTCGCCGAGTGCAGGTAGGCCGAGACCGGCGTTGGGGCAGCCATTGCCTGCGGCAACCAGAAGTGAAACGGCACCTGCGCGGACTTCGTGAACGCACCGGCCAGCACCAGCAGCAGCGCGGGCAGGTAGACGCTGCTTGATTGCAGCACCGTCGCCGACTGCAGTACCACGTCGAGCTTGTAGCTGCCAACCGTCTGGCCGATCAGCAGCACACCGGCCAGCAGCGCAAGGCCGCCGGTGCCCGTGATCACGAGCGCCATCCGCGCGCCCTGACGGGCATCGCTGCGATGCTGCCAGTAGCCGATCAGCAGAAACGACGACAGGCTGGTCAGCTCCCAGAAGATCACCAGCAGGATCAGGTTGTCTGCGAGCACGATGCCGAGCATGGCGCCCATGAACAACATGAAGAACGCAAAGAAGCGCGCCATCGGATCGGCGCTGGACAGGTAATAGCGCGCGTACAGCACCACCAGTGCACCGATGCCGAGCACAAGGCCAGCGAACATGAAGGCGAGGCCATCGGCGCGGAAGCCGAGATCGGCGCCCGCGAGCGGCAGCCAGGGCCAGGCGACGGCCGGCACGAGGCCTGCGAACACGTCCGGTGTGAAAGCCAGCAGCAAGCCGAGGGCAAGCAGCGTGAACGCACCGGCGACGCCCGCAGCCAGGTTGCGCGCGTAGTTCGGCAGCGTGAACAGGATCGCCGCCGCGATGAACGGCAGCGCGACGATCCACGCGAGGCTTACAGCGGGGCTGGCCGGGTCTTCCATGCGCGAGCCACGACGATGATGAGGGTAAGCGCCGTCAATGGCAGCACAAAAGCCTGCATGACGAGCGAGTAGGTCGCCAGCACGTCATGGCGCTGCGCCGCGAGGATCAGGTAGGCCGTATAGGCGACGTAGTAACCGAGGAACACGGCTCCCTCCCAGCGCGCGATAGTCCGTCCGGTGAAGAAGATCGGCAGGCAGGCGATGGCGACCGCAATCATGACCAGCATGTCGAAGCGCAGCAGCGAGGGCGCAACGGCCAGCGCCGTCGGCGCGACCAGCGACGAGATGCCGAGCACGCACAGAATGTTGAAGATATTGCTGCCGATCACATTGCCGACGGCTATGTCGCGTTGACCCTTCAACGCAGCGGTCACGGACGCGGCGACCTCGGGCAGCGAAGTGCCCGCGGCCACGATCGTGAGCCCGATCACGAGCTCCGAGACGCCCAGCGCCTTGGCAATCGTGGTGGCTGCCTCGATCAGCCAGCCTGAACCCAGCACCAGCAGCACAAGACCCGCGGCAATCAGCAGCAGCTGCACGGGCAGCTTGTCGTCCCAGGCGGTGCGGTGCGCCAGTGAGTCGGCGATGTGCCGTTCTCCGGCGTACTCGCTCTGCAGCGCCTGGGTTTGTCGGCGGCTCTGCCAGATCAGGAAGGTCGTATAGCCGGCGAGCAGGATCACGAACACCGCACCCTCGCCACGCGAAATGCCGCCATCGAGCGAGACGGCGAACAGCAGCAGTGAGGCACCGATCATGATCGGCACTTCCTGGCGGATGATCTGCCCATCGACGACCAGCGGAGTGATCAATGCCGACAGGCCGAGAATCAGCAGCACGTTGAAGATATTGCTGCCGACCACATTGCCGAGCGCGATGTCGACCTCGCCGGCGGCGGCGGCCTGCAAGGACACGGCGAGTTCGGGTGAACTGGTGCCGAACGCGACCACCGTCAGGCCCACGACCAGTGGCGAAATGCCGGTCGAAATCGCAAGTTTCGAGGCGCCGCGAACCAGCAGTTCGCCGCCGACGATCAACAGGATCAGCCCGCCGGCCAGCAACGCAAGCGTCATCAATGCCCCATCCATGGAAAACCACCATCTTACTGGTTTGGCAGGGCTCTCGCGCGTAGCGCACGGCCGACGACGACGACGACGACGACGACCAGCGTCAGCGCTGTCAGCGGCAGCACAAAGCTCTGCATGACCAGGGTGTAGGTGGACAGTGCGTTATGCTGCTGGGAGGCCAGGATCAGATACAGGGTGTAAGCGGCGTAGTAGCCAAGGAAAACCGCCCCCTCCCAGCGGGCGATGCTGCGGCCGGTGAAGAAGATCGGCAGGCAGGCGACGGCGACCGCAATCATGACCGGCATGTCGAACCGCAGCAGTGCCGGGGCGACCGGCAGGGCAGCTGGAGCGATCAGCGACGAGAAGCCAACGACGCACAGGATATTGAAGATGCTGCTGCCGATCGCGTTGCCGACGGCGATGTCGCGCTGTCCCTTGATGGCCGCGGCGAGCGTCGCTGCGACCTCCGGCATTGAAGTTCCCGCGGCAAGAATAGTCAGGCCGATGATGAGCTCCGAGACGCCGAGCTGTTGTGCGATGGTCGTTGCCGCGATAACCAGCCAGCGCGAGCCGACCAGCAGCAGGGCCAGTCCGCCGGCGATCAACGCCAGTTGCACCGGCATCGGCTCGTCCCAGTGGGTTCGGCGCGAGATCGAATCGGCGATGTGTCGCTCGCCGGCGTACTCGCTCTGAAGTTCGGCCGTCTGGCGCCGGCTCTGCCAGATCAGGAAAGTCGAATAGATGATCAGCAGTGCCACGAACACGCCGCCCTCACCGCGGGAGATCTCACCGTCCTGGGAAAATGCGAACAACAGCAGCGAAGCGCCGATCAGGATCGGGACTTCCTGGCGGATGATCTGGCCGTCGACGACCAGCGGGGTGATCAAGGCGGCGAGACCAAGAATAAAAAGTATGTTGAGGATATTGCTGCCGACCACATTGCCGAGTGCCAAATCGACTTCGCCACCGGCCACGGCCTGCACCGACACGGCCAGCTCCGGTGAGCTGGTGCCGAATGCGACCACCGTCAGACCGACCACCAGCGGTGAGATGCCGGTCGAAATCGCCAGCTTCGACGCGCCGCGTACCAGCAGTTCGCCGCCGGCGATCAGCAGCAGCAGGCCGCCTACAAGTAGCGCCAGCGTCATGCTCGCACCCCCTGCTGCAACGCGAGGATCACCAGCTGTCGCTGCAGCCACTCGCTGCGTGACGCAGGCTGCAACAGACCCATACGCCGCAGCAGGGGCAGCTCACGCGTCGAGGCCCGCCGCAGCAGTGCGCTGGCGACGGTGCGCAGGCGCAGAGTCGGCGTCGCAGTTTTCTCTTTGAGGAAGCGCAAGGCATGGGACAACGTGACCTCTTCGTCGGTCAGATCAGTGCCAAACGGATACTCGGAAAACAGACCGGCGCGTCGATGCGAAGACAGTGCCCGTTCCAGCGACTGCGGTAGATTGTTGCGATGGAGCGCCGGAATCTGGTGATCGCGCGCGATCTTGCCAGCACCCTTTGCCTGCTCCAGCAGGGCGGCCTGGAAGCGGGAGTCGCAGATATTCAGCAGCGCCGCAATGCACTCGGCGTCGGTCCGTCCGCGCAGGTCCGCGCTGCCGTACTCGGTTATGACGACGTCGCGCAGATGGCGCGGGATCGTCGTGTGGCCGTAGTTCCAGATCAGGTTGGAAGTCAGCGCGCCGTGCGCGGAACGGGTGGCGCGCACGCACAGGATGGAGCGCGCATCGGGCAGCGCATGCGCCATCGCGACGAAGTTGTACTGGCCACCGACCCCGCTGACCACGCGTCCGTCCGCAAGCGCATCGGAGACCGCGGCACCGAGCAAAGTCACCATCATCGTCGTGTTGACGCAGCGCATCGCCGCGCGCTGCAGCACGCGCAGGTCGTAGTCGTCGCCATACAGCTGGTTCACATACCCGACGCCGCGCATGTCGAACTGCGCCCGCTCAGCGTCTGAAAGTTCGCTCAGGCGAGAATAAAACGCAGCCGGCCCGACGAAGAAGCCTGCATGCAGCACATGGCCGTTTCGCAATTCTCGACCGAGGCAGCTTGCGGCGAGCCCCCGGCGAGCGGTGTCCGTGTCGAGTCGGGCGTCCAGCCATCGTCCGTCGGGCGCGCGGATCCGACCGTCCTCGTAGCGGCAATCGCGCTTGAACACGCCAAACTCTTGAAGCGCTTCGAACTCGGACTCGCTGAGCACAGGCCCCACGCCGACATGCAGCAGATCCTCGAGGATTCGCGCATCGAACCGATCCTCGAGATTGCCGCGCGCGATCAGCTGCGCCAGCGGCAGCGAGTCGTAGACCCGGCGCCGCAGCACGCCGGCGCGCCACAGATCGAGCAGTTGGTCGACGAACATCTCGGTCGAAGCGAACAGGCCGGTGCGGAATGCGTCACGCCCCCCATCCTGCTCGATCAAAGCGGCCGAACGCTCCGCCCCGATGTCGATCAGTGCCTGGCGATAGGCGCTGGTCTGCTGGTGCCGCAGCAGCAGTGCGTAACACAATGAGTCACCGAGTTCGCCGATGCCGATCTGCAGCGTGCCGCCATCGCGAATCAGGCAGCTTGCATGCAGGCCGATCGCGTGATCGACCGTCGACAGTGCGGGGTTCGGCGGACAGAAAAGGCGGTGCTCGACGCGAGGGTCGTCAACCAGGTAGTCGAACTCGGTGGCCGGCAACTCAGCACTGCCTGCCATGTAGGGCAGCTCGGAGTGAGCCTGGGCAATCAGCACAATCTGCGCGCCGTCGGCACGTCGCTGTGCGAGCAAGGGCAACAGATCCAGCGTGACATCCGGATTAGAGGACAGCGAAACGCGCGCTTCGGCGCCGCTGCCGCGCACGGCGACCAGTTGCGCGATGACGTTGACACCGCGTGCCATGATGTCGCGGGCCACGTGGGTGTAGTTGGCGGACAGATAATTCTGCTGAGATGCAATCGCCTGCAGCGACGCGCCGGGTTCAAGGAAGAACTCGATGACGCGGATGTTCGCAGGCATTGTGCCTTCGCGCAGCGCGCGGCAATACAGTGGTTCTTCGTAGTTGCCGAACACGCGTTGCACCAGTGGTTCCACCAGGCGTCGTTCGAGTTCGCTCGATCCTTTGGGTCGCTGCAACGACAGCGCAGTGATGATCGTCAGATCGAGCGCTGGGTCCTTGAGCGCGCGGCGCCAGAACTCGTTGACGAGCGGAACGGGTTTGCCTATGCCGAGGGGTGCGGCGAGCACGATCCGCGGGCCGACGCGCCGCAGAGTTGCATCGACGCACTCACCGACGTCGTGAAGTCTCTGAACCATATGCCTGGAAGCCTGCGCTGCCGTATCAGTCGGCGAGCAGGCGCACCGAGAAACTCAGGCGGACTGCGTTATCGACCCATTCCGTCGAGCGCCACTCGCCCTGGCCGACGCCGAAGTCCAGGCGCTGGATCGTCGCGGCGCCACGCAGGTAGATGACGTCACGGCCCGATTCGCGGGTGCGCTTGAGCGTGACCGGAATGACCAGCGGCCGGGAAACGCCGCGCAGTGTCAGCTGGCCATTCAGCTTGATGTTTCCGTCTGCAGCCAGGCGCAGGGCAGGCACCTCGAAGCGCGCGGTCGGGTGCGTGGCGACATCAAAGAGTTCGGCGCCGCGCAGCAGGCCATCGCGATCGGCGTCGCGGGTGTTCAAGGATGCCATGTCCACCTGCACCCGCAGCGCTGCCGGCTCCGAAGGCGCGGATCCGCTCTGCAGCGTTGTGCTGAAGCGCTCGAAACGGCCGCGCGAGTTGGCCCCGGCCTGCCGGAACTCGAATTCGAGTGTGGAGGCGGCCGGGTCGAGCACGAAGCGGGCAGTAGCGGCGCCCGCCTCCGGCATTGGCCAGAGCAGCAGGCCCGCCACTGCAAATGGCAGCATCCGCCGCAGCACATCGTCGCGCTTGAAGAAGTGATGCCGCAATGCGCCGAGCAGATGCAGCACACTGACTGCGATCAGAGCGGACGCCAGCAACTCGTGAGTGTCGTGCAGGGTCTCGTAGAGTCTCTCGTTCGGTCCGACAAGGTCCGGAAGCTGCAGCAGTCCGAACCAGCTGACCGGATAGTTCTTGGCCGACGACATCATCCAGCCGCTCAAGGGCATCGCGAACAGCAGTGCATACAGCAGCCCATGCGTGCCGCGCGCAATGCGCGCCTCGAACGGCCGTGTGTCGCGCGGCATCTGTGGCGTGCGATTCAACAGGCGCCAGATCAACCTCAGCACTGCAAGCCCGAGGATCGTGATGCCGAAGGACTTGTGCCTCGCCAGCGTGGCGAGTTTCTCGAGCCCCAGCGGCAGATCTTCGGCGATCTCGGCCAGCACGAACTGGCCGATGATCAGCAATACGATCAGCCAGTGCAGGATCTTGGCCGGTGTGCCCCAGGCCGTGGTGGTATTGCGCAGCATGATCCCCGTAAGCTAACCGGCGTGGCAGGCGGAATCAAAGTGGACGGCGTGGATCGGTCATGGACGCGCCTGGTGTTGTGCTTGCTGCTGATGGTTGCCGCGCTCGGCGGCTGTGCCCGACCTGAAGTGGGCTCAGGGCTTCCGGCAGACGTGCCGGCCGTGGGCTCCGCCACGACTTCCGCTCCGCAGCAGCGGCCGGTGGGTCGTGCTTTCGCGGTGCTGGCTGACGAATCGCTGCTGACGATCCGGGCCTACCGCGCGGGCACGCTCGCGCGGCTCGGTCACAATCACGTGATTGCGTCCCGACACCTGCGCGGCTCGGTGCTGCTGGCTGAACCGCGCGCCGCATCATCGCTGCAGCTGCTTGTACCGGTGGCGCTGCTGAGCGTGGATGAGCCGGAGCTGCGTGCACTGGCCGGTGCCGATTTCGAGGCGCCCGTACCGGATTCGGCCCGCGACGGCACGCGCACCAATCTGCTCGGCGAGGCGCTGCTGGATGCCGGGCGCTATCCGGGGATCGAAATCTCGAGCGTCGGCCTGCGTGATCTACGGACTGAAGATGCAACGACGTCAACGGCGATCGCTGACCTGAAGCTGCGCGTGCGTGATCGCGACGCAATTGTTGCGATTCCGGTGCGCATGGCGCGCGTCGCTGCCGATCGGCTGCGGCTCGACGCGGAGTTCGAACTGCGCCAGTCTGAGCTCGGACTGCAACCGTTCTCAGTGATGCTCGGAGCCTTGCAGGTTGAGGACAGGCTGCTGTTCGAGCTGGTGCTGGTGGCGAGCGCTGGCCGCTGGCCAGTCGTGCCCGCCGACTCTGCCGCTGGCAGCGACGCGCCGCTCTAGGATCGTTGAACGACGACGCGCCGCACTTCGGCGTGCGGGAGTCTGACGTGTCTGCAATGATCGACCGCCGCTTTGGCCCTGTCCACCTCGCGCCGGGGGTGAGTCCCTGGAATGCCACGACCTACGTTTTCGCGGCGTTCATCACGATCGGCATGCTGGCCTTCGTCAGCTTCATCCAGCCGTATCTGCTCAACGCCAACCTGCAGGTGCCGGACGCTCAGCAGGGTCGCGCGCTCGGGCTGCTGGGGTTCAGCAACGAGATCGTGTCACTGCTGCTGGTCGCGCCGATCGGTGCGCTGGCCGACAAGATCGGGCGTCGGCCGGTGTACTCGGTCGGCTTCCTGTGGCTCGCCTGCGGGTTCTTCCTGTATCCGCTGGCACGAACGTTTCCGCAGCTGTTGGCATGCGCGCTGTTCTTCTCTGTTGGTGTGTCTGCGGTCGGTTGCATGCTCGCGACGGTGCTTGCGGATACGCCCAAGGAGGAATCTCGCGGGCTGATGGTCGGCATCACCGGTTTCTGCCAGGGGGTCGGCGCAACGCTCGCGGTGCTGATCCTCGGTCGGCTGCCGCAGCGGTTGACCGACTCGGGTATCGATACGATCGAGGCCGGTCGCATCACGCTCGGCATCGCCGCCGGGCTGTGCCTGCTGACGGCGGCGATCTGCTGGCTCGGGCTCAAACGTGGCACACCGAGTCAGATCGGCGAACGCGAACCGCTGATTCAGCTGCTGCGTACCGGCGTGGCCGCAGCCAAGAGCAACCCGCGGATCTGGTTTGCCTACCTGCTGCAGTTCGTGTCGTTCGCCGACCGGATCGTGATCGGCACATTTTTCTCTGCGCGCCTGCAGCAATCGGCGATCGCCGATGGCCTGACGGTCGCGCAGGCTGCGTCGATCTCGACCAAACCCTACGTCATTGCCAGCGCAGCAGGCCTGGTGTTCGCGATTTTCTTCGGCTTGATGCTCGACAGGATCGATCGGATCACGGCCGGCGTGATCGCGATGGGAATCGCGTCAGTCGGATACATCGCCGGCGGCTTCGTCGGCAATCCGAACAGCGACATGATCGTGCCGGTCGCGATCCTGCTGGGTCTCGGGCAGATTTCCGCAATCATCGCGAGCCAGACGGTGCTCGGCCAGGAGGCGCCGCAGGACGTACGCGGCGCGGTTTTTGGCCTCGCGGGCATCTGCGCCTCGCTCGGCGTTCTGTTCACGACCTCAATCGGCGGTTGGCTCTATGACGCCGTCGGCAAAGGCAGTCCGTTCTTCCTGATCGGGGTCGTCAACCTGCTGATCATGTTTTTCGGCATCCACCTGTTACGCCGCAGATAAGCCGGTCAACTTTCGGGCGCGAGCAGCAGCAGCGTCCCTTCCGGTGCTGCGATCAGCGCATGCGTCTCGGGGTCGAGGCCCCGAGGCAGTTCCGGTGAGAATCCCGTTCCAGCAGCTCTCAGCGCCGCGATGCGCGTACTGATCGTCGAGTCGGTGAATACCAGCAGCGGTTGATCGAAGAAGCGCGGCCGATGCAGCGCGATGTCGATGCCGTTGTAGGTCAGCGGCAGATGTGGGTATGGCAAGTCGGCTGCTTCGAGAGCCACAAATCCCAGTTGCTCCCAGAAGGGTCTGGCGGTGTCGGTACTGTCACAGGGAAGGCTGAACGCGCTGAAATCGCCGCAGGCTGTTACATCCTGCACGCGGCGCTCGGTCGGGAAATACGTGCGCGCCTCGAGCAGCGTCACCATCTGTCCGCAGGGATCACGAAAGCCGAACTCGTTGAAGGATTCCTCGGACAGCTTCGTGAAGGCCAGCGTGATGCCGGCGGACTCGTACTCGCGTGCTGCGGCAATGATTCCAGGGCGGACAAATGTCAGCGACGGCGAGGGGAACCTGTACTCGTGCAGTCCGAGAAACAGATGGCCGTCGGTCAGTACGGCATAAGGATGCGGCCAGGTATCGCCGGTCGTGCACTGCGAGAATCCGAGGGCTTCGTAGAACTGCAGCGAAGCCTGCATATCCTGCGTCTGGATACTGATCTCATGAAACTGACCCAGCATCGTGGCCTCGCGGCAACCGCCCCGTCGGAGCGAACCTCAGGGCGCTGCGGCAGCCGAAGTTATGCGCTGCACGCTGAGTTTGGTCCAGCCCTGGACGTTCTGCGTCACCAGATCCGCCAGTGCGCGGGCATGAGCAGGCCGCGCGTTCAGGGCCGGGACGTACTGGTAGCGCGTGCCGCCCGCCTCCAGGAATCGCTCGCGGTTCTCGATGTCGATCTCCTCGAGCGTCTCCAGGCAGTCCGCCGCAAAGCCCGGACACACGACCGTCACGCTGCGGATGCCGCGCTTGGGCATGTCTTCGAGTGTGTCGTCGGTGTAGGGCCGCAGCCACTTGCCGGGGCCGTACTTCGACTGGAAGGACATCGTCCAGGCGCTGTCCGGCAGGTTCAGCTCATCGGCCAGCAAGCGGGCGGTTTTCTGGCACTTGCAGAAGTACGGATCGCCCTTACGGAAGTACGCATCCGGGATGCCATGAAACGACATCAGCAGGTGATCCGTGCGGCCATGCTGCTCCCAATGCTCGACGATGCTGCTGCGCAGCGCTTCGATGTAGGCCGGCTGTTCGTGATACTCGGCGATCAGGCGCAGCTCAGGGACCCAGCGCCAGCGGCGCAGTTCGGCGAATACCTGATCGGTGACCCCCCCGGTCGACGCGCCGCAGTACTGCGGAAACATCGGCAGCACCAGGATGCGCTGCGCGCCGGCGGCGCGCAGTCGCGCGAGCGCGTCTGGCACCGACGGGTTCGCATACAGCATGCCGATCTCGACTGCAGTCGGTGCCAGGACCCGCTGCGTGAGCTCATGCGCCAACTGCTTGCGCAGATCTTCGGTGAATGTCAGCAGCGGCGAGCCACGCTCGGTCCAGATGCTGCGGTACTTGCGCGCGCTGCGGAACGGGCGCGTGCGCAGGATGATCCCGTGCAGGATCGGAAGCCAGAGCCAGCGGGGCGCCTCGACGACGCGCGGATCGCCGAGCAGCCGAGCAAGGAAACGGCGCACGTCGCGCGTGCTGGGGGAATCAGGCGTACCGGAGTTGACGAGCAGCACACCGATTCTCTCGGGCGCGCCGTGCTGGTACTGGGGAGAACCTAGATATCGCATGGGCAGGCACGATACCCAAGCAGGCCGCGCCCCGCTAGTTGTACAGGCGTCGTTTTATGGCGGCAGTTCGACCCGGGTGGTGCTCTTGATGCGTTCCATCGAAAACAGCGCGCTGACGTCCGATAGCCCCGGGACCAATGCGATCAACTGCTTGTAGACGCGGTCGTAGGCGGCTATGTCGGCGACCACGACTTTCAGCAGGTAGTCGACCTCACCGCCGATTCGGTGACATTCGGAGATTTCCGGGATCGACTTCACAGCGGAATTGAAGCGATCAAGCCAGTCGGCGCTGTGCTGGTTGGTCCGGATACGCACATAGACGGTCAGATTCAGGCCGACGCGGGTGGGCTCAACCAGCGCGACCCGGGCTCGGATCACACCATCGGCTTCCAGGCGCTTGATCCGGCGCCAGCAGGGGTTCAGCGACAGACCGACGCGATCGGCGATGTCCTGGATCGACGTCGAGGCGTCGGTTTGCAGCAGATCCAGAATGTGACGGTCTACGGAATCGAGCTCAGTCATGCGCAGAAATTAGCATAATTTGCTAAAGATGGTGTAAATGGAACCGATAAATGGGAAGTATTCGCGGATTTTGGGCGATATCCTGATATGCATCGATTGCAGCTGGAGCGTGCCTTGATACAGATCTTTCGCCGCCTGTTCACGGACCACCCCGCCACGGTTAAGGAGAGCTATTTCGAGCACCTGCTGCAGGCTTCGATCTTTGGCGTCACGATGATCCTCGCAGGTCTCGCCTGCATCGTGCATGCGCTGGTTCCGGGCCTGTGCGTGACGCGCGGCAGCGATGCGATCGCGTCGCTGCACGAGCGCCTGGTCGTCAAGCGTCGGCAGCTCGCCGCAACACGAGCATCGTCAGCAGCGACGCGGTAGACAGCGCCGCGCAGAACAGCAGCACCGGCACTGGCGAACTGGTGGGCGCGAAGCCCATCGCCTGCACCGAAGCCGCGGCGATCGCCTGCTGCGAAAAACCAATCAGACTCGATGCGACGCCGGCAAACCCCGGCGCAAGCCGCACCGCGGTCGCAGTGATGTGCGGCAGCGATAAACCCTGCGCAACCGCGAGCGGAAACATCGGCAGAAACCAGTAGAGCGGGTGGGTGAACCCGAGCAGCACGAACGCCAGCGCCGCGAACGCAGACAGCGCCTGCACGAGCGAACCGATTCGCGACAGCTGCGCCATGTTCTGGGCATTGCCGCGTCTGGACACGTACAAGTTGCCGAGAAAATAGCCGCCCGACAGCAGCAGCACATACAGGCCGAAATCTGTCGCGGGTAGGCCAAGCATCTCGCTCATGACATACGGCGCTACCGAGATGAAGGTCAGATACACGGCGTAGATCACCCCGGCATCGACCGCGCAGGCGAAGAAGACCGGCTTTCGCAGCACCGCGGCCGAGGAGCTCAGCAGCTGGCGTGCGTTGCGCGTGGCCAGGGAAGCCGGGCGGGTCTCGGGCAGCATTCGCCACGCCATCGCTGCGATGACCACGCTGCCGATCAACATCACGATGAAGTTTGCGTGCCAGCCGAGGTGCTCGGTGATCACGCCACCGATGTAGGGCGAGATCGTGGTGCCCAGCATCATTGCGAGCGTCAAGTTCGCAAGCGCCCGTGCAAGCCGCCAGTCGTCGTAGAGATCGCCGACAATCGCGCGTGCCACCGTCATTCCGATCGCGCCACCCAGCGCCTGGACGACCCGCCCGACAACCAGCATGCCCAGCGTGGGTGCCAGCGCTGCAATCACACAGCCGGCTATGAATATGAACATGCCGGTCATCACGACCGGCCGCCGGCCAAACCGGTCTGAGGCAGGGCCCGCAAACAGGATGCCGAACGCGTACGCGATCAGGAACACGCTGACGACAGCCTGGGTCGCGGCCGTGCTCGCCGAGAAAGAGTCGCGAATGGCCGGCAGCGCCGGCATCACCAGCAGACTGCTGACCGGCCCGAGCGCGCTACAGCCCGCGAGCAGGAAAATCAGTCGTCGGCGATCGGGTGGGTCCTGGCCTTCAGAAGTGGCGGGTTGCGCCGCCGACGTCACACGCCGCCTACGCAGACGTACTTCATCTCGGTGTAATCGAGAATGCCGTACTTCGAGCCTTCACGGCCGAAACCGGATTCCTTCATGCCGCCGAACGGCGCCACTTCGGTCGAGACCAGGCCGGTGTTGACGCCGACGATGCCGTACTCGAGTGCTTCCTGCACGCGCCAGGAGCGCGCCAGATCGCGGGTATAGAAGTAGGCGGCCAGCCCGAACTCGGTGTCGTTGGCCATTCGCACGGCATCGGTTTCGGTCGTGAAGCGAAACAATGGCGCGACCGGTCCGAAGGTCTCCTCGCGAGCGACCATCATCTTTGCCGTGACATCGAGCAGCACGGTCGGCTCGAAGAACGTGCCACCCAGCGCGTGCGAACGTCCGCCGATGGCGAGGCGCGCGCCGCCCTGCAGCGCATCGGCGACATGTTCTTCGACCTTGGCGAGCGCCTTGGCGTCGATCAGCGGTCCCTGGTCGGTCGGGCCCTCGAGCCCGTCGCCGACACGCAGTTTGCCGACGGCATCGACCAGCTTGCCGGCGAAGGCGTCGTAGACGCCGTCCTGGACGTAGATGCGATTCGCACACACACAGGTCTGACCCGTGTTGCGGTACTTGCTGGCCATCGCGCCCGTAACGGCGGCATCCAGATCCGCATCTTCAAAGACTATAAACGGCGCATTGCCGCCGAGTTCCAGCGACAGCTTCTTCAACGTGCTGGCGCATTGCTCCATCAGCTTCTTGCCGATCTGCGTCGACCCGGTGAAGCTGAGCTTGCGGACGATCGGATTCGAAGTGAGTTCCCCGCCGATTGCACGGGCGTCGCCTGTGACCACGCTGAATACGCCCGCCGGCACACCTGCGCGGGCAGCAAGCTCGGCCATCGCAAGCGCGGAATAGGGCGTCTGCAATGCCGGCTTGCAGACAAAGCTGCAGCCGGCTGCGAGCGCTGGCGCGACCTTGCGCGCAATCATCGCAGCCGGAAAATTCCAGGGCGTGATTGCTGCGGCGACGCCCACCGGTTGCCGCAGCACCAGCAGCCGCTTGTCGGTCGCAAAGCTTGGGATGACATCGCCGTAAACCCGCTTGCCTTCCTCGGCAAACCATTCGAGGAACGATGCGGCGTAGCCGATCTCACCTTTCGCTTCGGCGAGCGGTTTGCCCTGCTCGGCGGTCATCAGGGTGGCCAGATCGTCCTGGTTCGCGAGCATCAGGTCATGCCAGCGACGCAGGATCGCGGCGCGATCCTTGGCGGTGCGCGCCGCCCAGGCCGGCTGCGAGCGCTGCGCCGCTTCGATCGCGCGTCGCGTTTCCGTCGCACCGAGCTTCGGGACCGTGCCGATCACGGCATGGTTGGCAGGATTCGTGACCGGCACGGTCGCGCCACTGTCGGCATCGACCCATTCGCCGTCGATGAATGCCTGCTGCCGGAGCAGGCCAGGATCTTTGAGTCGCATGGCTTAGCCCACGTGCTTGTGCAGGAACTCGAGCGTTCGTTCCAGCGAGAGTTTGGCCGACGGTGCATCGAAGTCGGTGCGTTCCGTACAGTTGAAACCGTGCCCCGCGGGGTAGAAGTGATGAATGCCGGCCGGATGGGCTGCCTGCACCTTCTCGACTTCCGCCAGAGGGATATGACTGTCGCGCTCGCCCCAGTGATACATGACCGGCCGCGACGGCAGCTGCTCGAGGTTGCGGGTGATAGGGCCACCGTAATACGACACCGCGCAGGCGATGGGCAGGTCGCAGGCGGCCACGAAGGCGACGTAACCGCCCCAGCAATAGCCGACGGCGGCAACGCGCCCGGCATGGCGGACTACGGCGAGCGCCGCTGACAGGTCGGTGACGATGTTCTCGCGTGTGATCTGCATCATGTAGCCGACGCCTTCCTGCAGCTCATCGGCGCTGTAGCCGAGCTGGATGCCGCCACGGATCCGATCGAAGAACGACGGCGCGATCGCGACGTACCCATTGGCGGCGTAGCCATCGACCACGGCGCGAATGTGGCCATTCACACCAAAGATCTCTTGGCCGATCATCACTGCGCCGCGCGGATTGCCCGGCGGCGCGCTCAGATAGGCCTGGAACTTGTGACCGTCGCGGGCCATCAGCGTCGTGAATTCACCCATTATTCTGTTCCTCAACTTATCCGGCGCGCTCGACGATCGCGGTGACGCCCATGCCGCCTGCGGTGCAGACCGAAATCAAGCCACGGCGTGCCGCGGGGTCCTGGGAGAGGATCTTGGCAAGCGTGCCCAGGATCCGCGCGCCGGTCGCCGCGAACGGATGACCCACAGCGACACTGCTGCCGTGGACGTTCAGTTTGCTGCGATCGATGCTGCCGAGTGGGCGCTCGAGCCCAAGCCGTTCGCGACAGAAGTCGGCCGATTCCCATGCGCGCAGCGTGCACAGCACCTGCGCCGCAAACGCCTCGTGGATTTCGTAGTAATCGAAGTCCTGCAGTGCAAGGCCCGCGTCGCGCAGCATCGCCGGCACCGCATAGGCCGGCGCCATCAGCAGGCCCTCGTGACCGGTTGCGAAGTCGACCGCCCAGGTCTTGCCGAAGCTGAGATAAGCGAGTACGGGAAGCTTGCGCGTGCGTGCCCAGTCTTCGGAAGCGAGCAGCACTGCCGCAGCGCCGTCCGTCAGCGGCGTGCTGTTGCCCGCCGTCAAGGTGCCGCCGCTCGATGGGTCGAAGGTGGATTTCAGCTTCGCAAGCTTCTCGACCGAGGTATCGGCACGAACGTTGTTGTCGACTTTGAGGCCGTTGAAGTCGACGACCAGGTCAGCGAAGAAGCCATCCTTCCATGCTGCTGCCGCCTTGCTGTGGCTCTCGTAAGCGAGCTGGTCCTGCTCGGCGCGCGAGATCTTCCAGTGCTTGGCCATGACCTCGCAGCTTTCGCCCATCGACAGGCCGGTGCGCGGCTCGACGACTCCCGGCATCACCGGCTTGAAATGCCGCGGCCGCACGCCGAGGAAAGGCGAGATCTTCTGCCACGCGGAGCGGCCGCGGTAGGCGCGCAACAGCAGCTGCTGGTAGGACTTCGGAAAACTGACGGGCGGATCGCTGATCGTATCGACACCGGCGGCGATGCCGGCATCGATCTGGCCCAGCGCGATTTTGTTGGCGATCGCGATCGCGGCCTCGAGGCTGGTACCGCAGGCGCGTTGCATGTCGAGGCCCGGTGTTTGCGGATCGAGGCCCGAATCCAGTACGCACTCGCGTACCAGGTTGAAATCCGACGGGTGCTTGAGTACTGCGCCGCCGATCACATCGCCAAGGCGCACACCGCGCAGCGACTGCTTTTCGACCAGTGCACTGAGCGCCGCTGTGAGCATCTGCGCGTTGCCGACATTCGCGTAGGCGCCGTGGGCGCGAGCGAAGGGAATTCGCGTCGCGCCGACGATGGCGACGCGTCTGGTCGTTGATCCGACGAGCATGGGGGCCTCTGGGGTCGTCAGCGCCACCCGGCGGTGGCAAGTCGCCTAGGATGCCACGCGGCGGCGGCGCAGACCATGCGCGAGGCTGTTTCAGCGTTCGCGAAAGCCGTAGCCGAGGGTTTCGATCTCGACCACCAGGCCGTCCTCGAAGCGCACCCGGCGCATCAGCTTCCGTGGACCCAGGTTGTAGAGCCACTGCTCGACCGGGATCTCGACGAAGTCGCCCGATACGTGATAGCGGCGTCCACCGACCCAGAACACCGGTTTGCGCAGGATCGCGCTGCGCGAAATTTCGGTTGGCTCGCCGCACTTTGCCGCCACGGCCGCGCGGCTGTCGCCGTCGTGTACAAGTTGCGAGCCGCAACGGAAAGCGTGAGCCGGTGCCGCGGCGAGCGCGGCGACTCCCAGGCAGGCCAGCAGGCCCATTCGCGAAAGCGCTGTCATGCGTATGACCTTATCATCAGATAACTGAACGCAATATGAGCGGCCCTGGCCCGGTCTCCCCTCGTGTGAGCAAATCAATGGGCATGAGCAAAATACTGATCGGATTGGCGATTCTCGCAGCGCTGGGGCTGGCGATTGCCTTGCTTCCGGTCGGTGACTGGCTCGCGTCCGTGCTGGAATGGATCGGCCGCAACCGCGAATCGGCGTGGATCGTATTCATCCTGGTCTACGTGATCGCGACGGTCTGCTTCCTGCCTGGCCTGCCGCTGACGCTGGCGGCCGGTGCGCTGTTCGGCGTCGTGGGTGGCTCGATCCTCGTATCGGTCGGCAGCACGCTCGGTGCGACGGCGGCCTTCTTCGTCGGGCGGACCTTCGCGCGCGAGTGGATCGCAAGCAAGGTTCGCGCCTGGCCGAAGTTTCGCGCGGTGGATCGCGCCGTGGAGGCGCGCGGCTTCTGGATCGTGCTGCTGACGCGCCTGTCGCCGTTGTTTCCGTTCTTCCTGCTGAACTACGCCTACGGCGTGACAGCTGTGCGGCCACGCGAATATGTGCTCGGCTCCTGGCTGGGCATGATGCCGGCGACGATCGCGTACGTGTACGCGGGATCGCTCGCCGCCAATGTGACGCAGGCGCTGCGCGGTGAGGCCGCGATCGGCTCGACGAGCTGGCTGTTGCTCGGACTCGGGCTGGTTGCGACGATCGTCGTGACGGTGCTGGTCACCCGGGTCGCGCGCGGTTATCTCGAGCGTGAAATTGCAGATTCCGGCGCACAGGTGACGCATGAATGAACTGATGGCGGCAACCGACGCACGCTGGCGTTCGCTGGTGTTCCCGGCGAACCATCGCAACCCGCGGCCCTCAGGCCGGTACAACCTCGTCGTCATCGGTGCGGGTCCGGCGGGTCTGATCACGTCGATCGCTGCGGCAGGACTCGGTGCGAAAGTGGCGCTGATCGAGCGACAGGCCATGGGCGGTGATTGCCTGAACGTGGGTTGCGTGCCCTCCAAGGCGCTGCTGGCAGCGGCCTCGCAGGGCCACGACTTCGACGCAGCCATGCAGCATGCGCATGCGGTACGAACGCGTATCGCTGAACACGATTCGGTCGAGCGCTACACGAAGGCCGGTGTTGATGTGTATCTGGGCAGCGCGCAGTTCATCGATGCGCATCGGGTTCGCGTTGGAGAGCAGGAGCTGACCGCCCGCAAGACCGTGGTCTGCACCGGCGCGCGCGCGGCGGTGCCGCCGATTCCGGGACTCGAGGCCGCGGGAATCCTGACCAACGAGACGGTGTTCGACTTGCCGGTCTTGCCGGCGCGTCTTGCAGTGCTCGGGGGCGGCCCTATCGGTTGCGAGCTGGCGCAGGCGTTTGCCCGCCTTGGCAGTGAGGTGCACCTGATCGAGATGCAGCCACGTGTGCTGCCACTCGAGGATGACGACGCCGCGGCAATGGTGGCGGAGGCCCTGCGTCGCGACGGCGTGCGCCTGCATCTGGGCGTGCGCGTCACCGGTGCGTCAGCCGACGGCGCCGTCAAGCGGCTGCAATTCGACGCCGGCGATTCGCTCTACTGCGATGCGGTGCTGGTTGCCGTGGGTCGGCAGCGCAATGTCGAGGGCCTGGGGCTCGAGGCCGCCGGGGTGCGTTTCGATCCACGCGCTGGCGTCGAAGTCGACGCGCGGCTGCGCACCTCCCAGCACGATATCTTTGCCGCCGGCGATGTCTGCTCGCGGCTGCAGTTCACGCATCACGCCGATGCGCAGGCGCGCATCGTGATTCGCAATGCATTGTTCATGGGGCGCACGCGCGCCGATCGACTGGTCGTCCCCTGGTGCACCTACACCAAACCCGAGGTCGCGCACGTCGGCGCCTCGCGGCGCGAGCTCGAGCAGGCCGGAACGCCCTTCGATGCGTATCGCACGCACTTTGCAGAACTCGATCGCGGCCGCACCGACGCGCTGTCGCAAGCCGAGGCGGATCAGGACGGCTACGCCGAAGTGCTGACCGAGAAAGGTGGCGACCGGCTGCTCGGGGCAACGATCGTCGGGCGCGATGCCGGCGAGCAGCTATCACCGCTGGTGCTGATGATGACGGCGGGATTGCGGCTGGGTGCGCTCGGTTCGCTGGTGCTGCCGTATCCCACGCGCTGCGAGTATCTGCGGCGCCTCGCCGATGCGTGGAACCGCACGCGTCTGACACCACGCTCCGCACGCCTGCTGGAGTGGTGGTTGCGCCGGGCACGATAAGCGCGGCAAGATGCTCGCCCGCAGCGCCTGCGGGCGCAGGGGTTTCACATGCCGGCAGAATCGTTTCCAAGCTTGAATGCGCCAACCTGGCCGCGGCGTCTGGTGCGCGTGGCGCTGTGGTTGATTGGCATCGGCGTCTTACTGGTGGTCGTCGCAGGACCCTTGAGCCGCTTCGGCATCCTCGGGTTTCAGCCAGCCTTGCTGCTGCTGGCGGGCGGCGCACTGCTGCTCGGCCTCGGCACCCTGATTGCCATCGTCGGGCTGCTGTTTGGCGTTGCGAAGGGCTCGGCCGTACCGCGCGGCGTTGCGGCACTCGGCATCGTGGTGGGCCTCGGTGTGATCTTCTACCTGCTGAGCTGGCTGCGCGCGGCAACCGGTGTGCCGCCGATCCACGAGATCAGCACCGATCTGTCGTCGCCGCCGCCGTTTGTCGCGATCCGCGAGATTCGCGCGCGCACGCCCGGCCTGAATCCGCCGGAGTACGTTGCCGAGCAATCGGTGCGCGGCAAGCCGATGAGCGTGCCCGAGATGCAGCGCGAGTCCTATCCGGACCTGCAGCCGATGATCCTGCAGACAACACCTGATGTCGCATTCCAGCGCGTCGAAGCAGCAGCGCGGGCGATGGGCTGGGAGATCGTCGCGGCCGTCCCCGCAGAGGGCCGCCTCGAAGCAACGGATACCACCCGCTTCTTTGGCTTCAAGGACGATGTCGTGGTTCGGTTGCGTTTCGAAGGTGGCGCGACGCGGGTCGACGTGCGCTCGAAGTCCCGCGTGGGCCTGGGTGACGCCGGTGCCAACGCGATTCGCGTGCGCGCGTTCCTGGAGAAACTGCGGGCGAGCTGATGAGCCGGTCGTTCAGCAGTTTCCGCGACTTCTATCCTTTCTATCTGCAGGAGCACTCGAACCGCATCTCTCGCCGACTGCACTTCGTCGGCACGCTGCTGTTCGTCTCGCAATGGATCCTTGCTTTGTTGTTGTCGATGCCCTGGTTGTGGCTGACCGGGCCGCTCACCGGCTACGCGTTTGCTTGGGTGGGGCATTTTTTCTTCGAGCGCAATCGCCCGGCGACCTTCCAAAACCCGCTGTACAGCCTGATCGGGGATTTCGCGATGGCGCGCGATATCCTGCTCGGCAGGATCCACTGGTAACCCGCAAGCCGCTCTATGCCAGCGCCTAGAATCGATCGCGTCTTCGAGCGGCGCCTGGCCGCGCTGATCAACAGCGGCGAGCGCGCCGTGCTGCAAGGCGGACTCAAGGGCGTCGAGAAGGAGTCGCTGCGGGTGACTCCGGCTGGCCAGATTGCGCAGACGCCGCATCCCGGACGGCTCGGTTCTGCGCTTACGGCACCTCACATCACGACTGACTACTCCGAAGCGCTGCTCGAGCTCGTGACGCCCACGTTCAAGACCAGCTGGGAGTTGCTGCAGTACCTGTGCGATCTGCATCAGTACTGCTACCGGCATATGGGCGAAGATCTGTTGTGGGCGACCAGCATGCCCTGTGCCATCGACAGCGATGACAGCATTCCGATTGCGCAGTACGGCAGCTCCAACGTCGGGCGGATGAAAACGGTGTATCGGGAGGGCCTGGGCCTGCGCTATGGCCGGGTCATGCAGGCCATCTCCGGCGTGCATTTCAATTACTCGTTTCCGCAGGGACTGTGGGATGTCTACGCTGACATTCGCGAGGTCGGCCGACCGGACCAGGATTTCATTTCCAGCGCCTACTTCGACTTGCTGCGCAACTATCGGCGGCATGGCTGGATCGTGCTGTACCTGTTCGGCGCCTCACCGGTCGTTTGTCAGTCCTTCCTGCGGGTGCGCGGCGCGGAGCTGCCCGATTTCGGCCCCGGCACCGGCTGGTCGCCGTTCGCAACCAGCCTGCGCATGAGTGACCTCGGCTACCGTAACCGCCAGCAGTCGAAGGTCGGCGTGTCCGTGAACAGCCTCGAGGAGTACGTTCGCGACCTGACCGCGGCGATCTCCACGCCGCATCCACCCTACGCGGAACTCGGCGTGCAGGTCGACGGCAAGTACCGGCAACTCAATGCGAACCTGCTGCAGATCGAGAACGAGTACTACGCGTTCATCCGGCCGAAGCGCGTCGCGCGCTCCGGCGAGCGTCCGACCAAGGCTCTGAGCCGTGGCGGAGTCGAGTACGTGGAGGTGCGCGCACTCGATGTCGGCGGATTCGATCCGGTCGGGGTGAATCAGAACAAGCTGCGTTTCCTCGAGGCTTTTCTCGCGCTGTGCCTGATGCGCAGCAGTTCACCGGTGTCCGGCGATGAGGAAACTCTGCTGGACCGCAATCACGTCGTCGTGGCGCGTGAGGGTCGGGACCCCGCGCTGACGCTCTGGCGTGACGACCGCCAGGTCCCGATGCGAAGCTGGGCGCTCGAACTGCTCGACTCGATGCAGGGGATCTGCGAACTGCTCGATCACGGCGACCCGGAACGACCCTACGCGGCGGCATTGGCCGTGCAGCGCGCCAAGGTCGACGACGTGGCGCTGACGCCGTCGGCGCGGCTGATCACCGAGCTGCGCGAAACCGGTGAGTCGTTCTTTGCGCGGGCGCTCAGGATGTCGGCCGAGCACCGCCGTTACTTTCTCGATCTGCATGCGCCGAATCCGGCGCGGATTGCCGAGTTCGATGCTGAAGTCGCGGAGTCGCTGCAGGCGCAGGCAAGGCTCGAATCGGCTCCCCAGCCGGATTTCGACAGTTATGTCGCGAATTATCTCGCCGACTGACGTTGCCTTTTTCCCACAACCCTGGACTCGGGGTTCGTCTTAGAATCGGGTCATAACGATAAGAGATTTAGAGGTTCTCTCTGATGTCTTTTGCGGGACTGCCCCTGCCATCCGACTCGCTGGTCGTACGGACCTTCAAGTCGGGCTTTGCCAGGCTTCGCTTCGAGCAGCCCCTCGAGGGCGAGTTCTGGCAGGCGCACGATGCGAGCGCGCAGCCGCGCGTGCGGATCGCGGTGCTGCTGGCACTCGCGACCGTGCTCGGCTTCGCGCTGATGGATCACTGGGTCCTCGGACAGCCCTGGCGGGTGCCGCAGGATCTGGTGCGCTTCGGCATCCAGCTGCCGATCGTGGTGGCGGCGATCTACTTCACTTCGCAGCGCTACTACCGCAGTCATTACCTGCCGGTGATCCGCATCTGCGCGCCGATCTTCGGCATTGGTTCGGTCATCATGTCGGTTGGCGGCACCAGCGAGGAGATCGCGCTGATCTCAACGCGGCTGATTCTGGTCACGTTCTTCTTCTATTTCATGCTCGGCCTGTCGTTTTACGAGGCCTTGCGTTCGAACGCAATCGTGGTCGCCGCCTATGGCGTCGCGCTGATCGCCGGCAGTATTCCGACCGATGTCGGCATCTACAATCTGTTCGTGATGCTGTGCGCGAACCTGTTCGCGGGCGCCGGTTGCTATGCGCTCGAACATGCGAACCGGCTCGCGTTCCTCGAGCGCCGCATGTTGACCGAAGTCGCGACCCACGATGGTCTGACGGGGCTGCTGAATCGCGGCACGCTCGACGTCCGCCTGCGCACGGTCTGGGAGAATGCCGCGCGCCAGCGCGAGTCGCTGGCCGTGATCATGATCGACATCGATCATTTCAAGGGCTACAACGACCACTACGGTCATCAGGCTGGCGACGAATGTCTGCGGCAGATCGCCAAAGCTGTCCGTGACTGCGCCCGCCGGCCGCTCGACATCGTGGCGCGTTACGGCGGTGAGGAATTCATGGTGGTGCTGCCCGGCGCCGATCGCGAGCATGGCGAAAAAGTTGCCCGAGCGCTGGTGGCGGCAGTCAGCGATCTTCGGATCTCGCATGTCGTGGTGCCGGGGCAGCCGTTCGTAACCGCCAGTGTCGGAACGGCAACTGTCAATGCCGGCAGGGAGCTGTCCTACGAGGCGGCGATACGCGTTGCGGACCGTGCGCTCTACATGGCCAAGGAACAGGGCCGCAATCGTTCGGTGGTACTCGACCGGATGCCGTTGCCAGCAGGAGCAGACCGACCGTCGATTGTCGCGGTGCGTTAGGGTCTCGCTGGTCAGTCCCGATAGATCGACAGGCTGCGACGGCCGCGCGAATCGCGCATCCCGCGGAACATGCCTTCGCTGCTGAAGTCCATCACCACGTTGCCGCGGCGGTCGATCGCGATCACGCCGCCGTCGCCACCGAGCTCGCGAACGCGTTCATGAATGACCTGGCGGGCGGCGCGCTCCAGCGACAGACCTCCGTACTGCACCCGCGCGCAGATGTCGTGCGCCACCACGGCGCGAATGAAGAACTCGCCGTGCCCCGTTGACGACACCGCGCAGGATTCATTGTTCGCATAAGTGCCTGCGCCAATGATCGGTGAGTCGCCGACCCGACCCCAGCGCTTGTTGACCATGCCGCCGGTCGATGTGGCCGCCGCAAGATTGCCGGCCCGATCCAGCGCGACAGCCCCCACCGTTCCGAACGCCGAGAGTTCATTGACGGGACCCGTCGCACTGCGCAGCACGCGTTCCAGCTGTTCCTGACGCGCCGGCGTGCGAAAGTAAGTGTTTGGCACCAGTGCCATGCCGTGCTGCAGCGCGAACTCTTCGGCGCCGCTGCCGAACAGCATCACGTGCGGCGACTGTTCCATGACGAGCCGCGCCAGATCGATCGGATTGCGAACGTGCCGCAGGCCGGCGACCGCTCCGGCGCGCAGCGTGCGGCCGTCCATCAGCGATGCGTCGAGTAAGGCTGCGCCGTCATTGGCAAGCACCGCGCCGCGGCCGGCGTTGAACAGCGGGTGATCCTCGAGCACTCGCACGGCAGCGGTGACCGCATCGAGGCTGGTGCCCTGGGTCTCGAGCACACGGTAGCCCGCGTCGAGTGCATCGCTGAGCGCCGCGCGGTATGCGAGCTCGCGCTCCGGCGTCAGCTGGGCGCGCGGCATCGCACCCGCCCCGCCATGGATGGCGATCGCGACGATCGAGCGGTCGGCGGCCTGCGTTGCTGCGCCGGCCATCAGCAGCAGCAGACTCGCCAATACGAGGGCCAATAGACGGGCCAATAGACGGGCCAATAGACGGGCAAGCGACATCCTTTCACTCCGCTGATGCTGTCCTTGTTTCGATAGTGCCACGCTTGCGGTGGCACGCTAAGCTGCCCGCCCAGGATTGGCAACCACAGGTCTCCGCTGCGCATGAACGACTGGAATCGACGCAACCTGCTTCAAGGCGGCCTTGGTCTTGTGCTCGCCGCTCCCGCGCTCGCAGCAGCTGCCCTCGATCAACAAGCCGTGAGTCTGCGCGGACCCTATCTTGACCTGACGACGCCCGAGGGCAACGTGCTCGCGTATGCGCGGATCCAGGGCAGCCTCGATCCGGCCGTGACCCGCTACGGCTGGTATGCGGGGCGCGTAGCGGCAACCCGGCCCGGTGAAGCCAGCCGCGACCTGATGGGAATCATCGGGCTCGGGGCAGTGCGGATGCTGCCATTGGCCGGCGGCGCAGGCTTTCAGATGCTGCGCAAGGAGCTCGGCTTCTTCACCGATCTGGCGTCCGGTGCCGTCATCGATGAATGGGACAACCCTTACACGGGCGAGCGCGTCGAGGTCGTCCACTTGGCCAATCCTGCCATCAATGCCCGAATCGAGCCTTATCGGACTCAACAGGGGCTCTACGAAGAAGTGGCCGGATCCGATCGGCGTCAGCCTTTCGTGCTGCCCTGGCAGGTCGTCGGCGAGCGTGCAATGTTCGAGCAGCACGCACATGTGTGGGCGCGCAATCCGCTCGACCCTGCAATCTGGCAGCGCGAGAGCAGCGGTGCAGAGATCGCGATCAGCGACAGCACCACGTTCAATGTTGCGCTCGCGGACGTCCAGAATCCGTCGCTGAAGAAAGTCGAGAGTTTCGGCAACTGGACGCATCAGCGACCCTGGCAGCCCTGGATGCTGATGGGGCAGGAGCCCGGATTCATTCAGTACAACTGCTTCACCGGATCCGCAGCCGGACTGGATCACGTTCCGGAACAGATCGCGACCTTGGCGCGCGAGCGATTCCCGGACTTTCTGCAAGCGCCGACCGAGATCAAGCCGCCGGAGTCGAGCCTCGCGCGCTACATGCGCACGCGCAAGCCAGCGCCACCGCGCCAGCGAGGAGCAGAATGATGGATCGCAGACGCTTTGTGAGTGGCACGGCGGCACTGCCGCTGGCGGTCGGCGTGGCCGGGAGCGCTCGCGCGGAAGGGTCCGCGCAGCTGCCGCCGGGCACAAGCGTCGACTTGCACGTGCGGATGCGCACCCGGCTCGATGGTCTGCCTTGCTACTGGTTCTACCAGGGCACCCTGTTCGGCAAGATCGAGGGCGAGAAGACTGTGCCGTTGCTGGGCGTCGAAGGCATCAGCCGCACGCTGTGTGAACGCCTGGCGAACGGCGACTATCGTTATCAGCTGCTTGAGGCGGGCTACTACCTCGATCTCGCTACCGGGGAGCTGGCCGGCGACTGGCGCAATCCACTCAATGGCACGTTAGTGCAGCCGGAACCGTATCTGTCGCCGCAGGACCTGCATTTCGAGCAGTCGGGGCGCGTGCGTCCCACCGCCGCGTTACCGGCTGACGCGAATATCGATTACACCGGCATGATCACGCCGGTGCAGTCTTTTGCCGGGCGTGCCTGGAGCAGCGAAGATCTGCTCGTGCGCATGGGCGGCACCCCTGGGCGCCCAGTGCGGACCGCAACTTCGCTGGCGACATTCTCGGCGGACATTGCGCAAATCGCTGATACAACCCGGCCGGTCGTCGACTGCGAGTTCTCCTATCACACGATGGGCTCGTGGCGGTCGTGGCTGCAGATGGGCGAAACGCCCGGCATTGTCAGCATGCGATTGACGGGCCAGAAGGTGTCGCTGCCTGAGCAGCTGCCGCAGCCGCTCCTCGAGCGCATCACGAGCCAGCATCGGGGATTTCTCGAAGGCAGGATGAAATGAAGTCGCGGAGCTGCTTGTGTCGGTAGCGGAATCCGAAACGCCGCTGCCGCCGTTGTATTGGGACTGGCGGTTCCTGTGCATTGCGGTCTTGCTGTTCGCTTCGGCGTTCTTGGTGCCACCGTTGTTCCGGGGTGCAGTGATCGCACTCAGCATCGCTGCGGTCGTGCTGGCGCCGTTGCCGCTCGGCACGCGAGGCCTGGTGTTCTCGGTGATGATCGGACTCGCCACCGGCATCGCCTCGGTGAACCTGTTCGCGATCGGTATCTTCCAGGGGCCGATCACCGCGGAATTCGGCTGGTCACAGACCGAGTACGCGGTCGTGATCCTGGTCGCGACCATCGTTACGGTGGTCTCGTCGCTGTACATCGGCAAGCTGTTCGATCGCGATGGCACGCGCCCTTGGGCGCTGGCCTGCATCGTGCTGTTCGCGCTGGTGTTGATCTCACTGTACTGGCTGACGCCGAGCCTGCTGCATTTCTACGGCGTGTTTGCGCTGATGCCGCTGATCGGTGCGGGTACGTCGTCGGTGGCCTACTCGCGCGTGATTGCGCGCTGGTTCGACCGCCGGCGCGGTCAGGCCTTCGGCGCGGCGCTCGCGGGCATCGGCATTGGCGGCGCCGTGCTGTCGTCGCTGTCTCAATACCTGATCAGCAGCGTCGGCTGGCGCGGCGCGTATGTGGGTCTCGGGGTGCTGTCGCTGGTCGTGACCCTGCCGCTGATCTTCTGGAAGCTGCGCGATTCACCAGCAGATCGGGGGCTCGGACTCGATGGCGTGCCGCTGGAAGCGGTGACCGAGACCAGCCGGCCGGTCGTCGCCGAGGCGGTGCTTGGCTATACGGCGGTTGAAACGCGTCGCCTGCCGCGCTTCTGGCACATGCTGCTGGCCTTTCTGTTGCTGGCGTTCGCGATCGGCGGCGTGATGATTCCGCTGGTGCCGATTCTCAAGACGCACGGCGTGACGGCCGAGCAGGCGGCAGTGGTGCAAAGCGCCCTGGGTATCGCCCTGATCATGGGCCGCGCGTTCGCGGGCTTTCTGATGGATCGGGTGTTCGCGCCCTATGTGGCAGCGGGGATCATCATTTTTCCGATCATCGGTGTGGTGCTGCTGGCGAGCGGCGCAGTCGGCCCGGCCGCGGTCATTGCGGCGGTTTGCATCGGTGTGGCAGCGGGCGCAGAGCTCGATGTGATCGCCGTACTGATCACGCGTTACTTTGGTGCTGGCGCTTACGCCGAGAACTACGGCTGGCAGTACGCGGCCTGGACACTGGGCGCGGGCACGGCGCCGATCCTGACCAACTACGTCTATGACCGCACCGGATCCTACGACCCGGTGTTGTGGGTCTATGTGTTCGTGTTTGCGCTGTCCGCCGTGCTGGTGCTGCGTCTCGGCAGCTATCCGGTGCTGCCGCGCATGGCGCCCGCTGCCGTCAGCAGTCCTTGAGCGCGATCGTCGGATCAGCGAGCCTGGCCGGATCGGGCCGGGCGCGCGCGGCAATCATGCGACGGGCGGCCATCTGGTCGCGCGCCTGGTTCACGGTGTCGATCGCAATCAGTTCGCCACCACGCAGATAGCAGGCCGAGAACGCGCCGCTGGCCGGGTCACCGCGCAGCACGAGCTGATCATGCTGCTGCGACAGACCGACAATCAGCATCTTGTGGTCGTACTGGTCGGACCAGAACCACGGAACCTTGTCGTGCGCGACGGGCGTGCCGAGCAGCTGCAGCGCGGCGGTCGTGCCCTGTTCGAACGCATTGTCGACCGATTCCAATCGAACCTGCAGACCATAGTGGGCGACTTCGAAGTTGCAGCAGTCGCCGATTGCGAGAATTCGCGGATCCGAGCTGCGGCAGTACTGATCAACCCGGATGCCGTTGTCGCAGCCGAGACCGGCGTCCCGCGCCAGCTGGTCCTCGGCCTGCACACCGATGCCGACCAGCACGAGATCAGCGGGGTACTCACGGCCGTCGGCGCAACGTGCCGCAGCGACCATGCCGTGCTCGTTCGAGACGAGCTCGGTCAGCTGAGCATTCAGCACGACGCTTACGCCATGGCGTTGGTGCTCCTGCCGATAGAATTCGGAGACCGGCGCGCAGACCACCCGGCTCATGAGCCGGGTCGTGGTCTCGAGCACCGTCACCGCAAGGTTCATCGCGCGCAACGTTGCGGCAGCTTCCAGGCCGATATAGCCGCCGCCGATGATCAGCGCCCGCTGACCGCGCAGCGCGGCAGAACGCAGCGCGTCCGCGTCGTCAAGTGAGCGCAGGTAGTGCACGCCACCCAGCTCGGCCCCCGGCACGGCGAGGCGGCGGGCACGGCTGCCGGTGGCCAGCACCAGCGCATCGTAAGGGTGGCTCCGTCCCTCGGCATCCTTGACGGTCTGCCCGGCGCGATCGACGGCCATGGCGCGCGTGCCGAGATGCAACACGATCTGGTGTTCGTCGTAGAACGGTCGGTGCTTCAGCAGCAACCGGTCGGGTTCGAGGCTGCCGGCAAGATATTTCTTCGACAGCGGTGGCCGCTGGTACGGCAGCTGCGGCTCGCTACCGAGCAGCGTGATCGAGCCGTCGAAGCCGTTGCGGCGCAACGCGTCGATGCATTGGGCTGCTGCCTGGCCAGCTCCGATCACAACGATTCGACGGGACATACGCCTGAGAATAGCGCTAGCGGCCATTGCGCACCACGTACGGGCACGGGCCGGTTCGATTCGCGCTAAAATGGTGCGCTGATGTTGCCAGCGGAATCCGTGGCTTGAACAGAAACAGCAGCTTCGGTGAAAGACGGTACATGGCACGAAAGCTGCTAATACACTGAACGCCGCGGGTCGGCACGCGATACAAGATCAAGACGCAGATCGGGAGTTCAAGCAAATGAAATTGGTCACCGCAATCATCAAGCCATTCAAACTCGACGATGTGCGCGCGGCACTGTCCGAGATCGGCGTCTCTGGCATGACTGTCACCGAGGTCAAGGGCTTCGGACGCCAGCGCGGCCACACGGAGCTTTACCGCGGTGCCGAGTACGTCGTCGACTTCGTTCCCAAGACTCACATTGAAGTCGCGGTGCGCGGCGACCTCGTCGACCAGGTCATCGATGCAATCGTCAAGGCTGCGAAGACCGGCAAGGTCGGCGACGGCAAGATTTTTGTCACCGAGATCGAGCGGGTCATCCGGATTCGCACGGGCGAGACAGACGAGTCCGCTCTTTAGCCCCGGACCGGACCCGCTAACAGCGTGGTGGTGATTGCGGGTAAGCTCTTGCCCGCATCATGGACCAAGATCTCCTCGGCCGCGCGCTCGACAAGCTGCATATCGCCACCGCGCAGCGGCATATATTTCTTTGCACCGGCGGCAAGTGCGCAAGCTCTGCCCAGCAGCAGGCATCCTGGGAATTCCTGAAACGCCGGCTGCGCGAACTTGGGCTCGCCGATGCCGCGCAGCCGGTGCTGCGGACCCAGGCGAACTGCCTGCGAGTCTGTCTCTCGGGTCCGATCGCCGTGGTCTATCCGGAGGGCACCTGGTACCGCGACTGCACGCCGGAAAACCTCGAGACGATCATCCAGCAGCATCTGATCCGTGGCGAACCGGTGGAGTCGTTGCGAATCGTGTCCGCGCCACTGTGTTCTCCTGCAAATCCAAGAGATAGTCCTTATGCCTGAGGCGATTCGTATCCGGGAACATGGTGGTCCCGAAGTGATGCAGCTCGAGCAGTTCGATCCGGGTCTGCCGGGCGATGGGCAGGTGCAGGTTCGGCATACCGCCATCGGGCTGAACTTCATCGACGTCTACGACCGCACGGGTCTGTATCCGATGACGCTCCCCGGCGGGCTCGGTCGCGAGGCGGCCGGAGTCGTCACGGCGTTCGGCCGCTGCGTCGCAAACTTTCAGGTCGGAGATCGCGTCGCCTACGTGCATACCGAACCCGGCGCCTATTGCGATTTGCGCAATATCGTCGCGACGCGGCTCGTCAAGCTGCCGGACAGCATCGGCGATGAGCAGGCTGCGGCGATGATGCTGAAGGGCCTCACCGCGCAGTACCTGCTGCGCCGGACGTATCGCGTCAAACGCGGCGACTGGATTCTGGTGCATGCCGCCGCTGGCGGCGTGGGTCTGATCCTGTGCCAGTGGGCAAGGGCGCTCGGCGCCAAGGTGATCGGCGTGGTGGGCAGCGACGAGAAAGCGAGCCTCGCGCGCCGCAATGGCTGCCAGCACGCGATCGTCTACGGCGACGATTCGGTCAGCGTCCGCGTTCGCCAGATCACCGAGGGCGCGGGCGTCAGCGTGGTCTATGACTCGGTCGGCCAGGACACCTTCATGGAGTCGCTCGATTGCCTGCGTCCGCTCGGCATGATGGTCAGCTACGGCAATGCCTCGGGTCCGCCGCCGGCGATCTCGCCCCTCGAGCTGTCGAAGCGCGGCTCACTGTTCCTGACGCGCCCCTCCTTGTTCGCCTATATCGCCAGCCGCGAGGATCTGGACGCGAGCGCCAACGAGCTGTTTGCGGCGATCAGCAGCGGCAAAGTCAAGGTGCAGGTGCGCCAGCGCTATCCGCTGTCAGACGCAGCGCAGGCGCATCGGGATCTCGAGGCGCGGCTGACCACTGGCTCGACGGTGCTGCTGCCGAGCGCAGCGCTTCTCTAGAGCGTCACCACCTGCCTGACCGTTGCGCCGCTCGCGAGCCGATCGAAGCCGGAGTTGATCTCGGACAGCTGCAGCGTCTCGGACAGCAGCCGGTTCACCGGCAGCAGTCCCTGCTGATACCACTCGATGTACCGGGGGATATCCCGTTCGGGCACGCAGCTGCCGAGGTAGCTGCCCTTGATCGTGCGCTCCTCGGCAACGATGCCAACATGCGGTATCGAGAACATGGCCTGCGGGTGCGACAGGCCGGCCGTGACGGTGAGTCCGCCCCGGCGCGTGATCTTGTAGGCGAGCTCCATCGCGCGCACGGATCCGGCCATCTCGAACGCGACATCGACGCCGCCGCGCGTCAGCGCGCGAATCTGCTCGGCACAATCGGGATCATCGGCGCGCACGACGTGCGTCGCACCCAGCGACTGCGCCAGCGCGAGTTTGGCAGCCGAGAGATCGACGGCGATCAACATGGCCGGTTCCCGCACCCGCGCGCCGAGCAGGGCCGCAAGGCCGACGCCACCGAGGCCAACGACCGCGACGCGTTTGCCCGGCTGCAGATCTGCAGTATTGATGACGGCCCCCGTGCCGGTGATCACGGCGCAGCCGAACAGCGCTGCTTCGGCGAACGGCAGGCTGCGATCGACCCGCACGACGGAGTTGCGCGCCACGGTGGCGTACTCCGAAAACGCGGAGACACCGAGATGGTGGTTCAGCGGTTCTGCGCCACGATGCAGTCGGCGCTCGCCTGACAGCAGCGTGCCGGCCGTGTTGACCGCAAGCCCGGGTTCGCACAGCGCTGGGCGGCCATCGACGCAGGGTTCGCAATGGCCGCAACTTGGCACGAAGGCGGTCACCACGTGATCACCGACAGCGAGGTCCGTGACGCCGGCGCCGAGTTCCTCGACGACGCCAGCCGCTTCGTGCCCCAGCACCATCGGTAGCGGACGAGGGCGGTTGCCGTCGATCACGGACAGATCCGAGTGACACAAGCCTGCGGCGCGAACGCGCAGCAGCACTTCGCCAGGACCGGGCGGGTCGAGATCGATCTCGGTGATCTGCAGCGGAGTTGAGGTGGCGTAGGGCGGTGGGGCCGCGGAACATGTGAGAATGGCGGCGAGTGTTTTCACTCAGCCACGTTAAGGGCAATCGCAAGGTCATGGCAACCGACTCCAGCGAGCGCTCGGCGCCGCCGCGCCGCGAACAGTTTCCGTACCTGTGGCCGATCGCCACGCGCTGGATGGACAACGACGTCTACGGACACGTCAACAATGTCGTCTATTACTCGTATTTCGACACGGCCGTGAACGGCTACCTGATCGGCGCGACCGGCGGTGACATCCGGCAACTGCCGGCGATCGGCGTGGTTGCCGAGACCGGCTGCCGCTATTTCCGCTCGGTCTCGTTTCCGGAGTCGCTCGAGATCGGCCTGGCCGTCGAGCGTCTCGGCGCGCGCAGCATCACCTATCACCTGGGCGTGTTCGCCGTCGGCAACGCTGAGGCGGCGGCGGCGGGGCGCTTCGTGCACGTTTATGTCGATGCGGGCAGCCGCCAGACCGTGCCCGTACCGACTGCGATCCGTACGGCAGTCGAGCCGCTATTGAGATCCATTCGCATTTGAGCTAGCTTGCTGCGCTCCCCTCGACCCGCGGCGGTACCGAACATGGTTGGCTTGAAACGCGCTTTCCTGCTCCTGGCAGCGATGCTGGCGGCGATGCTGGCGGCGCCGGCAGCGCTCGCCCGCGACCAGCTGGTGTTCGTGTTCCAGAAGCAGAAGGAGCCCCAAGCACTGCGGCAGAGCGCCGAACAGCTTGGCGAGTTCCTCGGGCGCGAGCTTGGCCGCACGGTACGCGTGGTCGTGCCGCTCGACTACTCCGCGTCGGTGCAGGCACTGGTCAGCGGCCAGGCGGACGTCGCTTACGTCAGCGCCTTGCCATTCCTGCTGGCGCGCCGCGATGGCGGCGCCTCGCTGCTGCTGGTCGAGCAGCGCCGCGATGCACGCGGCGTCCTGCGCACCGACTACGACTCGATCTTCGTCGTCCGCAAAGACAGCCCGTTGCGCAACCTCGAAGATCTCAAGGCGCGCGCCGCCACGCAGCGCCTCGTGTTCACCAGCCCGACGAGCACCAGCGGTTATGTGTTTCCGTATCAGCGGTTGATTGCCGAGGGTGTGGTGTCCCGCGCCGAGGATCCGCGGCGCGCGTTCCGCCAGGTCAGCTTCGGCGGCTCGTACACCCAGGCCTTGCGTGAAGTGGTCGAAGGTCGTGCCGATGTCGCAACCGTCAGCGACTACACGCTCGAAGGACCGAGCGCTGACGTTTACCTGCCCGCTGCCGATCGCGCGCGACTGCGCGTGCTGGGGCGCACCGCCGGCGTACCAACCCACCTGATCGCGGTTCGCAAGGGGCTGCCACAGGACCTGCGCAACGCAGTCCGGCAGGCGCTGCTGAAGCTCGCCGAGCAGCAGCCACAGCTGCTCGCCGATGTGTATGGCGCCACCAGGTTTGTCGAAGTCGATGAGCGCGCGCATGTGGCGGCGGCGGTTCGCGCGATCGAGCTGACCGGCATCCCGATCGAAGGGCTCGCACGCTGAATCTGCCGCTCGAGCGACCGATCATCCGCCTGCACGACCTCGTGGTCGAGGTCGGTGAGGCGCGTGCCGGCGGTGCCCGCGTGCGGGTGTTGGAGGGCTTCTCGCTCGACGTCGCGCCGGGTTCGCATGTCGCAATCGTGGGTCCGTCGGGCAGTGGTAAAACGACACTGCTGCGTGTGCTTGCCGGCGACTCCACAGCCCAGCGCGGCGAGGTGCGGATCGATGGCCGGGTCGCGACGATCCACCAGGACTTCCGGCTGGTCGGCAGCAGCACCGCCATGGCGAATGTGCTGCACGGCGCAGCCGGGCGTGCGGGACTGTGGCGCTCGCTGTTCGGCTACGGGGCCGCGCTGCGCGCCGAGGCGCGCTCCTGGCTCGAACGCCTAGGTCTTGCGGCCCGCGAACGGGTTCGCGTTGAACGGCTGAGTGGCGGCGAACAGCAACGGGTCGCGATTGCGCGGGCGCTGATGAGCCAGCCCGATATCCTGCTCGCCGACGAGCCGGTCGCGTCGCTGGATCCGGCCTCGGCGCACGCCTTGCTGCAGTTGCTGGATGAGCTGCGTCGACGCCACGGCCTGACGTTGGTGACGGTGCTGCACGATAGGGCGCTGGCGCAGCAGTACGCGGATCGGATCGTGAGTCTGACGCCGGTCGCATCGTCCGGTGCGACGCCTGCCAACGAGGGTTTCGCGCGTGCGAGTGTTGCGGCGGCGCCGCCGACCTGGAAGCGCTGGCTCGGCAACGGTCTGGCCACGGCCGCTGTCGCGCTGGGTTGCGTCATGGCAGTACGGTTGCTCGAACTGAGCTGGCCGGACAGCGGCGTGTTCGCCAACATCCGCCGCTTCACCGCCGCGCTGGTGCCGAGCGCAACCCAGTGGGCGGCGCTCGATTTCGCGGTGCTCGGCAAGGCGCTGTTCGACACTCTGCTGATGGCCTGGCTTGGCACGATTGCGGCGGTGTTCGTATCGCTGCCCATGGCGGCCGGAGCGGCGGGCAACGTGGCGCCGTCCTGGCTGCGCGTGCCGTTGCGGGCCCTGCTCAATGCGATTCGCGCCGTGCCGTCACTGCTCTGGGCGCTGCTGGCGGTTGGTGCGTTCGGGCTCGGCGCGCTGCCCGGCGTGGTCGCGCTCGCCGCCTACTCGATCGGCTATCTGACCAAGTTCTATTACGAAGCGCTCGAGAGCGTGGATGCGAAAGTGCCGCGGGCGTTGCGCTCGCTGGGTTTGTCACGCACGCAGCAGTTCTTTGCCGGCATTGCGCCGGCCAGCCGGCTGCCGCTGCTGTCGGCGACGGTGTTCATGCTCGAGTACAACTTCAGGACCGCGACCGTGCTCGGTATCGTCGGCGCAGGCGGCATCGGCTACGAGCTCAAGCTCGCCGTCGACTGGGGCAACTGGCATGTGGTCGGTGTGATCCTCGCGATCCTTGTCATCGCGGTGATCGTGTTCGACGCGCTCGCGGCGCGGCTGCGGGCGCGATTCAGCTGACAGTCTGCAGCGCCCGCGGATGACGCGCGACACCCAGCGCGCCCGAACGGACGATTTCGCGGACCTCGGCACCACGCCCCAGTTCCTCGATGAAGCCGTTGATCTCGGCTTCGCTGGCCGTCAGCTCGACGATATAGCCGTCCAGAGTGGCATCGAGAATCCGGCCTTCGCTGCGCAGCACATAGCCGCGTACCGAGTCCGCCTGCTCGGGCTTGACCTTGAGCTTCAACAGCAGCAGTTCGCGTTCGACATGTTCGCCCAGCGTCATGTCCTCGACACGCACCACATCCACGAGTTTGTTCAGTTGACTGACGATCTGCGCGATGACGGCATCGGAGCCGGTCGTGACCAGCGTGAGCCGCGACATCGAGTCATCGCCGGTGGCAGCAACGGACAATGATTCGATGTTGTAGCCGCGGGTCGAGAAGAGCCCTGCCACGCGGGTCAGGGCGCCGGCCTCGTTCTGGAGCAAAATGGCAATGATGTGACGCATGGAAGCAAGAGTATCGTGATTCGGCCGGCAAACACCGCCGAATTTTGCAGCCTTGGAACAAGCTGCTAACCTCGAAGGTCGGGCCATCCGCCGTCAACCATTGCAGCCGTCTCATCGACATGAATTCGCTCGCCGCCCCCAAGCCTGCCACCCGTGCTACTGCTGCGCATCCTTTGGCCGGCAGCCTGATGACCGGCGCCGAAATCATTGTCCAGGTGCTGGCCGACGAGGGCACGACGACCATCTTCGGTTACTCGGGAGGGGCGATCCTGCCGACTTACGATGCCGTGTTCCGCTACAACGAAGCGCAGCAGCAGCGGGGTGTGCCACAGATGCCGCTGGTGGTGCCCGCCAACGAGCAGGGCGCAGGCTTCATGGCTGCAGGCTACGCGCGCGCCAGCGGCCGGGTCGGGGTATGCCTCGTGACCTCGGGGCCAGGTGCCACCAATACGGTCACGCCGGTGCGCGACTCGATGGCCGATTCGGTGCCGCTGATCGTGATCTGCGGTCAGGTGCCGACCGCCGCGATCGGCAGCGATGCATTCCAGGAGGCACCGGTGCCGGCGCTGATGGGTGCGGTCGCCAAGCACATCTTCCTGATCACCGATCCACTGAAGCTCGAGTCGACCATCCGTACCGCGTTCGAGATTGCGCGCACGGGTCGGCCGGGCCCCGTCGTGATCGACGTGCCGAAGGACGTACAGAACTGGCGCGGTGTGTTCCGCGGCGAGGGCGTGTTGCCGATCCCGGGCTATCGGCAGCGTTTGTTCGCAGTGGATCACGGGCGCATCGAAGACGACGAGGCAGCGGCATTCTTTGCGATGCTCGCAGAGTCGAAGCGGCCGCTGATCTACGCCGGCGGCGGTGTCATCAATGCCGGTGCCGCGCCGCAGCTGCGCGAATTCGCCGAGGAATTCGGTATCCCGGTGGTGACGACGCTGATGGGCATCGGTGCTGTCGATACGACCCACTCGCTCTCCATGCGCATGCTCGGCATGCACGGCGCCGCGTTTGCAAACTATGCGGTCGACGACGCGGACTTCCTGATCGCGATCGGCTCACGTTTCGATGACCGCGTGGCCGGTGATCCACCGAACTTTGCGCGTGGTGCGCGGCGCATTGCGCATTTCGACATCGATCGTGCCGAGATCAACAAGGTCAAGGCGGTGCACTGGAGCCATATCGGCCGGCTCGATGACGCGTTGCAGACGCTGACGACCTATGGCCGCCGCGAAGCGTTCCGCCCGGATTACGGCGTCTGGCATGCGCATCTGCAGGATCTGCGAACACGCCACGCCATGAATTACGACCGCGCCAGCGAGCAGATCCAGCCGTATTACGTGCTTGAAGAAATCAACCGGCACACCGACGGCAAGGCGATCATCACGACTGGCGTGGGCCAGCATCAGATGTGGGCTGCGCAGTACTGTGACTTCCGTGAGCCGCGCCTGTGGCTGACGTCTGGCAGCATGGGCACGATGGGCTTCGGATTGCCGGCTGCGATTGGCGCACAGTTCGCGCATCCCGAACGACTGGTCATCGATATCGACGGCGACGCATCGATCCGGATGAACATCGGCGAGCTCGAAACGGTCACGACCTATGACCTGCCGATCAAGGTCGTCGTGCTGAACAACTTCGGCGACGGCATGGTCAAGCAGTGGCAGAAGCTGTTCTTCAAGGGTCGTTTGTCCGCCAGCGACAAGTCGCTCTACAAGAAAGACTTCGTCAAAGCTGCGCAGGCGGACGGCTTTGGCTACGCGGTGCGTCTCGACCGCAAGGCCGATGTGCCGCGGGTGATCGAAGAGTTCATTCGTTTTCCGGGGCCGGCATTTCTGGAAGTGCTGATCGATATCGACGCCGGCGTCTATCCAATGGTTGGGCCGGGCCAGTCGTACGTCGACATGATCACCGGTGATTTCATCGTCTCGCGCGACAAGCTGCCCGCGAAGGAGCCCGACGGCTCGGGGATGTTCTGACACCGGCGAGCGATGCGCCACCGACGCGTGCTGCGGCCGCGCGTTTCTGGTGCTGGCTCGGATTCGTGTCGTTCGGCGGGCCTGCCGGGCAGATCGCACTGCTTGAGCGCGAGCTGCTGCAGCGGCGCCAATGGATCCGCGCGGATGATTTTCGCGATGGACTGGCCGTGGCAGCGCTGTTGCCGGGCCCCGAAGCACTGAAACTCGTGATCTTCTGTGGCTGGCGAATGCACGGCTTGGCGGGTGGCGTGTTCGCGGGGCTAGCGTTTCTCGGACCTTCGGTGCTGTTGTTGCTGGCGCTGTCGTTCGGCTATGTCCGCTATGGCGCCGTACCCGCGGTGGCTGCCGCGCTGCAGGGCCTGGCTGCGGTTGTCGTTGCGTTGATCGCACACGCACTGTGGCGACTGCTGCCGCGGTTCCTCGCTCAGCGCTGGCTGATAGGTCTCGCGCTTGCGGCCGGAGTGCTGTTCGTGGCGCTCGGCGTGTCTTTCGGCTGGATCGTGCTCGGCGCGTTGCTTGTCGGCGTCTTGCGGGCACGGCTGTTGGCGCCGGTTGGGGCCGCCGCGCAGGAACCCTTGTTCGGCCGGCTGCATCGGCTCGCCGGTCGTTCCGTCACAAGCACGATCGCTGGCCTCGGGACAGGATTGCTGTTGTGGTTGCTGCTGGCCGGCGCGTTGTGGGCCGCCGGCGGTTCCAGTGATCAGACACCGCTGCGCGTACTTGGCGAACTGACGCGCGTATCGCTTGTGGCCTTTGGCGGAGCCTACCCCGCGGTGGCGTTTGCCAATGCGGAGTTCGTCGAGCGGCTCGGCTGGCTGACGGCGGAGCAGGCGGCGGTGGGGCTCGCGTTGGCCGAGACGACGCCGGGCCCGCTCGTGATCGTGCTGCAGTTCTATGGCTTCATGGCCGCCTACAACCTGCCGCAGCCGTTCAGCGCCGAAACGGCGGCCGTGCTCGGTTCGGTCGCCGCGAGCACCGCGATCTTCCTGCCGTCGTTCGTGCTGATGCTGATGGTGGCACCGTTCATCGATGTGCTGCGGCGTGATCCGCGGATCTTCGCGGCGATGGCAGCCGTCACCGCGGTGATCCTGGTGGCGATCGCCGATCTCGGCTGGCGCTTTGCTGTTGCCGTGCTGTGGCGCGGTGGTGCGATCGATCTGTACGGCGTGGCCATTGCGCTGCTGGCGCTGGTGCTGCTCACGGTGCGCCGGATTGAGGCGCACTGGGTGATTGCGCTCGGCGCGCTGCTCGGGTTCGCGCGGACGCTGTAGAGCCGGCTAACGCTTCTCGCGCGACGCGGTGATCAGCATCGTCAGAGCCGCCGCATGCAACACGGCTGAGGCCGCAAGCAAGGCGCTCAGCTGCCAGACCAGCGTCGTCGCACCTGCCAGCAGCGCTGCAGCGACGAGATAGACAGCGGTTGTACGCGGCGGCACCGGCCAGCCAAACCGCCACCACAACACCGCCAGCGCGGCGATCACCATCACAGCTTTGAGTGCGGCCATGCCGCGCAGCAGTATCGCAAGTTCCGGGTCTGCGCGCAGCAGCGGTACAGGGTCACCCAGCAGGGCGGCGCCAGCAATTGCGAATGCGCAGAGACCGAGCAGGGCTGTCCGTAATCGCGTGGTCGAGGACCATCGCGAGGCGGTGCGCGCGCCGCGGCCCCAGAGTGCGTCAGCGGGCGTAGCCATGGTTCAGCGCTCCAGCAGGCTGCGCAGCATCCACGCGGTTTTTTCGTGGACATCGAGCCTCTGGGTCAACAGGTCGGCCGTAGGCTGATCATTTGCAGGGCCGACCACGTCGAACAGGCCGCGCGCGGTCTTGGCGACGGCCTCGTGGCCTGCGACCAGGTAGGCGATCATCTCCTCGGCCTTCGGTACTCCGACCGGCTCACGAATGGTCGACAGCTTGGCAAACTCCGCGTATGTGCCGGGCGCCGGAATGCCCAGCGCGCGAATGCGCTCGGCTATCGGATCAACCGCATTCCACAACTCGGTGTACTGGGTCATGAACATCAGGTGCAGGGTATTGAACATCGGACCGATCACGTTCCAATGAAAGTTATGCGTCGCCAGATACAGCGTGTAGGTGTCGGCAAGCAGCTTCGACAAGCCCTTGGCGATCTTCTCGCGATCGCGGCTGCTGATGCCGATGTCGATCTCCCGCACCGCGGCTGATTTCTTGCTCATGACGGGTGTGCTCCTGCAGCGTCTGCGTCGAATGCGAAGGGCTAGTTTATCACCCTGTGCAGCGGTCGGCCGCTCGCCCCGTATACTGATCCGCAATGAAATACCTGCACACGATGGTGCGCGTCACTGATATCGACGCCTCGCTCGCTTTCTATCGGGACGCGCTCGGGCTCGAACTGCTGTCGCGGCGCGATTTCCAGCAGGGCCGGTTCACGCTGGTGTTTCTTGCTGCGCCGGGTGACTCCAGTGCGCAGGTCGAGCTGACCTGGAACTGGGATCCGGAGCCTTACGCGGCAGGCCGCAATTTCGGGCACCTTGCGTACGCGGTCGACGACGTCTACGCCGCATGCCAGCGGCTTGCTGACCACGGCGTGACGATCCTGCGCCCGCCGCGCGACGGGAGAATGGCGTTCGTGCGTTCGCCGGACGGAATCTCGATCGAATTGCTGCAGAAGGGTGCAGCGCTGCCAGCGACTGAGCCTTGGGCCTCGATGTCGAACACCGGAAGCTGGTAGAGCGATGCAGATTCAGGCAGCCGTGTGTCGGGCAGCGGATGCGCCGCTCGCAATCGAATCCGTGGAACTCGATGCGCCTCGCGCCGATGAAGTGCTGGTGCGGATCGTGGCAACCGGTGTCTGCCACACCGACCTGTTCGCACCGGCGATCTTTCCTCTGCCCGCCGTGTTCGGCCATGAGGGTGCCGGCATCGTCGAGCGCGTCGGCAGTGCCGTCAGCAAAGTGCGGGTGGGTGACCGGGTCGCGATGAGTTTCGGCTTCTGCGGTCACTGCCGGCTGTGCCACGAAGGCGCGCCCGCCTACTGCGAGAGCGGCCATCACCTGCAGTTTGGTGGCTCGCGGCATGACGGCTCACCGACGCTGCACGATGCCCATGGCAAGCCGCTGTTCGGGGCTTTCTTTCAGCAGTCTTCGTTCGCGACCATGGCGCTCGGCACAGAGCGCAGTGTCACGAAGCTGCCCGATGCGATGCCGCTCGAATTGGCCGGACCGCTCGGCTGCGGTATCCAGACGGGCGCGGGTGCGGTGCTGAACTCGCTGAATGCGCGCGCCGGCTCGAGCATCGCAATTTTTGGCGTCGGCTCAGTGGGTCTCGCGGCGGTCATGGCGGCAAGGCTCGCCGGTTGTTCGACGATCATCGCGATCGATATAAACGCAGAGCGTCTCGCACTTGCGCTGGAGCTGGGCGCGACCCACGGCCTGGGTGGCCGCGATCCGGATCTGGTCGCGCAGATCAACGGCATTGCACCGGGCGGCGTGATGTATTCGCTCGAAACCGCTGCGCAACTTGAAACCTTTCGCGCCGCGATCGACTGCCTGAGCCGTCGCGGCAGTTGCGCCATTGTGACTGTGCCTGCGCTCGGGCAGGCCTTCGACTGGAGTCCGATGAATCTGTTGCTTGGCGGCCGGCGGCTGATCGCGGTGCTCGAGGGCGACAGCGTGCCGGATGTGTTCATTCCGCGTCTGGCGGCGTGGTATCTGTCAGGGCAGCTGCCCATCGATCGGTTGGTGCGCGAGTACGACTTCAAGGATGTCGCAACGGCCGTTGCAGATGCCCACAACGGCCGTGCGATCAAGCCCATCCTGCGAATGAGCTGAGTCCCGTCGCGATCAGAACCGGTAACGGCCCGTGATCCCGTAGCGACGTTGCACCGCGTTCACGCCGGATGTGCGCGCGGTCGCGAATCCGGTGCGGCTGGCGTCAGCCTTCCGAGTTGGCTGCGACCAGCGGGCGGCAGACCTTGTCGAGGATGCGTTGTCGCTGGGTTGCCCGGGTGGCCTCGGCCGCATCGTCAGGCTCGTAGGCGTCGACTGCCGTCGGAGTTGGCGCGGTGCCCGCCACGGCTAGCCTCTCATGCGCATCCAGCCGCTCGCGAAGCACGGACACTTCGGACGTCAACGCCATGATCATTCCCAGAAGGGTATCGACGCGCGGATCAACGCCAGGTGCTTCGATGCGCGGGCGATGAACTTTCGGTACGGCGCTGCGGCTCATGCCTGCGGCTTCCGCCCCGAGGCGAGGTACCAGGACCGATACACACCCTTGTTGGCCGTCGGAAAGCCACCGCGCACATCGCGGCGCGGCGGACCCATGGCGGCATCCTGAAAGCCGGCGGCAACGTCGACAAAACCGGCACGGGTTGCAAGGCCTGCGAGGTCCGCAGACACGGCTCCCAGCCAGAAGGGTTCGTTGTTGTAGCGGGTTTCGAAGTCGGCGCGGACCAGATCGAATGGCGTGGCAGCCTCGGCGCGCAGCGGCACTTCGAGGTGCGCCATGACGCCACCGGGGCGCAGGATGCGGTAGCACTCTTCCATGATCCGCGGCAGCGCCTTGGCTGATGTTTCGTGCAGCACCGCGCTGGAGAACACCAGATCGAAATGCTCGTCGGGATATCCAGTCTGCTCCGCATCGGCCTGCCTGAAATGCAGCGCCGCCCCGAGATGGGCGGCCCTGGCATGTGCATAGCGCAACAGGCTTGCGCCCACATCTATGCCGTGCACTTCAGCTTGCGGAAAGGCCCCTGCTACCGCTACCAGGCTGTTGCCGACCGTGCAGCCCATCTCGAGTATCCGGGTTGGCTGTAAATCGCCAAAGCGCTCATAAACGTGCGCGACGACGGTCTGACCCCGCATATCGTTGGTCTGACCACCCTGACGCCCGAGGCTGTACAGCGATGCCGCCTTGTCAAAGAGCGCGCCCTGCCGGACGCCGCCGCCGGCTGGATCGTAATAATAGCTACCCGGCATCATGTGCGTATCCGCCGCCGCCAGATAGCGCGGCACGACGAACTCGGGATCCAGCTGCAGCGAGCCGATGGCAGGGGCCGTGGCAGCGATCGCGTTCAGCTCGTCCTGCTGCCGGTCGACGCATTCGGCGGCGGACTGCCACATCAGCTCCTGGCCTGAGCGCATCGCCGAAACCCAGTTCTGGTAGAGCTGGTTCTTGGCCAGCTGCGGTCGCAGCTGCGTCAGGGAAGGGGGCTCGCCGGATTCATCGCGCGCAGCCTGGGCTGCGTCTTCGGCAAGCTGCCGCACCGCCGGATCCAGCTGGGCTGAAATGTAGCTCTTGAACGCAACCACAAAGCGCTGTTCGGCCAGCTCATCATGGTTGCTGACGGGCATCATCGAGTGGGCGCGGGTGGCTGGCACGGTTTCTTCTCCATTCGGTCTTGCGAGTTTCAGTGCAATCTAGCACGCGGGCTGCATTGCAGGCTGATGCCCCACTGTACTATGCTGGTTTTGCACACGTGAGCAAAACGGTGCCTGCCCCACGCTTTTGAGGATCACAGCATGCTTTCGAAACAACTGGCGTTGCGCCTGGCCCTGGCTGGCCTGTTGATGGCGTTGAGTGCCTGCGTCTCTGTACCGCAGCGGGCGGCTGGCACGGTGTTCCAGGACTGCCCTGAATGTCCGCAGATGGTGGTTGTGCCGCCTGGCCAGTTCGATATGGGCGAAGCCGAGGGCGCTGAAGCGGGTCGCTTCGAGGGCCCGGTGCGGCGGGTACGCATTGACTACTCATATGCGGTCGGGCGCTTTGAGCTGACCAACGCCCAGTACCGCAGATTCGTCGAAGCAACCGGCCATGCCACCGCGGGCACGGGTTGCAATGTGGTTTCGCAGGGCAAGTTGATTGCCATGCCGGGCTCGAGCTGGGCCGATCCCAGCTACGGCCGGTCGATTGCTGACAACGAACCCGTTGCCTGCATCCGCTGGAGCGATGCGGTTGCTTACGTGGCCTGGCTGTCCGGGCGCACCGGCAAGCGCTATCGGTTGCTGACCGAGGCCGAGTGGGAATATGCGGCGCGGGCCGGCACGCAGGGCCGTTTCACCTGGGACGCTGCGGACATGCGCGCGGCCTGCCTGGTCGCCAACGTGCACGATCTCGCCGGTGCACGCGGGCCGGAGAAGTTGCCCTTCCCGCCAGTCGATTGTGACGATGGTCATGTGGGCGTGGCTCCGGTTGGCAGCCTCGCGCCGAACGCCTTCGGTCTGTACGACATGATCGGTAACGTCTGGGAGTGGATCGAAGACTGCTATGAAATGCCCTATGGTGCCGCGCCTGTTGACGGCTCTGTGCAGCTTGCGGTCGGCTGTGATCGGCGCGGCGCGCGCGGCGGTTCGTGGCGCACCGACGTGGCGCGCAATCGTCCGGCATTCCGCGGCCGCGATCCTGACGCGCTGACCAGTCAGCTGTTCGGCACCCGCGTGGCCCGTGATCTGGATTGACAGCAACAGGAACTGAACAGAAATGAAATTGCATCGAACCCCGGCGCTGGTCTTCTTCTTTGCGGGTCTGATGGGTGTCGGGGCGGCCAATGCCGCGCCGCAGTCCACGCGCCAGGTTGTCGGCGAGCCAGCCATCGAGGCCCTCGCCACGATGTCGCGCAAGTAAGTATGCGAATCCTCGTTCTCGGCGCGACCGGCAAGACCGGCCGCCTCATTGTCGAGCAGGCCCTGTCGCGCGGCTGGCAGGTCACGGCGCTGGTCCGCGACCCGACCCGACTGGGTGTCGCGCATGCACAGCTGGCGGTCGTGACTGGCGACATGATGAATGCCGCGAGCCTTGCTACTGCGATCGGCCAGCAGTGCGATGCGGTAGTGTCGGCGCTGGGGGTGTATGCAAAGCAACCGATCACTGCACTGACAGACGCGACACGACTGCAGGTCGAGGCGATGCGCAAGCTTGGCTGCGTGCGCATCGTTGTTGTTTCATCGCTGGGGGCTGGCAACAGTCGCGGGCAGGGAACGCTGTTCGTGCGCGCGATCCAGCGCTGGATTCTCAAGCATGTGCTGGTCGACAAGACCGGGAAGGAGGAAGTGCTACGGGCCAGCGGTCTTGAATGGACTTCGCTGCGTCCGCCGCAACTGACCGACGACCCGGCATTGCGCGACGACCTGGTGACCTGGACCGGTACCGAAGTACCCCAGCGCAAGATGAGCTGGAAAGTTTCGCGTGCGACCGTGGCCCGCTACGCCCTCGATGCGGTCGAGCATCGTCGCTGGGTTGGCGAGACGGTCATGCTGGCGACACCAGCTTAGCCCGCACGCTACGCTATTCGCCAGATCCGCCCGCGTGATCCGGCCGAACAGGTGGTCCTGGCGTTCGGTGAGGCGAATCCCGCTCACGCCGCCTGCTTCGTTCGTGAGACCGCCGCGCCCGAGAATCGTGAAAGCGCGACCGCTGGCGCGCAGACGAGCGCTTTCTGCGGGATCGGCGAGGAGGCTCTCGAGCTGCTCGCGGGCGTTTTTCATGCGTGGCAGATCAAGTCCCGGACTGCGGCAAACCGGAAACCACCTCGCGCCTGCGCAGCGACGCGTCGAGGCCGCCACTCAGAAAAGCTTTGACGTCGGCGCTGAACTGTTCCGGTATCTCGAGGTAGAAGTAGTGTCCGACATCCGGATACTTTTTCTTCACGGTCGGCGCCGCGGTCAGCCAGTGCTCGAAGACATCGGCTTCCAGATGCGCGACGGTGAGATTGCCGATGCCCCACAGGATCATCGTCGGCGCGCGGATGGTGCCGAGAGTCGTCTCTGGATCGCCGGTCCGATAGTTGCGCATGAAGATCTGTCCGGTCGTGGCCAGATTTTCGCGACGGTTCATGTCATAGACCATGTCGACGAGCTCTGGTGGCGGCAGCTTGCCGGACGCGAATTGCTTCTCGAGAGTGTCTTGCCACCAGGCACGCGACTTGTGGTAGCGCTGGATCCAGCGATTCAGGGCCGTGCCCCGCGGTCGATTTGGATCGGTGGCGGCGGTTCGCGGCATGCCGGCACTGTTGACCAGAATCAGACGAGTGACGCGGTCTGGATTCGCTGCCGCGTAGCGAAACCCCACGGTTCCGCCGGAGGAGGTTGCCAGCAGCGCGAACTGATCGATTTTCAGTGCGGCGAGCAGGCCAGTCAGCAATTGCGCGTTGCGTTCCATCGAGTAATTGCCTGTCGGGTCGGGACCCGTCAGGCCGGCGTTGAGCAGATCCAGCCGCACGACCCGAAACTCAGAGGACAGATCTGCTGCCAGCTGATCCCAGCTGCGCAGATTCATGAAAGACGCGTGCAGCAGCACTAGCACGGGCCCCTGGCCCTGGTCCATGTAGTGCACGCGTACGCCGTCGATATCCATGAACTTCGAATCGGGAGTGCGGTATTTCTCCTCCAGTGAAGCGACCGATAAATCGAACGCTCCCTTGACGAGTGCCAGCGCATAACCGCCCGTGACCGTGAGGACCAGGGCGGTAAGGATCAGCAATGCCTTCATTGGACTGCTCGCAGGGCTTGTGGGGGATACCGCCGCATCATAGTCTTGCACACGTGTGCGGACAACCGCCGGGCCGAAGGAATCGAGACCAGGCGAGGTCAGGGCGATGAACATCAAAGAACGAGTCGGTCCCGCTGCCCGCCCGATGAAGCGGCGGTCCCTGCTGCAGGCGGCGCTCGGCGGCGCGTGCGTGGCAGCGCTGCCGCGCATGCTGCGTGCCGAAACTCAGGCCGATGTGCTGGTTCTGGGTGCGGGCCTGGCAGGTTTGCACGCAGCGCTTCTGCTTCAGGAGCAGGGCGCACGCGTGACGGTGCTGGAGGCGAGCGACGTGGTTGGCGGGCGAATCCGCACGACCATGATCGATGGCGTGCCGTATGAACTCGGCGCATCGGATGTCGGCGAGAACTACGGACGGGTCATCGACGCTGCGCGACGCATGAACGTAGGCTTATCACCTGATCCAATTGCGATCGGCGAGATGTCTTTTTCGATCGGTGGGCGCCTGCTGCGCGCCGCGGACTGGGCAAACTCTTCGGCGAACCTCACCGTGGGCGATGAGAGAGCCGTGCTGCCGCATGTTCTGGAGACGGCGTCCACGTTCCGCCTGAATCCTTTCGGCCAGAACGTCGGCGCGTGGCTCGAGCCTGCGGCGGAATCGCTCGACGTGTCGGCAGCCGCGTATCTGCAGGCGCAGGGCGTATCTCCTGCTGCGATCGCGCTGATCGATATCGCTACGGACTACACGAGTCTGGCGGAGACCTCGATGTTGTCAATCTTTCGCGATGGTGCACGAGCAAGGCTTGGCGGGATGCGCGACATGGCCAAGGCGCTGCATGGACCAGGCGGTTTTCCGCGTGCGGGAATCGTCGGTGGATCTCAGCGCTTGCCGGAGGCGATGGCGCAGGGCCTTGCCGATCCCGTGCGGTTCGGAAAGGCAGTCAGGTCGATTGATAGTTCCTCGCGTGGCGTCGAGGTGCGGTGTGCCGACGGTTCGGTGTTTTCTGCGGGCATGGCAATTTGCACGATCCCGTTCAGCACGCTCAGGAAAATCACAATCAATCCGCCGCTGGAGGGCGCACAGCGCGACGCCATCGTCGACTGCGCCTACGGTGGAACGACCCACGTGATTCTCGAGGCAACGGCTCCTTTCTGGGATGACGACGGCTTTGGGCCGTCGATGTACATGGACGGACCGCTCGAGCGCGTGTTTGCACGCAAGGACCGGGACGGGTCGATCCGCAACCTCCGCGTCTGGGTCAACGGGGACGGAGCGGACCGCCTCGACCGGCTCGCGTCCGGCGACGTCGGCAGCTACGTGATCCGCGAGATCGAAAAAGTCAGGCCGGCGGCGGCGGGCAAGCTGCGCTACTTGCAGCACTACTCATGGGGCGCCAATCCGTACATCAACGGACACCGGCATGTGTTCAAGCCGCGGCAGGTGAGCCGCTTCGTGCATGCGATGGGCCGACCATGGAAGCGGATTCACTTCGCCGGCGAGCATTTGCGGCAGCTCGAATTCGGCATGGAAGCTGCCATGGAGTCGGCCGAGCGCGCCGGCGCTACCAGGTTGCGGTGACGCCCTTGGTCTTGAGGTAGGGCTCGAGACCTTCCTGGCCGAACTCGCGACCCCAGCCTGACTGGCGGTTGCCGCCGAACGGCATCGCGGGATCGATTGCGGCGTGCATGTTCACGCTGACCTGTCCGCAGTCGATGCGGCGCACAAGCTGCATCGCGCGGCCGATGTCACGGGTCCAGACGCTGCCCGACAGGCCGTAGATCGTCGAGTTCGCATCGCGGACGACGGACTCCAGATCATTGTCGCCGAAACTCTGCACGCACAGCACCGGGCCGAATATCTCATTCTTGACTGGCGTCATCTCCGGACGCATTCGACTGAGCACGGTGGCCGGATAGAAATACCCCTCACGTGACGGCATCTTGCCGCCCGTCACGAGTTCACCGCCCTCGCGCGTGCCGGCTTCGACAAAGCTCGCAACCCGATCGCGCTGTGCTGCAGAGATCAGCGGACCGAAGTCGGATTTGGGATCGAGCCCAGGCCCCATCGTGAACGATCGGGCGAGCGCAGCGACGCCTTCGACCACCCTGTCGTGCACTTTCTCGTGCACGAACAAGCGCGTGGCGGCCATGCAGTTCTGACCCTGCAGGAAGAAGCAGCCGCGCGCGGCGCCCGGGATCACCTGTTCGATATCTGCATCCGGGAAGACGATCATCGGACCCTTGCCGCCGAGTTCGAGCGACACTTTCTTCAGGTTCCCCGCCGAGGCCTGCACGATCCGGCGACCGACTTCGGTCGACCCCGTGAACGTGATCTTGTCGACGCCCGCGTGGGCCGCGAGCGCGGCACCCGCGCTTTCACCCGATCCGTTGACCAGGTTCACGACGCCGTCGGGCACGCCGGCTTCCTGGCACAGTTCGACGAGGCGCATCGCAGTCAGCGGAGTCAGCTCGGCGGGCTTCAGCACAATGGTGCAGCCGGTCGCGAGCGAGGGCGCGATTTTCAACATGACCATCGGCAGCGGCGAATTCCATGGCGTGATCGCGCCGACGACGCCGATCGGTTCGCGCAGCGTAAAGCTCAGTGCTTCGCCGGGCAGCTTGCCCTGCGGCGAAGCGGGAATGGTCGCGCCGTGGATCTTGGTCGGCCAGCCGGCGTAGTAGCGAAAGAATTCCGGTACGAACATGCCGACGACATATTGCGCGAGCTGCATCGGCAAACCGTTGTCCAGGATCTCGAGCTCGATCAGCTGCTGTGCATCGCGCTGGATCAGATCGGCGATCTTCCACAGGATGGCGCTGCGTTGCGCGGCTGTGAACTTCGACCACGGTCCGCCGAGAGCCGCGCGCGCTGCGCGCACTGCGGCGTCGATATCGTTCGAGTCGCCAGCAGCGACTTGCGCAATCTTCAGTCCGTTGGACGGATCGAGTACGTCGAAGGTCTTGCCGCTGGCGGACTGCACCCACCTGCCATTGATGAAATGGCCGTGGCGACGCGCGAGGAACTCGCTCGCGGCTTTCGAAATGGGTGCGATGTCTGCGGCATCGTTCATGAGGTGGCGCTCCAGAAGTAATGGGCGATGCTAAGCTACTGCGCATCCATGCAGCAATCAGGCGTGCTTTCCCTGTCTGAGGCGCAGTTTGCTGCGCATGTATCCGTGCTGATCGTCGGCGGCGGCGGTTGCGGACTCGCTGCCGCGCTTGCCGCCCGCGAAGGCGGTGCCGAAGTGCTGGTGCTGGAACGGGATTCGTCGGCACTGGGCACGACGGCCATGTCCACCGGCCTGATTCCGGGCAGCGGCACACGGATGCAGCGCGAGCGGGGCATCGAGGATTCGCCGCAACTGTTCGCCGCGGACATCCTCGGCAAGGCCCGCAACCAGACGGATCCCGCGATTGCACTGGCGCTGGCGCGCGCCTCTGCTGCCACGATCGAGTGGCTGACCGACCGGCATGCGGTGCCGTTGAGCCTGGTCGATACATTTCTGTATCCCGGCCACAGCGTCAAGAGAATGCACGGCACGCCGAACCGCACCGGCTCCGAACTGATGGGCGCCTTGTCGGCGGCGATGGATCGCGAGGGCGTCGATCTGCTGACCGACGCGCAGGTCACGGATCTGTTTGCGCTCGACGACGGCACGGTGTGTGGCGTCCGCGTGCAGCGGCCCGATGGCACACACGAGGACCTCGGTTGTGATGCGCTGATTCTTGCCTGCTGCGGTTTTGCCGGCAACGAGGCGATGGTGGCCGAGTTCATTCCCGAGATTGCCGGCGCGACGTTCTTCGGACATCCGGGCAACAAGGGCGACGCGATTCGTTGGGGCATCGCACTCGGCGCTGCGGTACGCGACATTCACTCCTACCAGGGGCATGGCGGCCTTGCGGCGGGCCGAGGCATCCCGATCCTGTGGCCGCTGATCATGGAGGGTGGCCTGCAGGTCAATGTGCACGGTCGCCGCTTCTCCAATGAGGCGCTGGGTTATTCGGAACAGGCGGTTAATGTGGTCGCGCAACCGGGGCGGGTCGCCTGGGATATCTACGATGCCCGCCTGCATCAGCTGATGCTCGAGTTTGACGATTACCGCGACGCAGTGGAGGCGCGCGCGATCATCACTGCAGCGACGGTCAGCGAGCTTGCCAGGCTCGCTGGCATCGATGCGTCCGGCCTTGCGGCGACGATCACTGAAGTCGAGCAGCTGACGCGCGGCGAAAGCGCCGATCCGTACGGCCGAAACTTCAGCGGCAAACCGCCGCTCGCAGCGCCGTACTACGCCGTCAAGGTCAATGGTGCGCTGTTCCACACGCAGGGCGGGCTCGCGGTGGACGCCGAGGGACGGGTACTGAGAGAGGATGCTTCACCGCTGCCGAACCTGTACGCCGGGGGTGGCGCCGCGCGTGGCATATCGGGCCCGTCCTGCTGGGGATACATGGCTGGCAATGGTTTGCTGACGGCAACGACCTTCGGCCGTCTCGCAGGCATCGCCGCTGCGCGCCAGGTCAGCGCCGCATGACGGTGCCGACGCATGCCGTCGACTCCGGCGTGATCGGCTACTTTGGCAAGGACGGAGTGGTAACCGGTGTCGAGCGTTTCGACATCCTGCGGCAAGCAGACGGTGCCCGGACTTTGCGCGCGCGCTGCGAAATGCACGACGACGCGCTGCTGCGCGAAGTCATTTACAGCCTGGATGCCGACGGTCGGCCACACGATGCGTTCGTGCGGCTGACCATCGAGGGATGCTTTGTTGGTTCGACCTGGTACCGATTCGCGACCGATCGCGTCGAGTGCGAGGGCTACACCCCAGGCGAGGGTCGCTTTTCGCAGCGGCAGGATTTTCCGGCAGGCGTCGCGGCGTTCGGCACCCACTCACTGATCACGGATGGCTGGTACGCCGCGCTGTGGCGCGCGGACGGGCCGGACGTTCAGCATTTCCGAGTGCCCACCACTTCGCTCGCCGCCAATGGCGGAACCGGACCTGCCATCTGTGTCTCTGCGTTCGCGCTGCAGCGCTTGGGTGCCGAGGACATCCGGGTGCCCGCAGGGCGGTTCCAATGTGATCACTTCGGCATCATCTTCGGTGAATATCCGACCATGCATTTCTGGGTCACGGGCGCTGGATCGCAGCTCGTGCGGATCGAATGGTCGCATCTGGGTGCGTACTATGAATTGCAGCAATGGAGCGCCGCCGAGTGACGAAGGCTGACTGGGATGTGATCGTGATCGGCGCCGGAACCGCCGGCATGCCTCTGGCAATCTTCGCGGCGGCCCGCGGCGCGCGCGTACTCGTGATCGAACACAACGATCATCTTGGCGGCCAGCTGCACTGGTCGTCGGGTCAGCTGAGCGCGGCAGGCACGCGGTTGCATGCGGCTCAGGGCATTTCTGACAGCCCAGAGCAGCATCTCGCCGATGCGATCCGGATTTCACGCGGTACGGTCGACACCGAAGCGATCCGCGTGGTCATCGACAACGCTGCCGATACGCTGCACTGGCTGCTCGATCTGGGCTACGAAGTCCATGCGGATCATCCGATCGTCTACTTTGCACATGAGCCTTACAGCGTGCCGCGCACGTTCTTCGGGCCCGACAAAGCGGTGGGAATCTTCCGCGCGATGCTGCCCTTGTATCAGGCCGAAGAGCGCGCCGGCCGCATCCAGACGCGGCTCAGCACCGATGTGATTGGCTGGGTGGCTGATGAAAAAGGCGCGGTCGCGGGGGTTCGCTATCGCGACGCGCAAGGCGTTGAAGGCTCGGCATCGGCGCGCAACATCGTGCTGGCAACCGGTGGATTCGCGCGCCATGCCGAGCGCTTCAAGGCCTGGACAGGGTATCCGCTATACAGCTGGTGCAGCGAGCATAGCCAGGGCACCGGGCATCTGCTCGGTCTCGAAGCGGGTGGCGTGCTCAAGCACGGCGACAAGTACCTGTGCACGTTCGCGGGTATCCAAAATCCGAAGGACCCCGCGCAGTACAACGTACTGACCCACCTGACGCCGCAGCTGCGTCAGCCCTGGGAACTGTACGTCAATTTCAAGGGCGAGCGCTTCATGCGCGAGGACGATCCGAGCGTTGATTCGCGCGAGCATGCGCTGCAAGAACAACCCGAGATGTCATTCTGGGCGATCTACGATGCGGGGATCGTCGATGCCGCGAAGACGCCGTTCTTTTTCGGGCTGACGCCGGCTGAGATTGAGGTGCTGTGGAATACGCATGATTCCTTCAAGCGTGCGGCGTCCATCGCCCAGCTGGCACATGCCTGCCAGCTGCCGGAGGCGGCCCTGACCCGCACGCTTGCCGGCTACAACCAGGCGGTCGAGCACAAGCATGACGCGGCGTTCGGGCGCGAGCATTTGCCGCACCGGATCGACACAGGTCCGCTGTATGCGGTGCTGCATCGCGGGCTGTCAGTGGTCGGTTGGGCGGGCCTCGACACCGACTCGCAGCTGCGCGTGCTGCGCACTGACGGCAGTCCGATCCCGAACCTGTATGCCGTCGGCGAAGTGCGCGGCTTTGGTTTGATGAACGGCAACGCCTTCATCGGCGGCATGGGTTTGCAGCCGGCGCTGACCATGGGCCGCTTGCTGGGTCAACGGATGCTGCAGTGGTGATCGAATGAGCGAACTTCCCTCTGATTGGGTCGCGCTGGCCGGGCTCGTTTTTCTACTCGGCCTCAAGCACGGCTTCGATGCCGATCATCTCGCGACGATCGATGGCCTGACGCGCTTCAATGCGCGTTCCTCGCGGCCCTTTGCGCGCTACTGTGGCGCGTTGTTCTCGCTCGGTCACGGCGTGGTCGTGCTCGGCATCGCGCTGTTCGTCGGCATCGCATCGGAGCGCTGGAGCACCCCGGCCTGGCTGGAAACGGCTGGCATCTGGATTTCGATTTTCTTTCTGACAGCGCTGGGCGTGCTGAACCTGCGCGCAGTCCTCGTTGCCGAACCGCATGAAGTCGTCTCGATGATCGGCCTGAAAGGACGCTGGCTCGGGCGGCTGAATCAGGCCGCCAATCCGTGGACAGTCGCTGGCGTCGGCGCACTGTTCGCACTTTCGTTCGACACCATCAGCCAGGCTGCGCTGTTTGCAGTCACCGCGACACAGTTCGGTGGCGTCGGCTACTCGCTGGCACTGGGCCTGCTGTTCATGCTCGGCATGCTGGTCACGGACGGTATCAACGGGCTGTGGATTTCACGGTTGATTGCGCGTTCCGACGAAATCGCACGCGTCGCATCGCGGGTCATGGGCCTGGCAGTCGCCTGCGTCAGTCTGCTGGTCGCGGCGCTCGGCGCCGCGCGCGTGCTGGTGCCGGCGGTCGATCAGTTCGGTGCGGGCAAGGAACTGCTGTTCGGCGGCGTCGTCATCGCGTTTGTGCTGGGCGGATTCCTGCTCGGCGCACTGATGGCACGTACCCCGCGCGTCACAGCCTGACCACCACCTTGCCGGCGTTGCGCCCCGCGAGCAGATGCTCGACCGCATCCGCAACCGATGACAGCCCTGCGAAAATCGTCGGATCGACGACCGGTCGCAATCGACCCGCGTAGTACAGCTCGAGGATTCGACGCGTGCAGTCGGCTTGGAATTCCGGAAACGCCTGGTTCTGGAAGGCGCGCACCGACGCGGATTTCCAGTACAGCTTGCGGTAGATGCGCGGCGCCGCAACGGCTTCGACCGGCTGGTCGAAGTCGGAAGTGTGGCCACTGACGATCAGCCTGCCGCGCATCGCGAGGTGGTCGAGAAAAACATCGAATATTTCGCCGCCGACAGAGTCATAGCCAATGTCGAGGCCGCGCGGGTACTCGCGTTCGAGCACTGAATGCAGATCTTCGCGGCGGTAGTTGATCGGACGATCGACGCCGAGAGACTGCAACAGGTCGAGCTTCGAATCCGAACCCGTCAGGCCGATCACATGACAGCCGGCCAGCTTCGCGAGCTGCACGACCATGTGCCCGAGGCCGCCGGCGGCAGCCGCTACGGCGACCGTCTCGCCGCCGCGCATCTCGGCAATCCGCTCGAGACCGACCATCGCCGAGACGCCGCTGGGCAACAGAGTCAGAATTTCAGGTGTGGGCGCACGAATGGGCGTCAGACGCGCAGGCTCGGCAAGCTGGTACTCTCGATAGCCGCTGCCCAGTCGGCTCGTCGCGACCGCATCGCCGGGTGCAAAATCATGCACTCCTGCACCCACGGCGGCGACGGTGCCGACCGATTCGATCCCCATGTCGAAAGGCGGTACGACGGTCAGGTAACGGATGCCCTGGCGACACAGCTGCTTGTCAAAGATGCCATTGACGCCCGCGTAGATGTTGCGCACCAGCACCTGTCCGGCGCCTGGCAGCTCGAGTGGCTGCGAGGTGATCCGCGTCGCAGTGCGAAAGTCGCCGGTCAGCTCATGGATGATCAGCTTTTGGTAGTGCGGCGGCAGCGTGGTCATCGGCAGGGTCAGCGGTTAGAGTCGCTGCGCATGATAAGGGAGAAGCGTCCATGCCTACTGTGTTAATCACCGGTGCCGGCCGCGGACTGGGCCTCGAGTTTGTCCGTCAGTATGCGGCTGACGGCTGGGAGGTTATCGCGACGGCGCGGGCGCCAGCCGAGTCCAGGGAGCTCGCGGCGCTCGCTGCCGAACACCCGGCCATCGAAATCCACGCGCTCGACATCGCCGATCACGCTCAGATCGATGCGCTGGCCGAGCAGCTTCGCGAACGTTCGATCGATGTGCTGCTGTGCAGTGCCGGCACGATGGGCAAGGGCAGCTTTGCGACCGAGGGGATCAACTTCGGCAAGTTCGGCAGCTCCGACTTTGCCGACTGGGAACAGGTGTTTCGCATCAATGCCTTTGCGCCCATGAAGCTCGCCGAGGCGTTCGTTTCCCACGTGGCGCGATCGGAGCAGAAGAAGATCGTGGCCCTGACCAGCATCATCGGCTCGATTGCCAAGAACCAGATCGGTGGGCTGTACGCCTATCGCGCCAGCAAAGCGGCACTGAACGCGATCATGCACTCGCTCGCGATCGATCTGGGGCGCAAGTATCGGATTCGGGTCGCGCCGATCCACCCGGGCTGGGCGCGCACGGACATGGGCGGCCCGCGCGCAGATATCGATGCCCAGACCAGCGTTGCGGGTGTTCGCACGCTCATTGCGGAGCTCGATGCAGAGCGAGCAGGGCGCTGCTGGATGTACGACGGCAGCGAGCTGCCGTGGTAAGCGCTCTTTACGCACTGCAAAAACAAGGGGCTTGGCGCGCGCGCATCGACTGGCATAACCTTGCTCCCCGGAGGTACGCCGATGCAGACCATTCCCCGCCTTGGTTACCCGATGCCCGCCGCCGCCGAACAGCAGCTGCGCGAGGGCCGCATCGTCGAAGCGATCAGGATCGTGCAGGCTGCGCAGAACGTGCGCTTTCGTGAGGCGAAACAGCTGGTCGAGACCTTTATCGCGGGCGATCCGCTGTTGCGCCGGATCTGGGAGGCACGCCGGGACCGGGCACGACAGCGGCTGCGGCCGTGGTTTCGCTGGACGGGTGCCGCCGTCGGTGCGATCAGCGCCTATATTTTGCTACGGCAGTTCCACTGACCCAACCCGATCGTCGCGCTGCGGCCAGTGCGACCAGCAGCAGCAGCAGTGCGAGCCAGATCGGGTCGAGCGCGCCGCCGCCGCCGCCGCCGCCGCTCGAAGCGGGTGATGCGACCACATCGATGTTGACCGCCGCCGCATTGTTGCCGCTGACCGGGTCACCGATCGAGGCCGTGATCGCCGCATTGAGCGTGCGCGAGCCGAGCGTTGCAGCGCCGACGGTCAGCGCCACGGTGCCGCTGGCGCCGCTCGCGAGCGCGACCGTCGTGCAGCTGACCGCGCCTGCCTGCAGCGTGCAGCCCAGCGTATTGGCGCCGATAGCGCTGATCGTCACGTCAGGCGGTGCGGTGACGGTGAGTCGCGCGTCTACCGCCGCATCGCCATCGAGATGACGCACCGTGGCCGTCACTTGCGTCGAGCCGCCGGGATTGAACGAGCCGGGACTGGCGCTCAACTGCACGTCGAGATCGGCGCTCGGCGTGATCGTGAACGAGGTCTGGGTGCCGTTGTTGCTGGCGACGGCATCATTGCTCGCGCTGACGACGGCGCTGACCGTGAGCGGTCCCGATTGCTGCGCCGACAGATTCACGGTGATCGAGCGATCCGTGCCTGCGGCCAGCGAACCGATCGGGCAGTCGAGCGAGTTACTGACTCCCGCCGTGCAACCGCCGCCGCCGGCGATCGATGAGCTGTTGATCGTGAGACTTGCCGGCAAGTTCAGGCGCACCGCGACGCCCTCGACGGTCAGTGCGCCGCTCGACCGCACCGTCAGCGTGTAGTCGAAGGCCGTGCCGCGCAGCCGCGAGCCGCCGGCCGGCAGCGACAGGCTCGCATCCGGCACATTCAGCGCAGTGACGCAGCTGGCGTTGGAGAGCACCGCCGCGATCGACTCGAGGCTGCAGGGCGAGAACTGATCGCTGTTGTTGATGCGCGGCGCCATCAGGAAAGTCTGCAGTGTGGCTTCGCAGACCCGACCCGCCTCGCCATCGTGGAACGCGCCGAAGTTATGGCCAAGTTCGTGCGCGATGACGAGCGCGGCATTGGTCGCTGACAGATTGGCCATCGACAGGCCGGCGCCGAAGTCCCGACTGCAGAGAGCGCCGACATAGGCGATGCCGACGGTAGAGCCTTCCAGATTGCGGCCCGTGAGAAGGTGTGTCAGCCCGCGCGCGCGTTGTACGGCTGAGTTGGTCCGATAGGTGCCAACTTCGGTCAGCAGCGTATTGGGGACGAGGGTGTCCGTGAACGGATCCGCCGCGTCGCGGAAGATCGTCACGCTCGTGACATTCAGCCGCACACCGACCTGCATGGAGAAGATGCCGTCGACGACGTTCATTCTTGCCGCCACCACGGCCTCGGGCGTGAGGCCGCCCAGGCTCAGCTGGCTGAATTCGAAGTCGCCGAGCATCGCGATGTCGATCTGCCGCGTCGGTGCGCCGGCGGCCTGCATCTCGAGACCGGCGCTGAGGGCCTGCAGCGCCTGCTGCGCGGTCTGGGAGGCGCGCCCGGCAAGCACTTCGTGGATCGATATGGTGCCGCAGCTGGCCTCGCCGGGTGGCAGCAGGGTGTCCTTGAGACGGAAGATTACCGGCGCGTTGCCGCTCGCGGCCAGTGGTCCGACCGCGCTTTTCGACAGACTGCTTGCGGGCTCGACTGCGTAGTAATCGTTGCCGTCGAAGATCATGCCGAACAGGCCGACCGGCGTGCGCGTCAGGCGGACCCAGGAGCGGGGCGCGCCGTCGACGCTGCCCTCGAGCACCTCGACCCCGGGCACGCGCACGGCATCGACGAAGTGCAGCCGGGCGTTGCGGCGCAGGCGCAGATCGAACTGCCGGCCATAGGCCTCGAAGCGCAGCGTGTCGCCGCTCGCCGAGGCCGCAAGTTTGCGCAGCGGCTCATGACTGAGTACCCGCATGCCCTCGCCTGCGGCAGCGACCGGTAGGCCACCCATCAAGGCGGCCACCGCGAACCAGGCGATCAGTGCGTATCGTCGAGCCATGCTTCCGCCGACCTTAGCCGGCTCGACTCTACGCCAGTGCGATGCGCATCACATCCCGGCTTGTGCCGGCTGGCTTGTCGCGCAGCGGCGCCTCGCTTGGGCTACCAGTTCGTGTTGTTCGGATCGCGCAAATAGCGGGCCGCGTCCTTGAGATCCGTCGGCAGGTACTTGGTGAACATCGACGGCGGGTACTTGCCGACGTACTTGTCCATGACCGGGGCGTAGATCGGCCAGGCGTACTCCGGCAGCCGATGGGTTGCACGAAACTGCCGGATCGGGATGGTCGTGCCGACCAATTGTTCGTGCTCACTGTCGGCGATCGCGGCCGTGCGTCCGAACGGATCGTAGATCGCGGTGCCGCCGCCGCCGGCATCTTCAAAGAACGTGTTGCCGGGCGAAACCGAGTTGTTGCAGACGGCCGTCCAGACGCGGTTGTAGGCTGCGCAGGCCTGGATGTCCCAGGGCGAGAAGCCGCCCGAGGCGGTTCGCAGGAAGATTTCGCCGCCCTTCAGGGTCATCGCGCGAAACAGCTCCGGTTCGCGTTGCACGGAAGACGTGCAGAGATTTCCGAGCGGCGTCCGGCCAATCGCGATCGTTCACATACGAACCAAACACGATGTAGCACTCGTACTGCTTCGCGAGCGCACCAATGGCTTGCGTTTCGACGCCTGGGGTTTCGAGCGCCAGCCGGTTGACGTCCTTGCGGGTCCAGTCGTAGCTGAAGCCCGTGATCGGAAACTCGTGAAAGAACAGAATGTCGGAAACCGGATTCCACTCCTGCGCATTGCGGATCAGCATCAACATCTTCCGCAGCCCCGGATTTGCGGCATCGACGGGGCGGACCCGCGACTGCACGACGCCCAATCGGATGGAATCCCTGGCAAGCGGCACGGTCGAGTAGCTGCCATCGGGGGCCTTGATTCGCTTCCTGATCGTGGCGCTTCCTTGAAATGGGTAAATGCAATGAGTGGATTTCAGTCAACGAACAGCTTGTACATCGTCTTTCGCTCCGGATCGTAGGCCGACAGCGTCTTGTTGTAGGTCGCTGGATTGCCAATGGCATTGACCGTGATCTGCGCCAGATCCGCACGCGCGATATAGCTGAACGCCTCGGGGTCTTCGGCCAGGAACGCCTGTCCCGTAGCCTTGACGTCACCGAGTCCGCCCGGACGGATGATCGTGTGGTTCAGGCCGCTGGCACGCAGGTGATCCTCGGCCTGGGTTTTCAGCTCAATGATTTCCTTCAGCGCGTTACGCGCCGGCAGCGGCGCCGTCATCCTGGAGTCTCCGGCACCGATCACCGTGATGAAAACGAAACGCTTTGCACCAGCTGCCTTTGCAGCGTCGATGACATTGCGGTTGCCGATGTAATCAGGTCGCGCGTTCTGCTCGCCGCGACTGGTGCCGAGCGTTGAGATCACGACCCGATAGTCGCTGCTGGCCATCGCGGCGTTGACCTCATCGGCGCGCAGCGCGTCGGCGATCACGGTCTTGACGCCGAGAGCCCGCAGCGCATCGGTGTTCGAGGTCTTGCGTACTGCGACCGTTACATCCTCGCCGCGTTCGCTCAGCAGCGTTACGATGTCGAGGCCGGTTGCGCGCGTGCCGCCGAAGACGATGATCGGTCCGCCGTACGATTGATAAGCGGCGTTTGGAATCACGTTCACGGGCGTATGGAAGGAGCCGCTGAATACGAACAGATAGGAAAGCACCAGCAACACCAGCGCGAGGATCAGATAGCCGATCACCTTCAATACGATCATGGTTCAACCTCGTTCCTTGATCTGCAGCAGTCTATAGAAGAATTCCGGTCCGCCCCAGTGCTCCCAAAGCGTATGGATGCGTTCGCACTTGACGTCGCGGCACAGGCAGGGGCTGTTAACAGTGCTGCGCGAAACGGCGCTGCCTCATGCCGCGGGCTGGCGCTGCGCCCAAAGCGCCAGCGCCGCCTGTTCACGCTCAGCGGAGAGACCGGCCTTCAGAGTCGCCCGCTCGCGCGCCGGTCGCGCCAGATGCCAGCGCAGCGTGTCGGTGACGGTCGTGCGCAACTCGCGGATAGTGAGGCCCGCGCGCAGCGCGCGCTCAGCGCTGGTGGCTGCGAAGGCTGCCTCGGGGCCGACCGCCGCTTGCCACACTGGCAAGTCGCTCCAGCCCTTGATGCCCTGGGCGGCCAGGAACTCGTTCGGCAACCAGACCGCCTTGGGTGGCGGCTTGGGGGCAGCGATCTCTGTGGCGGCGGTTACCGATTCCTCAATCAATTGTCCAATCGTCAATCCCGGTGGGCTGACCACATTGAAAGTTCCGGAAACTTCTCGCTCCAACGCATGGATCGTGAACTCGGCCAGGTCCCGCACATCGATGAATTGCACGGGATCGCGTGGCGAGTTCGGCGCGATGAAATTGCCGCCCCGGGCCGCGCGGGCTGGCCAGTACGTAAAACGATCAGTGTTGTCATCAGGACCGACAATCAGCCCCGGACGCAGGATCATTGCGTCATCGCCGTAGGCGGAGCGAACCGTGTTCTCACTCAGCGCCTTCAGCGGTCCGTAGCTGTTTGCGTCGACCGTCTCGACGCTCTCGTCCTTCAAGGTGCCGACAGCCGAGTATTCGTTTCGCGGCGTGGCAAAGTCCGTGTACACCGAGATGCTCGAGATGAACAGATAGCGCGGCACGTTGGGGCGCAGCAGCCGAGCCGACAGACGCACATGCCGGGGCACATAGCCGGAGTTGTCGATGACAGCATCCCACTGGCGCGAGCGCAGGCCGTCGAGCTGATCGTTGCGATCCCCCGTAATCCGTTCGACGTCCTTGAATCGCTCGGTTGCCGTTCGGCCGCGATTGAAGAACGTCAGGCGATGACCGCGCGCGAGCGCGTACTCGGTCATGTGCAAGCCTATGAAGCGCGTGCCGCCGAGGATCAGGATGCGCAGCGGCCGCGGCGCCCTGGTTACGGCACCCAATGCCGGTGCGGCCACTGCTGGCGCAGCAAGAGCCGCCGCGCTGGCGCCGAGCAGGCCGAGTGCGCGGCGCCGCTGCATCAGCGTGCTCCGGCCGGCGCGTAGGTCTGCAACCAGTCGCGCGTCGACTGGTACCAGTGCAGGGAGTTCTGCGGCTTCAGGATCCAGTGATTCTCGTTCGGGTAGTAGATCAGCCGCGAAGGCACGCCGCGCTGCTGCAGGATATTGAACAGTTCGAAGCCGTGATTCACGGGCACGCGCATATCGAGCTGACCATGGATCACCAGTGTCGGCGTATTGAAATTTGCAGCGCTGGTGTGTGGTGAGTAGCGTGCGAACTCCTCCGGCCGTTCCCAGAAGCTGAAAAACCGCTCGCGTTCGGCAGCGTAGTCGGCGGCGAGCTGCGTGAAGTTGTTGAACACGGCGGCGTGTGCAACCAGCGCCTGGAACGGATGCGGCCTGCCCAGCAGCGTGCTTGCGAGGAAGCCGCCATAGCTGCCGCCCCCGGCAACCATGCGCGTCGCATCCACATAGGGCTTGGCGATCAGCCACTCGGCGGCTTTGATGGTGTCTTCATAGGGCAGCGAGATCCGGTCCGGGTTGATGCTGTCGGCAAACTGCTGTCCGAAGCCGCTCGAACCGTGGAAATTGTGCCAGGTCACGATGTAGCCCCAACCCGCGAACACATGCGCGTTCCAGCGAAACGTCGTGCTGTCCTGTATCGCGTTGTGCGGCCCGCCATGCAGCAGCATGTAGAGCGGATACTTCTTCGCTGGATCAAAGTCTGGCGGATAGATCACCCACATCTGGATCGGCGTACCACCGGCGCCGGCATAGTCGATGCTCTCGACCCTGCCGAGTCGAACCGCCGCAAGCGCAGCGTCGTTGAATGTGGACAGCGCCGTAGCTGCGCCCGTACCGAGGTCGAGACGAACCAGCGTCGGCGGTTCCGAAAAGCTCTGGCGAACTGCAACGGCCATCGGGCGCGTGGCCGGACGCTGCGCGATCGCGAGGTTGCCGAAACTCCGGCTTTGCGTCACCGCGACCGGAGTGCTGCGACGCAAATCGAAGCGGTAGATCCTGTTGGTCGCCGCATCGTCGATCGCGCCCAGCAATCCGCTGGAATCCGGCAGCCACTCGAGCCCGGCGGCGGAACGATGCCATTCCGCAAAGGGCTCGCGTACCTGCCCTGAACTGCGATCACGGATCATCAGGCGCTGGCGATCGGCGTAGAAGCCGCGAATCCGCTGCTGCGTAAACGCGAGCAGGCGGCCATCCGGGCTGTAGCGTGGCGAGGCATCAGTAGCTGGATTCTCCTCAGTCAGGTTGACGGCGGGCTTGCAGCCGCAGGCTGCAATCGCGATGACGTCATAGTTCGATTCGATGCCGCTGCGGTCGACATTCGCGACCAACGCGAGCTCCAGCCCATCAGGCGAGATGTCGTAGTCGTCGGTGCCGTATTCCTGCACCGGCAGGTGATAGCCAGACAGGCGCGTGATCGCAAGCGCCTCGCCGCCGTCGCGATCGACCGAATACAGATGTGGCTGACGGTCGTCGAGGAACCGGTCCCAGTAGCTGAACGGCGCGCGATCCCAGACTTTCGCGGTCAGCTTGGACGCATCCCGCTCGCTCTTGCGCTTGGCCTGATCTTCCCAGTTGACGAGATCATTCCACACCAGGCTGACGAAGGCGATCCGCTGGCTGTCCGGAAACCAGCGCGGCGCGCTGGCGCCGGTTGGCAGGTTCGTGACCCGCTGCGCCTCGCCGCCGTCAACGGCAATGACGTAGATCTGACTTTCAGCGTCATCGCCGCGCTTCGACACGAACGCAATCCAGCGCCCATCGGGACTGAAAGCCGGCGCGGTATCGGAGGTGTCGTTGCGGGTCAGCGGCCGCGGCGACGCGCCCTCGGTCGGAAACAGCCACAGGTTGGTATGGCTCTTGTCGGCTTCGACGTCGAAATGCGTGACGGGCGCCACGGCGAGCCGCCCATCGGGCGACAGTGCCGGTGCGCCGACGCGTTGCAGCTTCCACATCGCCTCGGCGGAGAAAGTGCCGTCGGCAGCGAGCAAAGCGGGGCTGGCGCTCGCCGCGAACAGCAGCAGCGACAGCAGGGCGAACGGATGTCGACTCATGATCATCGCGGTCATCTCCTCAGCTGCGCACCACGGCGCGCAGCGCGTCGAGAAAGAACGTCGTTTCGTCGCTGGTACCGACCGACACGCGACACCAGTCGTTGAACGGCTCGAAGCTGCGCCCGACTTCAATCCGTCGATCCTTCATCGCGGCGCGAAACTTCTCGACTGGCATGCCGACCTGCATGAAGACGAAATTGCCATGCGGTTCGGCGTAGCGAAGCGCCAGTTGATCGCAGGCGTCGCAGATCCGTTTGCGGTCGGCGCGCAGCAGCGAGTAGGTGCTGTCGAGAAATTCCCTGTCATCGAGACTGGCGCGAGCCGCCTCGAGTCCGGGAGTGTTCGGAAAGACTGTCTGGAAGCGCCGCAGGCGCTGCGCAATATCAGGTCGCGCGACGGCGTAGCCGATTCGCAGGCCCGCGAGACCGTGGATCTTCGAGAACGTGCGCAGCACGACGACGTTGGCATCGCGGCGTACCAGTTCGACCAGGCTTGCGGTGGCGCCCGGCTCACACAGTTCAAGGTAGGCCTCGTCGCTGACGACCAATGTACGTTCTGACATCTTCGCTGCAAACTCGAGCAGGCGCGGGCCACCGAGCACGGTACCGGTTGGGTTGTTCGGATTGCACAGATACAGCAGCGCCGTATTGGCCGAAGTCGCGGCGCTGAGTGCGTCGAGGTCATGGCGGAGCGCTGCATCCACCGGTACTTTGACGACTTCGCAACCGAGCTTCTCGGCGTAGCTCGGCAGCTGGTTGAAAGTCGGCCAGGCGCAGACCATCTGACCTCGTTCGCAGTAGGCGATCGCGAGCACGTGCAAGAGCTCGCCCGAACCTGATCCCAGTACGATGCGGTCGCGATCCACGCGCTCTTTTACGGCAATGGCATCGATCAGTTTGGCGTACGACTGGCTGCCGTAGCGGCTGCCGCTGTCGATCGAAGCGGCGATCGCGGCGCGAGCTTTGGGACCCGGACCCCAGGGATTCTCGTTGCCGGAAATCTTGATCGGCAAGTTGAGCGCGGCAGTTCGGGTGGGCTTGCGGGCCTGCGCGGCCGCCCAGGGCGCCAGTGCGGTCAGCGTGAGACCTGCCTGGAGAATCTGACGGCGATCGAGCGGCATGCGGGTAACTCCTGCGGTTCGGTGCCCGAGTCTTACACGGCGGCCAAAAGCCTCACAACCAGCCCGTGACCGCAGCGGGTGGTCGCCGCCCTTCGCCTGCCTTGACACCCCGGCGACGCGCCTTGAGGCTGGAGCCTGCGATGCGCCGGATCCCGGCACTGCAGACGAGCACAACAACGAAAATGAATCAAGCTGCGGCGAGCGCCTCCAATGATCGTGACGGCTACCCGCCGCGCGCCTACGCCTGGTTCGTCGTTGCGCTGCTGACGCTCGCGTATGCGATCTCCCTGCTGGATCGCTGGATCCTGTCGTTGCTGGTCGGCCCGGTGAAGGCGTATTTCGGCGTCAGCGACACGCAAATGGGCCTGCTGATGGGCTTCTGGTTTGCGGTGTTCTACGTGACGATGGGACTGCCGTTCGGCTGGATCGCCGACCGCTTCAACCGCCGTACCCTGATCGGCGTTGCGATGGTCTTCTGGTGCACGATGACGATCGGCTGCGGACTCGCGCGAACCTTCGGGCAGCTGGCCGCCGCGCGCCTCGGCATTGGACTCGGCGAAGCGGCGCTGACGCCGGCTGCCAACTCGCTGATTGCGGACTATTTCCCGCGCTCCGAGCAGAACCGCGCGATCAGCTTCTTCAATATGGGTATCTCGATGGGCATGGGTATTGCCTATCTGGTCGGCGGCCTGATCGTCGCCTGGATGGCGACCCAGCCGCCCTTTGTGCTGCCGGTCGTCGGCAAGCTCGAGACCTGGCAGGTGGTGTTCATTGCAGCGGGCGCACCGGGCTTGTTGGTGGCAGCGCTGGTTTTCACGATCCGCGAGCCGCTGCGCCGCCAGCGACTGGCGCGCGAAGGCGAGAAGATCACGCTGGGCCAGTGCCTGGACTATATGCGCACCCATCGCGCCGCGTACCAGCCGTTGCTGATCGGCATGATTGCCTCGCCGCTGATCGGCTACGCCTGGAACTGGATGCCGACCATGTTCGAACGCGTCTATGGCTGGAATGTCGCGCAGTTCTCGGGAGTGTACGGCTGGATCCTGCTGGTGTTTGGACCGCTCGGTGCGATCAGTGGCGGCATCATTGCCACCCGACTGTACAAGGCCGGCAACAAGAGCGGCCCCTACGTCGCGGCGCTGATTGGCCTTGCGGTGATGACGCTGACCTCCGGCCTGCTGCCGTTGGCGCCGACGCCGGAACTCGCGGCGGCGATGCTGGTGCCGGCTACCTGGGCAGGCGCGCTCAGTTCCGCTGCCGGCGCTGCGGCCGTCGTGTTCATGACACCTGGCGAGTTCCGGGCGCAGGTCACCTCCATCTATGTGTTGACGATCAATGGCGTGGGCCTGCTGGTGGGTCCCACGGCGATCGGCTGGCTCAACGACCACGTCTTTACCGAACCGACCGGCGTACGCTATTCACTTGCGACGCTGGTACTCGTGGCGGCCAGCGCGCTGACGCTGTACCTTTCCACGGGCCGCCGGGCTTACTTCCGCTCGGTGGAAGAACTCGAGCGCCACGCCTGAGCGAGCTGCATGAACACCACGATCAGTGATTCGGGAATCGTCGTCGCCGTGGGCCGCAGCGCGCGCGCCGGCGCGATCGAGCGCGTGCGGGAGTTCGTCGACGCCGTCTCGCGCCGCGATCTCGATACCGCCCGCATGCTGATCGCGACGGATTTCCGGATTACGGTTTCCGGTGGGCAGATCTTCCGGACCCTGGAGGATTTCGTCGCCTTCAGCCGCAGCCGCAATGGCGCCCTCACCAAGCAGATCGAAGGCTTCGACGCCTGCGAGATTGCGGTTGGCGTTTCAGTCTATGTGCGCGGCACGATGTCGGGCAGCTGGCTCGACGGCCGCAACTTTGAGGGCGTGCGGTTCATCGATCGCTTCTGGTTGCAAGACCAACGCATCATCGAGATGCAGATCTGGAGCGATCTGGCCGAGTTCCGTCCGCGTTGAGACCGCATATCTGTTTTCTACAGTCCCAGTGTTTGCCCTGGGAGTCGATGGAGGCGGGTGTAGCCGGAAAAACGCTCAGCCTCGATCCCGACGACGGTTCGATCACAATGTTGCTGCGGATGCCGGCCGGCTTCGTCGACAGCTGGCAGATCGCGTCGGGCGAGTATCGCGAGTTCCTGGTGCTGGACGGCTCCGTGCAGGTTGGCGCCGACACGTATCTGACGCATGGCTACGGCTTTCGTGCGCGCAGCGACGGCGCCTTTCGCGTCGCGACCGATACGGGCGCGACGCTGCTGTTGATGAGTGGTCCGCTGGCGACGGCGACGCCTGATATTGCGATTCGCACTGCGATGGAGCTGCCTTGGAAGTTCGGCGCTGAAGGCTCCGTGACCGGCAAGCCGCTCGGTGGCGGGATTGCGACCAAGCTGCTGCGTCGTGATGCGAACACCGGCGAGCTGAGTTTTCTCTATACCGCTCTGCCGCACCACCCGCCACCGACCGTCATGGTCGGCAAGTTCACGCATCCGGTCATCGAAGAGGTCTTCACGCTGCACGGCAGCTACGTCTTCGGCGACACCGGCCGCATGGGGCCGGGCGGCTATGTGTTCTGGCGCGAGCAGCAGTGGCACGGGCCGGCGGGCAGCGCCACCGGCTATCTGCTATTCATCCGTGTGCTTGGCGGTGCGCTCAGCAACATCTTCTCGCCCACGCCGGCGCCGTTTTCGTTTCATCCCCCGTACCGACCCGAGTTGCCCGCCGAGCTGCAGGCGCTGGCCCGCGAGTATGTCGACCATGAACCGTATTGAAGCCGTCGTCGGTCGTGAGCATCTGCACACCGACCCGGTGGCGTTGCAGTATTTTTCGCGCGACATTTTTTTCTGGCCGGGTGCGCGTCTGCCGCGAGCGGTCGTGGCACCCGGGACTGCCGAAGAAGTCGCTGCCGTGGTGCGTGCGGCGATCGACGCCGGGCTTGCTGTCGTGTCGCGCGGCGGAGGCATGTCGTACAGCGGCGGCTACGTGCCGCATGTCGATGAGTCGATCGTGCTGGATCTGCGGCGGCTGTTGCGGATTCGCGAGATCAATCCGGGCGATCAGTACGTCACCGTCGAGGCGGGCTCGACCTGGCTGACGCTGTCACAGGCGCTGGAAGGCACAGGCCTGCGGCCGGTGTTCAAGCCGCCTTACTCGGGCATCCATTCGACGGTCGGCGGCGCGCTGTCGCAAGGCACCGCGGATGAGATGAGCGGCATCCTCGCACTCGAGGTCGCGCTCGCCAATGGCGAGCTGCTGCGCACTGGTTCGTCAGCGCGGCGCGATGATCCGTCGCCGTTCTTTCGCAACTTCGGCCCGGATCTCGCGGGGCTGTTCATCGCCGACGGCGGCACGCTCGGCGTGAAGACCGCCGCAACGATCGCGCTCGAGCCCGTGCCGCGCGCCCAGGGCTACGCCTCGTTCGCGTTCGAGAGCTTCGAAGCGATCGTCACGGCGATGAACGCCTGCTGCCGGTTGCGCCTGCCGATGCGGATGATGGGCCTCGATCCGCGCAAGAGCCAGAACGCGCCGCGGGTCGGGTTTCGTGACGCGATCCAGACACTGGCCAAGGTTGCGCTGTCACAGCCGAATCTCGGCGGTGGACTGCGCGACGCCTTGGGGCTGGCGGCGGCCGGTCGCAACTTCATGGAAGGTGTGCAATGGTCGCTGCATATCACGGCCGAGGCCGTCAGTGAGCGGGCCATCGAGGACTCCCTCGCGCTGTATCGTGAAGCCATTCGCAAGGTCAGCGGTGCGGGACCGGACGGCCGCGAGATTCCGAACCTGCTGCCGATGGCGCTCGCCGCCAAGCCTTATTCGGTGCGCGGCTTTCTGGGACCCGAAGGCGAGCGCTGGGTGCCGACCAATGCGCTGCTGCCGTTCTCGCGTGCGGTGCAGGCCGCAACTGACGTACAGCGCTATTTCGATTCGCAGCGCGCCCGGATGGACGCGCTCGGTATCTGGGAGTCGTACATGATTGGTCCGCGGCACGGCTTCATGCTGCTCGAACCATCGTTCTACTGGCGGGACGAAGTCAGCCGTCTGCATCTCGATCACCTCGATGCCGCCAGCGCCAAGCGCTTTCGCGGCGCTGCTGCCAATCCCGAGGCGCGGGCTTTTGCGATGCAACTGCGCGCCGGCCTCAAGGAGGTGCTCGACGCCGCAGGAGCCGTGCACGTGCAGCTCGCCAAGACCTACGCCTACAGCTCGCGTCTCGACCCCGTGGCGCACGGCGTCTGGGCATCGCTGAAGCAGGCGCTGGACCCGAAGGGCCTGATGAACCCGGGGAATCTCGCGAGCTAGCCGTGTGCGCACGGCTTGGGGCTGCAGCAGCTACGTGAAGTAGCTGACGGTAAACACGCCGAGCATCGTGAACACCAGCGCGATCTTCGCCAGCGTGCCGACTGCCAGCCCGACCCAGGTGCCGAAGCCCACGCGCGCGGCGACATGCAGCCGCTGCTGATAAAGGAACTCGCCGATCACGGCGCCGATGAACGGCCCGCTGATCAACCCCAGCAGGCCGAACGGCAGGCCGGCGAAGGCACCGATCAATGCGCCGACCAGCGCCTGGCGGCTAGCGCCGACACGCCTGGCGCCCAGCAGGCTTCCGACGATGTCTGCAACGAACGCGAGTGCGGTCAGCACACCGAGTAGGACCAGCGTTGCGGTGCCGATGCGGCTGAAGTCGTCGATGGAGGCGGCCAGCAACATGCCACCGAATACGGCGATGACCCCGGGTAGCCCGGGCAGGATCGTGCCGATGACGCCGATCAGCACCAGCATCGATGCGCCGATCCACAGAAAGGCTGGATCCATGGACCCTTGATTTGGGGCGGTACCCCAAAAGACAAGGGGCCGACGGAGCGATCCGCCGGCCCCAGGCGCTAGAACTTGAACGACCCGGTCAAACCGAACGTGCGCTTGTCACCGAGGAAGGGCGCGTAGCTCGTCGTGCGCGCACCACCTGTGCCGATCAGCGCCAGTGCCGAACTCACATACTCCTCGTCGAAGAGGTTTCTGGCCCACAGCTGGACGTCAAAGTTGCCGAGCGTCACGCCCGTGCTGAAGTTGACGAGCTGGCGATCAGGCACCCAGCCGAGGTTCATTTCCTCGAGGAACATCTTGGTCTGGTACTGCAGATCGCCACGCACGTAGAAGGAGTGGCCGTCGCCGAAGTTGCCGTTGTAGGTCACGGCGAAGTTGGCATCGAACTCCGGCACACGCTCGATCTGATTGCCGCCGATGTCGCCACTGGCGGGGCAGACCACGTCATTACAGAGGAAAGCCAGCTCAAAGCGCTGGGAGATCGTGCCGCTTTTGTAGCGCGAGCGGTTATACGATGCGCCCAGACTCAGCGTGAGCCCGTCAGTCGCCTGAAACTGGCTTTCAATCTCGACGCCCTCGACATCGACGCCACCCAGGTTGCCGACCACCGTCGGCACGATCGCAAAGCCGGTCGGCGAGGATCCATCGGCGTTGAGACGGACGGCGTTGGTCTGCAGCTCCTTCCAGTCCGTCTTGTAAACGGCGAGGTTGAGCAGCAGGCGGCGATCGAAGAACTGGTTCTTGCTGCCGATCTCGGCCGTCCAGTTCTCTTCCTCGGTCCATTGGAGCTGTCCGGCGAAGGCCATGTTGCCGTTCAGGCCGCCTGATTTCACGCCCTTGGCCACGTTGGCGTACAGCATGTTGTGGTCCGTCAGCTTGTACGTCGCGGCGAGGCGCGGCGTGAAGAAATCACTCTCGCGCCGGTTCACCGGAATCACGCGCGCAAAACTGTTTACGCCGTTGATGACCTGCCGCGGCTGAACGGCGCCGAAGAAGTCGGTCGAGGTCTGCTTCTCTTCGGTGTACCGGCCCTCAGCGGAAAGTGACACACGACCAAAGTCGTAGGAGACAAAGCCATAGATGCTGCGGACATCCTCGGTACGGATGTTGTAGCCAGACTGGCCTCCACCGGTGGAGCTGACGGTCACGGGTAGCCCGGGCTGCGGCGTGACAAGTACCGGAATCAGCGGATCCAGCGTCAACGGTGCGCCAAACACGTTGTTGTTCGATTCGACGTCGCGAGTGGTGGCGTAGCTGGCGCCGACGTAGCCTTTCAGCGCCCCGCCACCGTCAAAGTTCACCCTCAGATCATGAGTGTCACCTTCGAAAGAGCTGCCATTGCCCGAGGCGTCGAACAGCACTCCGCCGAAGATCGCTCCGAACGGCTGTTGCGGTGCGGCGGGGTTGCGCAACGCATTGCCGATCGACGTCAGGTTCGCTTCGCTGTAACCATACTGGTAGGTCGCGGTGATCGAGTCAGTCGCTTCAATATCGATCTTGCCGGAGTAGACGTTGGTAACGCCATCGACGCCGACCGCCCGAGGGTCGACGACGAGGCCAGGTGGCCTGACCGCCGCTTCGCCAGGTGCGAGGATCGGCAACGGCGGCAGTTCCCCAATCCAGGCGCGGTTCTGCGCCGAGCCCGGAATCTCGCAAAGCACGAAGTTTGCGCCGAGCGAAGTTGACCGGGTCGTGCGCGTCAGGCCAGGCGCGCAGGCCGGCGTCGGATTGGCCGGGGTGACCGCGATCACCGCGCCCAGATCATTGATCGGGTTGCCGTTGACGTTGTTGAACGGGCTCAGGCGAGCCGTGCCAGGGATGAAAGGAAAGAATGACAGCGGCAACGCCGAGGAGCGGATGCCCGCCGCGTAGCTGGCCGCCGCCTCGCCGAAGCGGTCCGTGCGCAAATAGAACGCATCGACTTCGATCTTGTCCGTCGGCCGCAGCACAAAGCGCAGGTTGTAGGACTTCTTGTCCCAGCCGCCGAGATTGCCATCGGTTGGCCCGCCGGCGTTGGCGAGCGGATGGTTGTTCTCCCAGGTGCCATCGAAAGTCGAATCGGAGTAGCCGAGCCTCACCGAGAAGCGGTCCTCAGACAATGGCAGCGTGACCGACGCGCGAAGGTCGCGCCGCTCGTCGTTGCCGAGGGTCACGCTGACCCTGCCCTCATAGTCGTTGCCGGGTGCGCGGCTGATGATATTGATCGCGCCGGCGAACGCGTTGCGGCCGTAGGCGGCCGACTGCGGACCCTTGATGATCTCGATCCGGTCGACATCGATCAGTGTCGTGTCGACCATGTAGTTGCGCTGCAGGTAGACGCCGTCGAATATTGTGGCGACGTTCTGCGTCGGCGAAGTGAGCCGCAGCTGCGTCATGCCGCGAATGACCGGCTGGGTCAGCGGCCCCGAGAACGCCTCCAACGAGAAGCCGGGGGTTGCGGCGGCAATGTCCGTGACATCGTCCAGACCCTGGCGTTCGATGTCCTGAGCCGAAATCGCAGTGACAGCTACCGGGATGTCCTGCAGTCGCTCGGCAACGCGGCGTGCGGTCACGACAATTTCGCCGATCGAGGCGTCGCTGGCTGCAGCGGCGCGGTCCTGTGCCTGCAGCGTGCTGCCCGAAGCCGCGATCGCCATCGCGACGGCGGACGCAACCCAATGATTCGACATGCTTAATCTCCCTGATATTGATGCGAATGACAGTCACGGCCCGCGCCGTATGTTGTTTTTTTACTTTTCTACAGGTACACGCCCACTAGGTCAATCGAGTCACGGTTGTTTTTGTGACACGTCCAACTGGTAGATCACGATCAGGTTCCCGTCAAAATCCACGAATGCGGCTTCGATAAATGGTAGGTTCTCCGGGGTCGTCGACGTCTGTGGTGCGATGATTTTCACGCCCATTGGCCGCAGCCGCTCGAGGATCGCCTCCAGCTGTCCGACTCGAATGACCGGTGTCGACAGATGCATGGTCGGTCGGCGCGGCAGCCGTACGCCGCGCACTTCGGTCAGTGCCAGAGATCTCGGTTGCAGCCGAGTGCTCAGTGTTGCGAAGCGCAGCTTCGCGCGCGCGGGAAAGTTGAACACCGGATTACGAATACGACGTCGACGACGACTCGCTGATGCCGAAAACGCTGAAGCCCAGCACGTCGCGGTAGATCGTCAGAGCCCGATCGAGATCCGCGACGACCAGGTTCACGCGTTTCAGCTCGAGACTGGGGGCCTGGGTTTCTGCGGCAGCTGAGGCCCAGCTGGCGCACAGCGCGACCGACATCACCAGAGTTCTGAGTGTACGCATCATCGAAGCTCCTTCGGCACGTGGGACCAGTATTGATCAGGCAGTACCGGGCGATATGGCGCATCCCAGGTGAAAGGCTGCTCCGCGGGGCTGAAGCGGGTCGAATACACGCCGCCCTTGCCGCGACAAAGGTGGATCGTCCCGCCCAGCGTTCCGAACGGCCCATGCGCCACGTCGGCCGGGCGCCAGAAGTACGCGTCCTCGTACATGACCCCATTGGGCATGTGGATATCGCCTGCGAGTGCGAATTCTTCTTCGCAGACGGGATGACGCTCGACTGTTTCGCAACGCCAGTAAGGCATAAGACCCGCGATCCAGGTTTTGTCCTGCGTCAGCGGATCATCGAACAGCAGCTTGTGCACGGTGCCACCGTGCTCGAAGCCCTCGCTGCGCATATGCGATCGAGGGCCCTTCTGTCCGTCGAGCGCGCGTGTGTCGATTCGCCGCACGAGTCGGGCAGGGTCATGCTCGGACGAAGCGCGCGCATCGGTCGCGGTGACTCGGGGTGCGGCGGAGAAGAAGGTCAAGACTTCAGCGCCTCCCGTGCTGTGCAGCGATGTTCGCAGAAAACCGCGTGGCAGGTGCGCGTAGCAGTGCCTTGAGTAGACGACGCCGCCAATTTCTATCTCACCGCTCAGGACAATCAGTTCTTCGTCGACACTCAGTATCTCGGCGTCTCTGTGATAGTGCTCCGGATAGCTCAGAATCAGGCTGCAGGCGCCGTCCTGATCGTCAGTGCTGAGCACTCGTGCCGCAACGCCGGCGCGACTCGCTCCGAGATACTGGTGATCCCAGGGTAGCCACTGCGAGGGAATGAATTCGATGTGAGGGCGCATCGAGAATGCTTGCCGGCGCGCGGACGTTCTCGGTCAGGTTGCGGCTGCGCCGGCTGCTTCACGCGCATCGAACGCCGCTTTGCCGCTCAGCAGGGTTTCGTAGATCCGGCGCGCATCACCACCGATCTGTTCGACGAGTTTCTCGTGGGCGGGCCAGCTCGCCACGCGCCAGCGCTCGCGCTCCTCGTCAGACAGGACATAAAGGCGGACTCCCTGACCGGGCAGTGATTCCATCGTGCGTCGCACCGATGCCCGTGCGGTGGCGCGCGCCTGGGCAGCGCCCCCAAAGCCGATCGCGATCACCGCGCGTTCTTCTGCGCCGAGACCCCGCATCCACTCGCTGCTGGCAGCCAGTACGCCCATGTCGTAGCTGTGGCGGGTCAGGATGTAGTGAGGCGCTTCGGTCGAGATGCCGGACAGCGAATACATCGTCGCGCTCGTGACGCCGCCTTCAATCAAGCCGGTCTGCAGGCTGGGTACGACGTCCGTGAACGGCATCGTGATCGTGTCGGCGCCGAGTTCACGAATGAAGGCCTGCGATGCAATGGAGGTCGAGGAACGCAGCCGCCGACCGCGCGCCGCCTCCGGCACCGTGAACGGTTGCTTGTCGTACAGGTTCACCCAGCCGACGTCGGTCCAGTGCAGCAGGTCGAGACCCTTGGCCGCGAACAGCGCGCGAAACGGCTCGAGCATGTACTTGTCCATGACGTAATCGACTTCGTCTTCGGTGTCGAACAGGAAGGGCACCGACAGTAGTGCGATTTCCGGCACCAGCGACGCGACGCCGGCGAACGAGCCACCGACGATCTGCAGACGGCCGCGGCGCACGCCGGCAAACGCCTGTTCCTCCGGGCCCGTCTCGCCGCGAATCAGCAGCCGGATGTCAAAGTCCGGCAGCGCCTTTTCGATGCGAGCTTCGAACTCGAGCCAGAAGGCTTCGTCGACCGACTTCGGCATCGAGAACGCACTGGCGTAGGCAACCTCAGAGCGCGGTCCCACCGCATCGCGCGCGCAGCCGCCGACGAGCGTCGCCACCGCGCCCGCTGCAGCACCTCGCAACCATGTGCGTCGGTCCATGCTCATTCCATTGATTGACGTTCGTTGCCGCGCATGACTATAACCTTTCACGGAGGAATGCATGACGACTCGACTCGACCGCTACTGTGCCCTGGCCCTGCAGATTGATTGCGACGGCGTGCATCTCGATACCGACCGCAGCAGCTCGGGACCGCGGATGCTGGCCTCGGTCGAGCGGGTGGACCAGGCGATCGGTGGTGCCAAGCGCTGGATCGGACCGGATCTGAAGCTGGTGGTGCTGCCCGAGTATCTGCTGTCCGGTCCGCCCTGGGGCGAGACGATCGCGGAGTGGGTCAACAAGGGGGCATTGGCGCCTGACGGACCCGAATATGAGGCGCTGGCCGGAGTCGCTCAAAAGCACAAGGTCTATCTCGCCGGCAATGGCTATGAGACCGACCGGCACTTTCCGGGTTTGTATTTTCAGGCCTGCTGGGTCTTCGATGACGCCGGTAATCGAATCCTGACATACAGACGACTGATCTCGGTGTTCGCGCCGACGCCGCACGATGTCTGGGACAAGTACCTCGATGTGTACGGGCTTGAGGGCGTCTTTCCGGTCGCCGACACACCGCTCGGTCGGCTCGCGGCAATCGCGTCGGAAGAGATTCTTTATCCGGAAGTGGCGCGCTGCCATGCCATCCGCGGCGCTGAAGTGTTCCTGCACTCCACCAGTGAGACCGCATCGCCTAACCTCACGATCAAGCAGATCGCGCGGCGAGCGCGGGCGCTCGAGAACCTGGCTTACGTCGTCTCGGCCAACAATGCCGAACTGCGTGGCATCGACGTGCCGAGCGATTCCAGCAATGGCTACTCGGACATCATCGACTATCACGGTGCACAGCTGGTCGTGGCCGGTTCCGGCCAGACTTCGGTCGCCCACTACTACCTCGACATGGCTGGCCTGCGCGCGCATCGGCGCCGGCCCGGTATGAGCAATATGCTGTCGCGACAGGCACTCGAGCTGTTTGCGAGCTCTTATGCCAACGCCGATCTGCGTCGCGCCAACGGTCTGCTGCAGGGCGGCAAGCTGGTGATTCCTGATCGCAGCTATTTCCAGAAGCGGCAGATCGATGCAATCGAACGCATGACCGAACGCGGCGTGCTGCCGCCTGCCGCGACTCAGGCCTGACTCAATGCGTGCTGCACGTCACTCCGCGTACGGCGATCCGGCTCGCGTACTCGATGTCGTCGAGCTGCCAGCCGAGCAACCCGACGAGGGCGAGGTCATCGTGCGCATGGAATGCGCGGCGATGCACATTGCGGACCTGCGCACGATCACCGGCGCGGCGGGTTTCCAGTTTCCACTGCCGCGCACGCCCGGATTCGAAGGCGTCGGCCGGATTGCGCGAGTCGGTGCCGGAGTTCGAGCATGGCGCGAAGGCGATCGCGTGTTTCCGGCGCTGGGCAGTGGCACATTTCGCGACGAAGTCCGCTGCAGCGCCGCCGCCTGCATGCCGGCGCCGGAAGCGGGTGATGCCGCGCAACTGGCGCTGCTGACGGTCAATGGTCCGACTGCGGCTGTGCTGCTCGAGGATTTCGCGCCGCTGCCACCGCAGCACTGGCTGATCCAGAACGCCGCGAATTCCAGCTGTGGCCGCTATCTGATCCGGCTGGCAGCACTGCGCAGCGTGCGCACGGTCAACATCGTGCGGCGCGAGGAAATGATCGACGAGCTGCGCGAGCTCGGCGCCGATATTGTGCTGGTGGATGGCCCGGATCTGGCGGCACGGGTCGCGGCTGCGACCGGCGGTGCTGCGATCCAACTCGGGATCGATGCGGTCGGTGGGCCCGCAACGCAGCGCATTGCGGAGTGCCTGGCAGTGGGCAGCACGGTCGTCAGCTACGGCTCGATGAGCAATGAGCCTTGCCAGCTGGATTTCTATCTGATGTTCCGCCAGGACATCCGGTTGCTGGGGCTGGCCTTTGTGCGGCAGTTCCAGGCGCGCCGGACGCCGCAACAGGTGCTCGAGCTGTACGCGCGGCTCGCGGATCTGATGGCGCGCGGCGTGCTGGTCGCAAAGATTGCCGAGACCTATCCGCTGGAGCGGATTCGTGCGGCCTGCGCGCGCGCGGCGCAGACCGGCAACGACCGCGACGGCAAGGTGATCATCAGCCTCCGTTGACCGGGTCAGTCATTGACGAGCACGAGCTTGCCGAAGTGCGTGCGTGAATCCACCAGCGCATGCGCCTCGGCCACCGCGCGCATCGGCAGGGTTCGATCCACGACCGCCTTGAACTCGCCGCTCGCGAACCTGGGCAGTGCTTCGCGAATGAACGACGGCATGGTTTCAGGCAGGAAGCGCACGCTGGTCGAAATGCTCATCGAATGCAGCTGCAGGTTGCGGGCGCCGATGTTCAGGCTGAAGCAGACCTGCCGGCCGCCGGTGCTGCCGTACATGACGATCCGTCCCTCCGGGGCCATCGAATCGAACATTGCGGTTGCGGTTTCCTCGCCGATGGTCATCAGGCCGACGTCCGCACCATGCCCGTTGGTGTCAGCATGGATCCTCGCGGCGACGTCAGCCGTCTTGTAATTGTAGCCGGCATCGGCACCCACCTCGACGCCGCGCCGGGCCTTGTCATCGCGACTCGCGGTACCGGCGACCCAGCAGCCACGCGAGTTTGCGATCTGCAGTGCAGCGCTGCCGACGCTACTCGCAATGGCTTCGATCAGCACGCGTTCGCCAGCTTGCGCGTTGGCAACCGTCGCGAGCGCATGCCAGGCTGTCAGCCAGCCGACCGGGATCGCAGCGCCTTCGACGAAGCTCAGCGAGTCGGGCAGCGGCATCAGGTGCTCGACATCGAACAGCGTGGCTTCGGCGTGTGAGCCGCGCGCACGGCCGAAGACCCGCTGACCGATTTCGAACTGCGTGACCTCGTTGCCGACTTCCTCGACGACACCAGCCGATTCCATGCCCATCACAAAGGGCAGCGGCTGACCGACATAGGTGCCGGCACGCATCCGCGTTTCGGCAAAGTTGATACCGGATGCATGGACCCGCACGCGTACCTGACGAGGGCCCGGCCACAGTGGCGGCAGCTCGCGCCACTGCATGACTTCGGCACCGCCGAACTTCTCAACGATGAAGCCGTGCGCGCGTTGCCTCATCGCCTGCGGTCAGCCGCGGCGTTGCGCCATGAAGGCCTGCCAGGCGGTGGTGTAGTCGCTGATGAACGGCTTGCCGATCGCATCGTTGTGCATCGTCTGCCACCACTCCGTGAGCCGCGGGCGCCCTTCGAACGGTGCGGTCACACCGAAGCCCGGCAGCATCGCGTGCAGCATCAGGAAGCAAGGCAGCATCGCGCAGTCCGCGTAGCCCATGGACTGTCCGAGCGCATACCCCTTGCCGCTCATGTAGTGCTCGATATCGCCCATCGACTTGCGCAGTCCCTGCAGCCCGGTGTCGACATCCGCCTGGTTTCGCTGCGCCGGATTCATGTTGCGGAACAAGGCGCCGGTGTGTGACATCAAGTACAGATCGGTGATCCGCGCGAGCAGCCGGGCGTGGCCGCGCTCGATCGGATCCTGCGGCAGCAACGGCTTGGCTGGTTGAGCCTCGTCGAGATACTCGATGATGACCATTGACTCGGCCAGGAACTTCCCATCGGCTTCGAGTGCGGGCATCTTGCCCATCGGATTGATTCGCAGGTATTCCGGCGACTTGACACCGCCGCCGGGCGGCGCCTCTGCCGGCAGGTCGAGGCCCTTGACCCGCGCGGCCAGCACAACGCGAGCCACGTAGGGCGAGACCAGCGATCCATAAAGCTTCATTCGATTTATTCTCCAGTGATCAACAACTGCGACGCAGCGCACTTGGCGGCGACTATGCGCGTGGGCATCATCCTGCGCCAACCGCAGTGGCTGCTGTTCCAAGAGGTGGATGAATCATGACCGGACCGCGCCTGCGTCGAGCCTACTTCGAAACACAGTTCGGGCAGCTGCATGTGCATTCGGCCATTCCAGCAGGCGGCGGCTTCGACGAACGAACCACGTTGATCTGCGTGCACCCGCGCGGTGTGAGCGGGCGTTTCTTTGCCGCGTTGCTGCCCGGTCTCGGACAGGATCGCTCCGTATACGCGCCGGACCTGCCGGGGTGCGCGGAGTCGGACGGGCCTGCCGAAGCGACGCCTGCCGATCTGGGTCAGGCGCTGCTCGAGTTTATTGCCGAAATGCGCTTTCGCCAGCTTGATCTGCTCGCTTTCGGCACTGGCATTGATGTGGCGCGCGAGATTGCGCGCGCCAGGCCAACGCTGGTCCGCCGTTGCCTCGAACTGCCGACCCGCGGCAACGCGGCGTCCGGCACCGAGGCTCCGCTGCGAATCGATCAGCTGGCTGATATCAGGGCGCGGCTTGACGGCGCCGCCTGAGCAGGGCAGCGGCGAATACCAGTGCGACCAGCGGCAGGCTGACGAGGTTCACCCACTCCCAGCCGATAGTCGCGATTGCGCTGCCGGCGAGCAGCGACGCAATCGCCTGCGCGCCAAAGATCGTGAAGTCGTTGAGGCCCTGCGCCGCGAACCTCTCCGCGTTGCGATAGGTCGTCGTCAGCAGCGTCGTCGCAGCCACGAACATCAGGTTCCAGCCGAGACCGAGCAGCACCAGCCCCCAGAAATAGTGTGCGAAGGCATGCTCGAGCAGTGCACTGATCGCGATGCACAGCGCCATGGCGGCGCTGCCCCATAGGAGCATCGCGCGCAGTCCGAGACGGGTCACGATCCACGGCGTGGCGAGTGACGGCAGGTACATGCCGAGCAGATGCGCAGTAATCACGGCGGTGGTCTGGCCGCTCGTATAACCGTCGTGCACGTGCATGCTGATCGGCGTTGCGGTCATGATGAAGCTCATCACGGCGTAGGAGACCACGCCCGCAAACACCGCCAGTCGGTAGTCGGGCTGGGTGGCGATCTGGCGCAGCGGGCGCGCGGGTCCGTCTGCAGCCGTTGGCATCTCTGGCGCCGGCGTCAATTGCAGCAGCACGCCGGCGGCCGCGAGCGCGATCACCGCAAGCGCGACGAATGATCCCGTGAACTCGGGCCAGCCCATCGCATCCTTGAACAGCGCGCCGATGCCGGGACCCAGCAGTGCGGCGGCCAGTGTGCCGAGCATGACGCGCGCCACGGCCGTGCCCGCCTGGTCGGCGGGCAGGTACTCGGTCGCTGCAAACCGGTACTGCTGCACGAAGGCCATGTTGCATCCCAGTAGCACTGCGGCGACGCACAGCAGCACGAAGTTCTGACTGGCGAGGCTTTGCGCGCAGATCAACGCCGCAACCGCTGCGATCAGGGCGCTACCGACAAAAGCCGGTTTGCGCCCGATCCGGCGCATCAACAGCGACGCCGGGATCGCGGTCAGCGCCACGCCCAGCACCGACAGCGACAGCGGCAGTGTGGCCAGCGCCGGATTGGGCGCCAATCGCGCCCCGGCAATGCCCCCGAACGCGACCAGCATGATCGTGCCGCAACCGGCCAGGGCCTGCGCCAGCGTCAGGATCCAGACGTTTTTCACAACAAGCTGCGATGCGGGTACTTCACATTATTCGCGCTATCGGGTACCCATAGCGCCCATGGTATCCGATCCAAATCAGGGCTCCGCCGCGGACGACGATTCCGACTCCACCGTTGAGCTGCCGGTACTCGACGTCGAGTCCTATGAAGCCAGTCGCGACGACGACGATGTCGATTCGACCTGGAATCGCCCGGGGGAAGGGTATGACAAAGGCACGGACGCCAGTGCCGCCGATTTCGAAGCAGAGATCCTGGCGCTCAGTGGTGACGTCCAGAAACTGCGTGGCCAGCTGGAGCGGCGCGACGCCGAGCTCGCTGAGCGCGATGGCGCCCTGGTCGAACGCGATGCCGCACTCACTGAGGCTCGCGCCGGACTCGACCAGCTCTCGGTCGAGCGGAGCACAGCGAGTGCTGCCGCCGACGCACGCATGCGGGAAGTCGCCGCGCAACTCGACCAGCTTACTGACGTCAATCAGCGGCTCCAGCACGATACAGAACTGTTGCGACAGCGCGCGGCCACGCATGTCGAGCGCCTGCGCCACGCGGAAGGTCGGCAGGGTGTTTGGGAAGCGCTGCTGCGCGACGGCGATGCAGCGATTCAGGTTGCACAGTCCGAACAGTCCGAGGCAAGCCGTGCGCTGGCCGAAGCACAGGTGGCGATGGCATCGCTGCAGGCGCAGCTGTCTGACCAGACGTCGCGATTCGCTGCTGCGGATGCGGACCGCAACGAACAGGCGGGTCGGCTGGCAGGCGACGCGCAGCAGCTTCTGACCTTGCGCGCTGACATCGCTCAGCGCAGCGAGGAACTGCAGCAGCTCCAGGCAGTGGAGTCAGGCCTGCGATTACAGCTGCACGCTGCCGAACAGCGGGTGGGCGATCTCGAAGCGCGTCAGCAGGAAACCGCAGCGAACCATGCGCAGCTGAAACTCGACGTACAGAAGCAGACCGCGCTGCACGAGGCGGCCGCCGCCAACGTGACCAAATTGGAAGGCGAGCTGATCGAAGCGCGCGAGCAGGCAGCCATGCTGACCGTCGAGCGCAATGCGACGCGTGAGCGGGTCGAAGAAGCGAACGCGCGGCTTGCGACCCTCGATGAGCGAATGCTCAAGGCCGCGACGCTGGCGGCCGAGCGCACGACAGCCCTTGAGCTACGAATACGAGACGCCGAGTCGCGCGCCTACAAGCTCGAGCTCGAGCTGTCGGTCAAGGCGGCGCGGTTGTCGGCGCTCGATACGATCGCGCGCACCGATCGGGGAGAGCCTGAGCCTGGTGTCAGCAGCCCGGCGCGTTACCTCGTGCTGCTCGATTCTCCGGGCGAGAGCGTGTTCCTGCTGAAGCCGCGCACGACCGTCGGGCGCGCCGAAGACAATGACATCCGTCTCGATCGCGCCAGCGTCAGCCGCCACCATGCGGTGCTGCATTGCGGCCCCAAGCACAGCGTCATCGAGGATCTCGGCAGCACCAATGGCGTGGTGGTCAAGGGGCGCCGCACGCGGCGCGCCATGCTGCGCGACGGTGACGTGCTTTATGTCGGCAAATGCCGACTCCGCTACAGCGAGAAACCCCGGCACGCCTGATGACTATCGCATGCGGTCGCGCTGGAGTTTGGGCGGCGGATGCGTTATCAAGAAGGAATGCTAGATCGAAGGCGAGGGAAAGCTGACACAGGCTCCGGGGACATCGAGGTGACTGCGCAAATGCCGGCCCTCGATCTGGCGCGCTATGCGCGTGTCCGCGATGGCAGCGAATCAGGCTCGGTGCCGGTGCTGCGCCCGGCCGACTCAGCCGGCGCACCCAGATCGAGCGACAGATCAGTCGAGAGCACTTACCTGCTCAGCGTCGCGCAACAGCGGATCCTTGAACTCGAAGGTGAAGTAGAGGAGCGTGATCTGCGCCTGATCAGCGCCAAAGCGGATCTCGCAGCGCTGCGTGCCTCTGTCGAAGCTGTGGAGGACGCAGCTGATCTTGAGACCCGGTTGCGAATCGCCGAGCAGCAGCTCCGTCAACGGCTTGATCACGTGACGGAACTCGAGGCAGATCTGGTCGCCGCCGAAGAACATCTGCATCGCGTCGAAGCGGAACTGCGTGTCGCGCGAGCTGCGAGCCGCAGTGCGGCAGCAGAGCAGCCGGCCGCGCTGCCGGACGTGGAAGCCGAAGCAGATCTCGCCGCCGATGCACCGCTTGGAGCGGCAGCGCCCGCAAGGCTGCTGGTGCGCATCGATGGCGATTCGGAAGTCATCTACCTGCTGGGGCGGCGCACCACCATTGGCCGCGACCCTGGCAATGACGTGCAGGTCGATGCGGAGTTCATCAGCCGGACGCATGCGAGCGTGCTGGCCGGCCCGCAGCAGACCTTCGTCGAGGATCTAGGCAGCACCAACGGCACCTTGCTGAACGGTCGCCGAGTTTCGCGGGCCCAGCTCAACGATGGCGACATCCTCGAGATCGGCAAGTCGCAGTTCCGCTTCGCGCATCGATAGAGTCAGCCTCGCCGCAGCCTGCTAGGAACGCCGCGGCCCAGCCGCTATGCTGTTCGGATCATGTCAGCCGACCCGCCCACGCCCAAGCCGCCCGTCCCTGCGCCCGAGCCGGCGTTCTTCGACAACGCGGCCATCGACAACCTGATCGCCGTCACGCTTGAGCTCGGCGCAGAGCTCTGGGTGGTTCGGGATCGGCTGCGCGTCATGGAAAAGCTGCTGGCCGAGCGTGGGGTCGTGACGGCCGAGATGATCGAGCAGTATCAACCGGCCGATGATGAGTTGGCGATGGCCCGCCAGGAACGCGACGCGTTCGTGCGGCGTGTCTACGGCGTGTTTGCGCGCACGACCGTCAAAGCAACTCCTTAAAGTCGCACAGACGTCGACGGCATGCGCGACTACATCGAACGGATCCTCCGCGCGCGCGTCTACGACGTGGCGATCGAGTCGCCGCTGGAGTTGGCGCCGCGGCTGTCGCGACGCCTCGGCAACCACGTGCTGCTGAAGCGCGAGGATCTGCAGCCGATTTTCTCATTCAAACTGCGCGGCGCCTACAACAAGATCGCGCAGCTTTCAGCGACGGTCGCGGCGCGCGGGGTGATCTGCGCTTCGGCCGGCAACCATGCGCAGGGCGTTGCGTTGGCCGCGCAGCGACGCGGCATCCCGGCGGTCATCGTGATGCCGGAGACGACTCCCGCCATCAAGGTGCAAGCCGTGGCGGACCTCGGTGGCGAGGTCGTGCTGCATGGGGACGACTACGACGCGGCCTACGAACACTCGCTGGAGATTGCGCGCGAGCGCAATCTGGCGTTCGTGCACCCGTTCGATGATCCGGATGTGATCGCGGGCCAGGGGACGATTGGCGTGGAGATCCTGCGCCAGAGTGGTGGCGATCTCGATGCGATTTTTGTCCCCATCGGCGGCGGCGGTCTGATTGCAGGAATCGCCGTCTACGTCAAATTCCTGTTCCCGCGGATCCGGATCGTCGGCGTACAGCCTGCCGACTCGAATGCAATGGCCCAGTCGATCGCGGCAGGCAAGCGCGTGACGCTGGAGCGCGTCGGGATCTTTGCGGACGGCGTTGCTGTCCGGCGCGTGGGTGAGGAGACCTTTCGGATTGTGCGCGAGCACGTCGATGAGATCGTGCTGGTGGACACCGATGAGATCTGCGCCGCGATCCAGGACATCTTCGAAGACACCCGTGCGATCGTCGAGCCTGCGGGCGCGCTGGCCGTGGCCGGCATCAAGAAATATGTGACGCGCGAAGGCTGGCGCGACAGGCGACTGGTCGCGATCAACTGCGGCGCCAACATGAACTTCGATCGGCTGCGGCACGTTGCCGAGCGGGCCGAGATCGGTGCGCAGCGCGAGGCCTTGCTCGCCGTCGAGATACCGGAGCAGCCGGGGGCGTTCCTGGCGTTCTGCGAAGCGCTGGGTCGCCGCAGCATCACGGAGTTCAACTACCGCTTTGAGGCGGCGCAGAAGGCGCAGATTTTCGTTGGCTTTACCCTCTCGCGGGGCCGCGCTGAACGCGCCGAAGTCGTGCAGCAGCTGCGCGCGAGCGGCTACGGGGTCATCGATCTGACCGATGACGAGATCGCCAAGCTGCACGTGCGCTACATGGTGGGCGGCCATGCGCGGGGTATAGCCGACGAGCGATTGTTCCGGTTCGAGTTTCCGGAACGGCCGGGCGCCTTGCTGAAGTTTCTGCGCGCCATCGGCGGGCGCTGGAATATCAGCCTGTTTCATTATCGGAACCATGGCTCGGATCATGGCCGGATACTCACCGGCATCCAGGTGCCACCTGACCAGGGCGCGGACTTCGAATCGCATCTCGAGGCGCTGCACTACCCGCGCATTGAAGAGACCGACAATGCTGCCTACCGCGCTTTCCTTGGGGCCTGATGCCGCTCAGCGTCGTCACTCCACAGCAGGAATTCGTGGATATTCGCGGCCTGCGCCATCGTCTGCTGCATTGGGGCCCGGCCTCCTCTGACCCGATCGTGCTGCTGCACGGGTTCCTCGACTGCGCCGAGACGTTCCAGTTCCTGGTCGACGAGTTGCCGCGTGACTGGAGCTTCACCGCGCTCGACTGGCGCGGCTTCGGTGACAGCGCCCATGCGCAACAGGGCTACTGGTTTCCGGACTACCTGGCCGACCTCGATGTCCTGCTGGAGCGACTCGGCAGCGGCGGCCCCTTGCGTGTGATTGGACACAGCATGGGCGGCAATGTCGCGTTGATTCACGGCGGCGTGCGGCCGGGGTCATTCCGCTGGATCGCCTCGCTCGAGGGTTTCGGCTTGGCGCGCACCCGACCCGAGGACGCGCCGGCACGCTATGCGGAGTGGCTGGAGTCGCTGCGCCGCGGGCCGCGCCGCAGCCGCTACCGATCGGTTGAACAGCTTGCCGGGATTCTGCGCACGCGCAACCCGCGACTGAGTGCCGAACGCGCGAACTTCATTGCGCGCGCCTGGACGCGAGTCGAGGGAGACGAATTTGCGTTGCGGGCGGACCCTGCGCACCGCCATGCGAATCCCGTGCTGTACCGTCGCGATGAGAACGAAGCCTGTTGGCAACGGATCGATGTGCCTGTGCTGATGCTGCTCGCCGGCGAGTCCGAGTATCTGCCGCGACTGGCAGCGGAGGGCACGCCCGAGTACTTGGCCCGGCATCTGCGGCACTTGACGCTGCGCACGCTTCCCGGCGTCGGTCACATGATGCATCACGAGGATCCCGCGCTGGTGGGCGCCGCGATCCGTGCCTTTGCCGAAGGCGTGACTTGAGCGCGCGCTCAAGTTCGCCGCTATCCTTGATGAACACTTGTCAGCGATGGAGTAGAACAGATGCGTACGAGACTCTCAGCGACTTTGGTCGCAACCAGCCTGGTTCTGGCTGCGGCGGCGACATCAGCTGTTGCCGCGGCCGATGAATCGCGACCCTTTGATCCCGCCAAATACTCGCAAACGGTCACCGAATGCGATCTGCTGGCCTCACATCCCGACGACCCGCACAAGGTCGCGCCGGGCAAGGAGCGCGCCGCTATCGATCTGCCGCGCGCGATCGAAGTCTGTCGGGCCGCGGTCGCTGCGGATTCGAAGAACCCGCGACTCAACTACCAATACGCACGCGTGCTCGGCTACAGCGGTCGCGGCGCGGAGGGTCTCGCGAATCGCCAGGCGGCAGTCGATGCCGACTATCCGCAATCACTGTTCGTGATCGGGTTCATCACGCTGTTCGGCATGAACCAGCAACCGCAGGACACCTGCAAGGCCGGCGAACTGCTGCGCCGCTCGGCTTTCCAGCAACGCCTCGCAGGGCAGCTCGGGTTTCCCCGTTATGTATTGATGGGCAAGTTCGATGGCTGTGACACGGTCCGGAAGGACACCGCTGAGATGCAAGCCTTCGTCAAGGCGGCGCGGGAACAGATCAAGGGTGACTACTACCAGGGCCTGCTCGCGGACATGCTCGACGAGGATCTGGCGGCCCGGGCCGCCGCGACGCGCTGAAGCTGCCCACACCGTGAGTCGCCTGTCCCGTCGCTATATCCGGATAGCGGGCGACCTGGCGGGCGGGCAGCTGCATCTGCGCCTCGCCGAGCCTGAGGTTCGGCGGCGGCGCGCGTTGCTCTGCTTTCATTTGAGTCCGGTGTCCGGCGCCATTTACGATGCGCTGCTGCCTGAGATGGGCCGAGACCGGCTCGTCGTGGCGCCAGATACGCCAGGCTACGGTGCGAGCGACGCGCCGGCAGCGCCGCCCGGGATCGCCGACTACGCGCGTACCTTCGGCGCGATGCTCGATGCGCTGGATCTCACCGAAGTCGATTGCATCGGTTATCACACGGGCTCGAAGATCGCACTCGAACTGGCGTTGCAGCGCCCGCAAACGGTGCGCCATCTGGTGCTGATCTCTGCGCCCGTTTACACCGACGATGAACTGGCGGCCCAGCGCACCGCCTACGAACCCATCGACCCGCGTGCTGACGGGCAGCATCTGCTCGAATACTGGCGTGAGCTGTGGCGCTATCGTGGCCCGGGTCAGACGGCAGAAATGATCATGCGCTGCTTTCCGGATCATCTGCGCGGCGGCAACCAGCGTCACTGGGGACATCGCGCCGCGTTCGGCTACGACCACCGGCAGCGGCTGCCTCTGGCGACGCAGCCCGTGCTCGTGATCAACCCCGCCGATGATCTGACGGCGTTCACTGCACGCGCTGCACCGCTGATTCGCCATGGCGAGCTGCTGGATCGACCGCAATGGGGTCATGGCTTTCTGGACCTGCACACCGCAGACTTTGCCGCCCTGCTGCGGCGCTTCCTTGATGATCAGCAGCGCGATGCCTGAAGCGATCCAATCGTCCCGTGCCGCCTATCTTGCCGTCCTTGGCGTGGCCGCAATCGGGCTCGTGCTCTCGGGCATTCAACCGCATGATCGGCTGACATGGTGGCTGGAGGTTGCGCCGGTGCTGATCGCCGTGCCGGTGCTCGCCTGGACGCGGACGCGCTTTACGCTGACGCCACTGGCCTATCTGCTGATTGCGATCCACGCGGCCATCCTGATGCTCGGTGCCCGCTACACCTATGCATTGGTGCCACTCGGCGATTGGCTCCGCGATCTGTTCGATCTGGCCCGTAATCCCTACGACCGCATCGGACATTTTGCGCAGGGCTTCGTGCCGGCGATCATCGCGCGGGAGGTTCTGCTGCGCCGCTCGCCGCTGCGGCCGGGTCGCTGGCTGTTCTTCATCGTCAGCGCGATCTGCCTGGCACTCAGCGCCTGCTATGAGTTCATCGAATGGTGGACCGCCTTGATTGGCGGCGGCAGCGCGGAGCAGTTCCTCGGCACCCAGGGCGATATCTGGGATACGCAGTGGGATATGTTCCTCGCGCTGAGCGGCTCGATTCTTGCGCAGCTGTGCCTCGGCCGCTGGCACGATCGACAGATGTCGGCGCAGTGAAGCGCAAGTCCGGCAACAACGCCTACCGCTGGGCGAAGCGCATCGTAGTCTCGATCGTCGGCTCCACGGTGCTCGCGGTCGGTATTGCGCTGCTGGTGCTGCCGGGTCCGGCGCTGCTCGTGATCCCGATCGGACTTGGCATCCTGAGTCTGGAGTTCGCCTGGGCGCGCTTATGGCTCAGGAAGGTCAAGGCGAAGAGCGAACAGGTCGCGAGAAGCATCATGGATGCTGCGCGGCGGCGATCCTGAGACAATGCCTGGGCATGTCTGAACGAACTGATCCACGCAACCCGGCACTTTCGCCCCTCGCTGAATTCTATGGTTACGCCGGGATCGCGCCGTTCCTGCTGGCCGCGCTCGGCACCGCGCTGCTGCCCGAACACGCCGGCCGCAGCCTGGCGCAGCAGATCGCCGTGGGTTATGGCGCAGTGATCCTGACCTTTGTCGGCGCCGTGCATTGGGGCCTTGCGGTCGGTGGAAGGCTGCCGGCTTCGTTGCCGGTGTACACCGGTGCCATTTTCCCGGCCGTCGTCGGCACGGTTGCGATCCTGCTCGGAGGGCAGCGCGCGCTGGCGTTGCTGGCCGTGGGCTTCGGGCTGTTTTGGCTGTACGAGCACCGCCGGCTCGGCCTGGAGCTGCCGGCGGACTACCTGCGGCTGCGCCGCAACCTGACCGTCGCCGTCTGCGCGCTGCTGACGTTGACGATGATCGTGTCCGAGAGCGTGGGTCTGCGATGACCCGTACGCCAGTTTCGCGGCGAGCCATGGGGCTGGCGCTTGCGGCGCTTGGCACCCATCTCGGTAACACGACCGAGCGGCTGCCCGACGGCAGCAGCGGCTGGACGAGGTTGCGGCGGGTTGTAATCAGTGACGACCCGGCCGGTCGTGCAGTGGTACTTGCAGATGGCGAGCCTTCCAACGCAACGGTTCTGAACGGAACGCGAATAACGCGCCTGTGGGAAGCGGCGGCGGTGCCGGCGAAGCTGCCGCTGAAGGCAGACGCGGGTGCTGCAGCCGGTAACGCATATCGCGACGGTTTTCGCGGCGCAAGTTTCTACGTCGCCGAGCTACCGGGTGGCGCACGCGCCCCCGTTATTCCGATGCATCGCAACGAGACGCTCGATTTCATGGCGATTCTTTCGGGGCAGATCGTGTTGCAGACGCCGGAGCAGGACATCACGCTCAAGGGCGGCGACACGCTGGTCCTTGGCGGCAGCGAGCACAGCTGGGTCAATCGCTGGGAAGCTCCGTGCCTGTTGCTGTTTGTCGTGCTGGTTGGCACGCGAACCGGTGCCTGACGTGGAAGATCTCGCCAAGGCGCTCTGGCTGCGTCGACTGATCGTCGCGACGCTGCTCGCCGGCGTTGCGGTCCTCGCCTTCCAGGTGCTGCAACCGTTCATCGTGCCGGTGGTGTGGGCGATCATCCTGGCCTACGTGACCTGGCCGCTGCACGAGCGGATCGTGCGCGCGTTTCGGGGCCGCCGGTCGCTCGCCGCGCTGCTGATGACCCTCGCGCTGACCGGCGCCATCGTGCTGCCGATTGTCTGGCTGGCCGTGTTGCTGCAGACCGAGGCGCTCGATGCCTACCGTAGTATGACAGCGCTGCTGGCGCGCCAGCCGGCGCTGCCTGAGTTCATTCTGAACCTGCCGTTCGTCGGTGAGTGGATCAAGGATCTGCTGGCGCGTCTGGCCGAAAACCCGCGCGCGCTTGATCTCGAGCTGACGCAGTTCTTTGAAAGGTTCATCGGTGAGTTCTCGGCGGTTGTCGGCGGTGTGGGCAAGAACATCGCGAAACTGGTCATCGCGATCCTGAGCCTGTTCTTCATGTACCGCGACGGCGAGAAGGTCGCCGACCAGGTGTCGAAGATGCTGGCGCATTTTCTCGGCGAACGGGTGCAGCACTACATCAGTGCGATCGGCGACACGGTCAAGGCGGTCGTTTACGGCCTGGTGCTTGCGGCGCTTGCGCAGGGCACCCTGGCCGGCATCGGCTACTGGGCAGCTGGCCTCGACGCGCCGGTGTTCCTCGCCGCCCTGACGTTCCTTGTGGCGCTGATTCCGTTTCTCGTACCGTTCATGTGGATCGGCGCGAGCCTGTGGTTGCTGATCTCGGGCAGCACCGTGGCGGCGATCGGCCTGTTCATCTGGGGCGCGACGGCCGTCAGCTGGATCGACAACGTTGTTCGGCCGCTGGTGATCAGCGGCGCGACCAAGGTGCCGTTCCTGCTGGTCATGTTCGGCGTACTGGGCGGCCTCGCGGCGTTCGGTCTGGTCGGACTGTTTGTCGGGCCGGTGCTGCTTGCCGTGCTGATGGCTGTCTGGCGCGAGTGGTTGGCCGAAAATCGCGATGCGCTGCGCGAGGCGGCCGATGCGGAGGACAACAGACGATGACGACCAATATCCTGCGACGAACGACCTTTGTGGTTCCCGACGCCGATGCTGCCGCTCGGTTCTATTCCGACGTGTTCGGCTGGACGCGGTTCTACGACAACCCGGTCAAGGTGCACGAACGCTTCCCGCCGGCCGCGCCGCACTGGGCCGAGTCTCATCTCGTGATGCTGAAGGCCCAGGATCCGAAGATCGGCATGGTCGGCTTTCTGCAGTACCTGAATCCGCCGTTCGATACCGCGGTGCCGGTGGCGCGCACCAAGGTCCGGATGGGCGAGGCCATCCTGGTGGTACAGACCGACGATGTTGACGCGGTCTATCCGCGAGCGGTGGCGGCCGGCGCCAATATCATTGCGGCGCCGACTGACTGGGAGGTGCCGTCACATGACGGCAGCAGCACGATCCGGCTTCGCACGATGTCGATGTTCGATCCGAACGGGATCTACTGCGAGATCAATCAGCACGGTTAGCGCGGCGCGGGCCACCGCTACCAACCCATGCCGTAGTAGGTGATTACGCGGCGGACGTTGTCCTTGACGATGCCGCTGAATCCGCGCAGGTGCGAAAACCGCACCGCGAGTCGCGGTGCGACGACCTCGGGGATCTGCTCGATCGCGGTACCGGCGTCGAGCTCCCGCTTGGTTTCCTGCATCAGCATCTCGAGGTATTCGCGCCGTTCCGTCAGGCGCGACTTCGGTGCCACCGGGATGCCATGACCGCCCACATAGGTCTCGAAGCTCCAGCCTTCCAGTTCGCGCAGCGAGCGGATCCAGTTGTGCAGAGAATAGTCCGGGATGATCGGCAAGGGCATGCCACCGGCCGTGCCAAGATCAACGATGAATGGCACGTCAGTGCCATCCGGCGTCATGACCAGCAGGCAATCGCCGTGATTGAGCCCGAGATAGCGCAGCATCAGGCTCCGATCTCCGAGGCTCAGCGTATGTTCTGCCGCGTCGATGCTGATATCCGGCATCACGAGGTCCGGGTGCGGCATGTCGGTGAAATGCGCCACGCAGTTGCGGTGCGCGATGAACTTGGCACCTTCGTCCTTGAAGATCTGGCCACCGAGCACGTGATCCCAATGCTGATGGCTGTAGACGACATACTTGACCGGCAGATCGGTCCGCTTGCGGATCTCTGCGCGCATCAGTGCTGCGGCCGCAGGTTCAATTGGATCGGTGACGATGACGCCTGCCGAGGTGATCAGAAACACATTGCGCGTGCCGGTGTAGCGGAACGTGTAGTAGCCCGGACCGACTTCGGTGACTTCATGCCCCTGCACCGGCGCGGGCAAGGATTGCGGCGGCGCCTGCTGTGCGGCGGCGGCGCCGGCAGTCAATGCAAGCAGCAGCGCTACCGGTATTCGCGTCCGAGTCATGCGTTGAAGAAGGGTAGCAGGGCCTTGCCCCATCGATCCATCGCGTCCGGCAGCTGATGAAACGGCGCCTGCGGGAAATCGCGGGCGACGCGCTGGGTGTCTTCGATCTGCGGATCCCAGGCCGGAGCCGCCACCAGCATCGGCACACGGCTGCTGCGCAGCCGGGTCTTCAGCGGATAGCTGAAGTGCGCCTGGTAGGCCTTGCGCCACATGCCCTTCGAGCGCATCAGATCGAGCACGCGGCCGTGCACCATGTTCGAGTCGATGAACAGCGGCTTGCGGATGATTCCTGCGCGCGTGCGCCGGTACCAGGGCCAGAACAGGCCCTGATCGCGCAGCAGGTGCCAGGCCTGCAGCAGATGGCCGCCGTACCAGACCGGGCTGATATCGGGCGTGTAGTGCAGCTTCAGGTCAGCCTGCAGCTTCGCATCGAAGTACAGCACGTCGCACATGACGAGCCGTCGCAGCTGCTTCGGCGCCATATGGGCGAGCTCGAGTCCGACCAGCCCGCCACCCCAGGTGCCGATGAAGTCGAATTCCTGGACGTCCATCGCCTTCAGCACTGCCCGCAATGCCTTGGCATACGTTGCAACGGTGACCTTGCCTGCAGGCAGCAGGTTGTCTGATTCGCCATGGCCCGGCAGATCGACGGCGATGACTGGCCGCAGACCGATGAAGCCGCGCGCGATCGGCGCAACGATGTCAGAAGAACTCGCCGCATCGTGCTGCACGATGACGGGGCGACCCTTCGCGTCGGTGTTGCGCTGCACGCGCACCTGCCCGCCGGGCACGCTGACAAACTCGCTCCACAAGCGGCCCTGCAGGGGTTGCGTGATGCCGAGCTGGCCAGGTTGCTTTGCGGCGCGGTGGTGGCGCTGGAGAAAATCGCGACATAGCCGCAGCGTTTGATCGATGTTGCCACCTTCCTGCACGATGACCTTGTCGGCCTTGCGTACAATGCGCGGCAGCTGCGCGGCCAGCGGATCGGCGCTGGAGGCCGTGATCAGCGTCGGTACTTTCAGCTTGAGCAGCGCGGCATCGGAGCGCATCGTGAACGCAGCGCGATAGCCGACGCGATAGTGGTCGCCCGAGCGCAGGAAATCGAGCACGCCTTCCTGCAGCGCCTCGGCCGAAGGCACGTCGAAGTCGAGTCGGTCGGCGAGTGTCTTGCGGTACCAAGGAAAGAAAATGGTCTGCTCGCGCATTCGCGCCCACAGCCATGTCAGGTGTGAACCGTCCCAGGACGGCTTGAACGCCGGCAGGTAATTCTTGACGAGGTCGGCACGCTCATCGTCGGTCAATACGACATAGCCGTTGGCCGCCGCACAAACGACCCGCTGGGGATGTTTTTCAGCCAGCGCAACCGAGATCATCGCCCCGGTGTGAAAGCCGTAGGCTGCCGCCCTGTCGAGTCCGATCGCATCCATGAACTCGACCGCCGCGTCGGCGAAGTCGGACATCTCGGCACGATCGACGCCGAGCGGATCAGACAGGCCGAAACCTGGCGTGTCAGGCGCGATGCAGGTGAAGTGTTTCTTCCATTTTTCCATGGTCGGCAGCATGTCGCGCGAGGATAGCGGCGACTGGTGGAAGCAGAGCAACACCGGACCCCGGCCCACCTGCCGATAGTGCACCTGGCGGGCACCCCAGCGGCCGTGCGGGATGGTGGCGAAATGTCGGGTGATCCGGTTGACGGCCATGCGAAACTCCTCGGCTGAAACCAGACGAAACTTAACAGGTTCACTTGTCCGCGATCGACGAATTCCTGCCGCGCTACCAGTTTCGCGAGCGCCATGCCCGCACGATAGACAGCGATCCACGCGCGCTCCACGCCGCACTGCGAGCAGTCGATCTCGCCGAGTCACCCTTCATCGGGCCCTTGTTCGCGCTGCGCAACCTGCCGTCGCGGTGGCTGCGCCGCGATACGGTTGCGGTCTCAGAGTCATTGCGTGCGGGGCAACTTGGTGAGCTGTTCGAGCGTGGTTTCGTGGTGCTGCGCGAGTCGCCAGGCGAAGCGCTGGTGCTGGGTACGATCGGCGAATTCTGGCGCAGTGGCGGCGGCATCCGGAAATTTGCGCCGGCAGAATTCGCGTGCGCGCCGGCGCCCGGTTGCGCGCGACTCGCCTGGAGCTTCGAATTCAATGTCCGCAGCGGTGCCACCACCGTGATTACCGAGACGCGAATCCTCTGCGACGATGCGCGGGCGCTGGCGCGGATGCGGTGGTACTGGGCCCTGATTCGCCCGGCGAGCGGGCTGATCCGGCGCGAGATCCTGCGCCTGCTGGCGCGCCGCGTTGCGCTTGCGGCGAATCACGCATGAGCAGCGCATCGAACATCGGCTTTCGCGAGGCGCTGCGCTATCGCGACTTCACGCGCTACGTCGCTGCGCGCTTCTGCGCAACGATCGCCTGGCAGATGCTCGGGGTCGCGGTCGGTTGGCAGGTTTATGCGATCACCAAGGATCCGCTGGATCTCGGGCTGGTCGGCCTCGTGCAGTTTCTGCCGTTTCTCGCCCTCGTGTTGCCGGGCGGACAGATCGCGGACCGCGCGGACCGCCGCCTGATTCTGGTCATTGCGTACGGCGTCGAGGCGCTCTGTGCGTTGGTGCTGATCGCGTTCACGATTTCCGGCAGCACGGCCGTATGGCCGGTGTTCGTGGCGATGGCCCTGTTCGGCGCGGGCCGGGCCTTCTGGATGCCAAGCGGGCAGGCGATGGTCGTGAACCTCGTGCCGACCGAGGTGTTTCCGGCAGCCGTGGGCTTCAATTCCGGCCTGTTCCAGACGGCAGTCATCGTAGGTCCAGCGCTCGGCGGCATTCTGTACGCAGTCGGCGAGATGTCGCTCCGGTGGTCCGGCGCGCTGCTCGTCTACGGCGTGGCGTTTGTGCTGCTGCTGGTTGTCGTGGCGCTGATGTGGGGCATACGTCCGGTGCGCGCACGCCAGAGCGGCCAATCCTGGACGCTGAACGACGTTTTCGAGGGACTGCGTTTCGTGGTGCGGCGACGGCCGGTTTTCGGCGCGATCTCACTGGACCTGTTTGCGGTGCTGTTTGGCGGTGCGACCGCGCTGCTGCCAATCTACGCGGCCGACATCCTCAAGGTCGGGCCCGCGGGCCTCGGCGCGCTGCGCACGGCACCCGGCGTCGGCGCGGCGCTGGTCGCCGCCTGGTTCGCCGTCGCGCCGCTGCAGCGTCATGTCGGGCGCTGGATGTTCGCGGGTGTGGGGCTGTTCGGCATCGCCACAATCGTGTTCGGCCTGTCGACCTCGTTCTGGCTATCGTTTGCCGCGCTGTTCCTGCTCGGCGTCGGCGACATGCTCAGCGTGTTTGTGCGGCACCTGCTGGTGCAGCTCGAAACGCCCGACGAGATCCGCGGCCGGGTCAGTGCCGTCAATGCATTGTTCATCGGTGCCTCGAATGAACTCGGTGAGTTCGAATCAGGGCTGACGGCAAAGTGGTGGGGCGCCGTACCCGCCGTGGTCGTCGGCGGTTGTGCCTGTCTGGGTGTGATGGCGTTGTACCTGTGGCGCTTCCCGGAGCTGCGACGGCTGGATCGCTTCCCGAAACCGCACGTTACGGACTGACTGTGCATGCGTACAGCCGCGATGACCTGCGGCCTGGGAACTCGCCTGCGGCGATGCGGTCGGAACTGAAATAACGCGTGGCATACTCCGGTCATTGCTTTGTTGGAGGTTGGATCATGCGAAACATTGTGCTGACGGGTCTCGCGCTGACAACGCTCGCCGGCTGTATGACGGCGCGCACAGACGAGTCGCGCGAGATGCAGACCCGCATTGATCGCGAAGAGGGCGTGGTCGTTCTCGCGAAACCGCAGATCGAAGGGGCGGCGGCCGAAGACGATTTCATGGACTGCATCAGCGATGGCCTGGCGAAGGGCAAACAGGCCATCCGCGTGCACGGCAATAACGACTTCGTCGATCGCCTGTTCCCCTGGTTCGAACCCGGCACTGCGCCGACACGCCCCGAAGGCGTCAGCGACGTGCTGGCGAGGCCCGGCGTCAGCGAGGTCGTCGCGTCGACCGGCGTCCGCTACGTCGTATGGCTCGACGGTGGCACGCGCAAGACGGATGGCGGCGGCAGCCTCGCCTGCGGCGCGGCGCCAGGCGCTGTCGGTTGCATCGGCTTCGGCTGGTGGGAGAAGGAATCGGCCTATGAAGCGACGATCTGGGATTTGCAGTCCGCGAAGTCAGCAGGCTCAGTCGGCACCAACGTGACTGGTACCTCGGCGATCATCGGTGCGATCGTGCCGCTGCCGTTCATCGCGCGCGTCCAAGGCACGGCTTGCAACCGGTTGACCGAACAGTTGCGCAGCTTTTTCCACGGCGGCGATCTGCCGGTCAGCGGCACATGATCCGGTTGGCGCCGTCGGCGGCAGCTTTGGCTACCCTGTTCGCTTTGGGCGGTTGCGCCGCAACGCCGCCGTCCGGCGGCGGTGGCGGCCCGGCTTTGCCAGCTCCGCCGAGCAGCAGTGGTGGCAGCGGCACGGCCGGCGGATTGCCGTCTTTGCCGACACCGACTTCGTCGCCGGCGCCCGGATTGCCGGGTACACCGGCTACACCGGGTGCGCCCGGATCCGCGCTGCCTGAACCCGTCGCAACCACGCCTGAAGAACGCCGTACGGTGCTCGAAAAGCAGCTCGACGAGTCTCTCGGGGGGTTCGACAGAACGCTGCAGGGCGAGCAGGAGCGGGTCGCCCGCGAGCGTGACTCACGGGCTGCGACCAGCGGCGCTGGCGGTGACCAGGGTGACTCGACTGCGGCTGCGGGCGAGGCGGCTGCGCGCGGCGGCGACTTGCAGTCCGAGAGTGCGACCACGGCAACGGCCTCGACGTCCTCGACGTCGGGCGACAGCAGCGCGGCCGGCAGCACTGGCTCCGGCAGCGGCGCAGGCAATCGCGGTGTCGGTCAGGGCAGTGACGACGACATCGTCGCGCGGCGGCTGCGGCGCGCGGCGGAGCAGGAAACGGATCCGGAGCTGAAGGAAAAGCTCTGGAAGGAATACTACGAGTACAAGCGCAACGGCCAGGGCCGTTCATGATCAGGGATGTGGGTGCAATGACAACGCAAGGCGACCGCACGGCGCTGCGTACGGCGGTGGTGATGACGCTCGGCCTGCTGCTCGGCGGCTGCATGGTCAAGGAAACCAAGCCGCTGCCGAAGCTCAATGCGGTGCAGGCCCAGCAGCAGATTCCTGACGAACAGCTGCTCGACGTGGCGGTCCGTGAATTCGACCCGGGCGTGCCTGAGGATCTCAAGGAAGACGAGGAAGCACTCGCCAAGAAGCGGATCTATCCCGATGTACGGCGTGCGGAGTCACGACTGATTCCGCTGAACCTGCGCGAGACGCTCGAGGGGACCGGTCATTGGGGTCCGGTGCGCGTGGTCCCCGCCTCGGTGCAGTTCGTCGACGTGATCGTCACGGGTCGGATCGTCGAATCCACTGGCACCCAGCTGACGCTCGAAGTCAGCGCGGCCGATTCGACGGGGCGAGTCTGGCTGGATCGCAAGCGGTATGAGAGCGAAGCGGATATCGGCTCGTACAAGACCGACGCGGCGCTGCGCGCGCGTGATCCGTTCCAGAATGTCTATTCGGCGATCGCCAACGACCTGCTTGCAGCGCGTCGTCAGCTGGCTGCAGCGGATCTCGTCGATATCCGCCGAATCACATCGCTGCGCTTCGCCGAAGACCTTGCGCCGGAGGCGCTGGGCGGCTATCTGGCCCGCGAGTCGGGTGGTCTGATTCGCGTCTCCCGGCTGCCGGCGGTGGGCGATCCCACGCTCGCCCGCATCGAGCAGATCCGCGCGCGCGATGCCGCAGTCATCGACACGATGGACGGCTACTACGGCAGCTTCTCGGAGCGACTCAGCGATTCCTATGACGGCTGGCGCCGCACCAGCTACGACGCGATCGAGAAGGAAGACAAGGCACGCTCGCAGGCGCGCACGCGCACGGTGCTGGGTGCCGCCGCCGTGCTCGCCAGTATTTTCGTCTCCGGTCAATGTGCGCCGACCGACTACGACTGCCGTCGTATCGAGAGCGCGGCGCGCACCGCGGGAGCGGCCGGTGGCGTCGCGGCGGTGCTGTCCGGCATTCGCAAGTTCTCGGATGCCAAGGTCGCCGCACAGGAGGTCAAGGAGCTTGCGCTGAGTTTCCAGGGCGAGGCCGAGGCCCAGGTGGTGGAACTCGAAGGCCGCACGCTTAGGCTCAGTGGCACAGCCGAGGAGCAGTATCGCGAGTGGCGTCGCCTGCTCGGCGGAATCTATCGCGAGGAGTCTGGCAGCGTGGTTGCCGCGCCTGCGCCCGCGCCCTGAGGGCGCGCTCCGCTACGGTGGCAGGCTGCGCTGCGGCAGCTTCTCTACAATAGACCCATGCAGAAGTATCAAGAGGGCACGGAACTGTGCGGGCGTTTTGTCCTCCGGCAGCGCATCGGTACTGGTGGTCACGCTGATGTCTGGCGTGCGACCGACCTTGAGACGCGTCACGACATTGCGCTGAAGGTCCTGCATCCGAGCCTCGTCCATTCCCCCGATGCCTGGCGGGCGCTGCGTCGCGAGCACGAGGTGGCGCAGCGTTTGTCGCATCCACGGGTCGCCGAGGTCGGTGAGCCGATTCGCGACGAGACGGCAGTCGTGCTACCCATGGCTTTGGCGCACGGCGATCTGCGCCGGCTGCGCGGCGAGAGTTACACGCGGATCGTGCCACTGGCCATCGAGCTCGCCGGAGCGCTCGCGCATGCCCACGAACGTGGCGTCGTTCATCGGGACCTGAAACCCAGCAACATCCTGATCGACGAAGACGGCCACATCAGTATTGCCGACTTTGGCGTGGCTTCACTCGACGGCGAAGCGCCCGGAGCGGGTCTGGGTTCGCCGTTCGCGGCGAGTCCGCAGCAGCTGCGCGGCGAACGACCTGTACCGGCCGACGACATGTACGCGCTCGGTTCGCTGCTCTACGAGCTGCTATCCGGCTACCCACCTTACTATCCGGACTTCGATGCCAAGCGCGCGCTGCAGGAACCGGTTCCCGACCTGTTGTCGATCCAGCCGATGCCGCCACGACTTGGCACACTGATCCTGCGCATGCTCGCGACCGATCCTCTGGAACGCCCGCAGTCGATGAGTGAAGTCCAGGAGGAACTCGGCGCAGCGTTGCTGGATACGTTGAGTATTGGACCAGAAGCGGCGCCGGAGCCGGCGGCGGATTCAACGCTGCCGTCGCCTGACGCCGCCGCACCTGAGCCGGTGGTCGTCGCGATGGCGCACGACTTGACGCCGCCGCCGTCTTCGCCCGGTGCGCAGCCCACGGCTGTCGGGCCGATGGAGGTCGTCGAACCAGCGGTCAACGTCGCGGCGCCAGCGGCGGCGTCATCGCCACCGGTTCCGCGGCGTGCCTGGGGTACGGCCGCTGCCGTCGCGGTGCTGGGCGCCGCAGTCGTCGCGTTCCTGTATTTTCTGCCGCGGTTCGCGCCGCAGGCGGCGCTGTCCGTGTCGGGTCAGACCACACTGCCTCCACCCAGTGTCGCGGAAGTCGAGGCCGCCAAGACGGCAGCGCTCGAGACCCTGCGTGGCGAAGTCGAGCAGCTTCAGTCTCGGTTCGCAACGCGTCTTGCCTCGCTCGAGTCGCGCGCGGCCGCCGTCTGGGGCGGACCGCTGTTTGCTGCGGCCAAGGCCCTCGGCGCCGATTCCCAGGCTGCCATGCGCGCGCAGCAGCTCGAGCTCGCCAAGGACCGGATCGAGACCGCATCGCGGCGACTTGAGCGCGTCGAATCCGAAGCCGCGGCGGTGCTCGAGTCGCAACTCAGTGAAGGTGCGGCGGCGCTGCAGGCCGGCAACACGGCGCAAGCGCGGCAGGCCTACGAACTGGCCGTGCGTATCGATCCAGAAAACGCTGCGGCTCGTGCTGGCTTGCAGCGGGTCGGCGGTCTGGATGAACTGCTGCCTGTGTTGACCGCGGCCGACAACGCCGCAAATGCCCAGGATTTCGCGCGCGCGATTCAGCTCTACCAGGAAGTCCTGAAGTCCGATCCCGAGAATCTGTCGGCCCGCGGGGGGCTTGCGCGGGTTTCGGCGGCGGCCGGCGGCGATGCTTACGCGCGTGAGATTGGCGCCGCTTTCGAAGCACTGCGCACCGACCGGCTGGACGCGGCGGAGTCAGCCCTGGCGCGCGCGGTGCAGCTGCGGCCCGCTGGCGCCGAAGTGGTCGCGGTGCGATCCGAGCTCGGCTCGCTCCGTTCGGCGCGCGATCTCGGCGCCAGCCGCCAACGCGCAACTGACTTCGAGAGTGGCGAACGCTGGAGCGAAGCGCTCGCCGAGTACCAGTTGCTGCTGCAACAGGATGCCTCGCTCGGCTTCGCGCGTGCAGGCGTGGCACGGACCACGCCGCGTGCGGAACTCGCGGCACGGCTGCAGGGTCTGATCGATGAGCCGGCGCGACTGGTTGCGGCGGAGGTTCGGGATGAAGCCCGCGCACTGACCGCACGCGCGGCGGCGATCGACCCATCGGGGCCGGTATTGCGATCGCAGCTTGCGCGACTGGGTCTGCTGCTGCCGACCTTCGAGCAGCCGGTCAAGGTGCGGATTGACTCCGACGGTTTGACCCGGATCGTGGTGCAGCGGAAGGGGGACTTCGGTGAATTCGTGAACAAGGAAATCGAACTGCAACCCGGCCGCTACACGCTGATCGGTACCCGGCCCGGGTTTCGCGACGTACGGCGCGAGATCAATGTGACACCCGTCGCCGAGCCGATGGTGGTGGATCTGCGCTGCGTCGAGCCGATATGACGCCGCTGGCCTGCGACGCGTGAGCGAAATCGTTCATGAGGCTGACGCGCCGGCGCTGCGCGTCACCGAACCCGCCGGCGAACGCGCGCTGAGCTTGCCGCTGTCGATCGGCGGTGCCGGTGCGACCGTGCTGGTCCCAGGCGTTGCAGCGGGCCAGGCGACGCAACTCGATTGTCGCGATGGGCTTTGGTTGCTGACGCCGCACCCTGGCTTCAGCCTGCGCGTCAATGGCGCGCTACAGCGCAGCGCCGCTGAGCTGCGCCCCGGCGATGTGTTCACGATCGGCGACGCCGTGTGTCGACTGGGCGGCACAGCCGCGCGGCCGGCATTGCAGGTCCGTCATTCGGTTGCCAACGAGACACCGCCACCGCTTGCCACGATCGGCGCTGATTCCAGCGGCGACGAAGACCACGATCAACAGATCAGCGCGGCCCCGCTGGGCCAGGCACCCCGCGCGCGCTCGAGGGAGCGGCGCGCGGCGTCAGCGGCAGGCCGCAAGCGTCGATGGGCAGCAGTGGCCGGGGTCTTGCTGGTCGCGGCAGGATCCGCCGTGTTGCTGGCATCGCTGCAGCGCATCGCGGTGGTCGCGGATCCCACCGACGCGCGTGTCCGCTCCGATCGATTCCCGTCCTGGCATTCAGGGACGACGCTGTTCGTATTGCCCGGTGCGCATCGTTTGCGCGCTGAGCGCGCGGGCTACACGCCGTCCGAGCGCGAAGTCCTGGTCGAGCGTGAGGTGCCGCTGCGGGTCGATTTCCAGCTGGAGAAGCTCCCGGGCATCGTCAGCGTCGATACCGGCGGTGTCGCGGCGACGGTCACGGTCGACGGCGCTGAAGTCGGCAGCGTTCCCGGCGAAATCTCGGTCGCCGCGGGTTCGCGCACGTTGACGCTGCGGGCGGAGCGGTATCTCGATGCCATCAAGACGCTCGAGGTCGACGGAGGGGGTGTGCGGCAAGCCCTGCAGGTCATGCTGCAACCGTCGTGGGGCAGCGTCGCGATCACTGCAGCGACGGCCGGGGCTCGGGTCACAGTGGACGGTGGTGCCACGCAGGCGCTGCCGGTGACGCTCGAGTTGCCGGCAGGGGTGCATAGACTGCAGATCGAAGCTGATGGCGCCCGCGCCTGGCAGAGCAGCGTGCTCGTCAAGGCTGGCCGGACCACGACGGTCGGACCAGTGGCGCTCGGCGCGCCGGACGCGCGCCTACAGGTTCGCTCCACGCCGGCCGGTGCAGAGGTTGTCGTCGCCGGCGTGTTTCGCGGCCGCACTCCGCTGGAAATTGCGCTGCCACCGGGAACGGTCTACCCGGTCGTCGTATCGCGCGCCGGCTACGCGTCGTGGAATCGCGAGATCGGACCCGCGCCCGGCGAGCGGCTGACGCTCGACGCGCGTCTGGCCGCGCGTCTGGCAGCACTGACGATCAGTGGTGAGCCGGCTGATGCGGAAGTGCTGATCGATGGCAGCGTCAAGGGTCGCACGCCGTTGACGACGGAAGTGCTCGCGACCCGTCAGAAGATTGAAATCCGCAAGGCCGGTCTGCAGAGCTTTACAACGGAACTGGACCTTAGTTCCGGGCTGGAGCGTGCCTTGAACTATCAGCTGGTGCCTGCAGGACGCGCCGCGGACTGGCAGCCGCCTGCGGCGCGGATTGCCACACGCACGGGGCTGACGCTGCAACTGCTGCGCGCTGGCAAGTTCGAGTTCGGCAGCCCGCGGCGCGAACCGGGCCGCAGACCCAATGAATCGCAGCGCACGGTGACGCTGCAGCGGCCGTTCTACATCGCTACGCGCGAGACCACCAACGGCGAGTTCCGGCGCTTCGAAGCCCGCCATGCGGCTGGTGTCGTCGACGGGCGGACGATCGATCTCGACTCGCAGGCCGCGTCGCGCGTCACCTGGGATGAAGCGATCCGTTACTGCAACTGGTTGTCCGAGCAGGAAGGACTGCCGGTCGCCTATGAGCTGCTGCCGGGTGGCTGGCGACTGAAGTCGCCGGCGCCGACCGGCTATCGCCTGCCGACCGAGGCCGAGTGGGAGTTTGTCGCGCGCGTTTCGGCGAGCGGCACGCGCCGCTATGAGTGGGGCAATGCGCTGCCGGTGCCGGCGGTCGTCGGCAACCTCGCGGGCAGTGAAGCGCGCAGTGCGGTCACGGCCTTGCTCGACGGCTATCAGGATGAATACCCGGCCGTTGCGCCGCCGGGCCGCTATCCGGCCAATGCGCTCGGCATCTTCGATCTGACCGGCAACGTCAGCGAGTGGGTCAACGATCGCTACTCCTCTGCGGCGAACAGCAGCGCGCAGACAGACCCGCTCGGGCCCGAATCCGGTGACGCTCGCGTCATCAAGGGCAGCAGCTGGCGCACCGGAACGTTCGCGGATCTCAGGCTCGCGTGGCGCGAGTCCGGCGATCCGGCCAACACGAAAACCCAGGATCTTGGCTTCAGGATTGCACGCTATGCGGAATAATCGATCGATCTGGCGCTGGATCGTCGCAACGGTCGGGCTGTCGCTGGTGGTCGTCGGCGCAACCAGCATCAGCCTGCGCGCGCTGGCGCAGCAGCAACCCGCCGATGCGCCTGCCGCCGACCCGCCCGCGGTCGAGTCCAACGAGATCGCGCCGGATTCCGACGCGCCGCCAGCAGTGTCGCAGGATGACACCGAGCTGCCGCCCGAGCTGCGCGATTCAGCCGACAACAACCTCAGTTTCCCGGTGGACATATGAAGACCCGACTCCCGAACGAGTTCCTGTTCAGCATCCTGTCGCTGGCGATCGCAGTCGTGATCGTGCACTCGCTGTACGTGCTGCACATCCGGCCGGCAGCCTCCGCGATCCTCGCCGAGCAACAGCAGCTGATGGCGCGCGATGCCGACTTTGTCGGCGAGCGTTCTTTCTATGTGCTGATCAAGGATTACGAACAGGAAGCCACGATCATCCTGATGCTCTGGGCCCTGTCGATCATGGGCTACAAGACCCTTGCCCAGACCCGCGAGCGCGAGGCGCTGGACGCCGAGCTGCTGAAGCTCGGCGACGGCATCAAGATCCTGCCCGAGGACACGCGCGAGTTTGCGCGCCAGATCGAAAGCCTCGCGCCCGAGCAACGCGGCCTGATCGTGCCGCGCGCGCTGCTCGCGGCACTCGCCCGCTTCGGCGCCACCCGCAATGTGCAGGACGCCTCGACAGTGGCCCATGGCATCTGCCAGTCCGAGGCCGATCGCCTGGATTCAGAGCTGTCGATGCTGCGCTATATCGCCTGGGCGATTCCGGCCATCGGCTTCATCGGCACGGTACGCGGCATTGGCGATGCGCTGTCGCAAGCGCACAAAGCCGTCGGCGGCGATATCTCCGGTGTCACGGAGGGCCTTGGCGTCGCCTTCAATTCCACGCTGATCGCACTACTGCTGTCGATCCTGTTGATGTTCCTGCTGCAGCAGCTGCAGCTGGTGCAGGAGCGCTTCGTGCTCGATACCGAGACGTATCTGGACCAGAAGATCATCCGCAACCTGCAGGTCCGCTGATGCTGGGGCTGCATTTACTGGACTCTGGAGTTGCCATCGCCCGCGACGGCGAGGCGCTCGGCCCGAGCCCGAGCCCGAGCATTGTGTTCGGGGTCGCGACGCCGCAGCCGGGGGCCGTCGCACTCGACAGTTACCGGGCGCGGCCGCGCGATGTGTCGACGAATCATTGGGCGCGGATCGCCACGGACGGCGCGGACGCGCCAGAAGCACTCGCCGTGGCGTCGGCCGAACTGCGCGTGCGCTTCGGCGCGCTGCCGGAAGCGGTGCGCACGGAACCTGTGATGGTGGCGGTACCGTCAGGGTGGGGCGGCGGCGCGCTCAGCGTCGCGCTGGGCCTGCTGCGTCAATCCGGTGCGCAGGTCACCGGGTTCATTGATGCGGCGCTGCTCGCTGGCCTGCGCAGTGCCGGTGAGGCGTCGCTGCTCGTGTTCGAGATCGGCCTGCATCACTTCACGGCGACCCGCATCGATCGCGATTCGGGACGCTGGCACCGTCGCGGCAGTCGCACGACGCGGCGCTTCGGATTGCTTGCGCTGCAGGACGTCTGGTTGCAGCTGGTCAGCGAGGCAATGGTGCGTCGGACCCGTTTCGATCCGCTGCACGACGCGGCGACGGAGCAGGCACTCTTCGATCAGCTGATGGCTGGTGCGGCGGCAGCGGCCCGCGACGGCCAGGCGGAAATCCGAATCGAGGGCAGGCAGGACGCGGCGTCTCAGGCGTTCGCGGTGACATTGACCCGCGACCAGTTCGCGGCGCGTGCGGCTGAGATTTATCGAGACTGGCTGCGCTGCGCGCATGCGCTGCGACCGGCCGGCATGCCGATGACTCTGGTTGTGCCGGCGCGGGTCGAGGCCTTGCCCGGATTCGCAGCTGAACTCGACAGTTTTGCCGGTTGTCAGCTGCACGTGCTGGGTTCGGATGAGATCGCCTCGGCCGCATCGCGCTGGTCGACCGCAAGCGAGACTGAGGGCGACGGCAGCCTTCAGATGCGGCGCCAACTGGATTCGCGCACGGTCGCGGGACTTGCCGACGGGCTTGCGAGCACCGCGGAACGCGAGCTCGTGGCAGTCCGGGGCGGCGCAGCGCCGACGCATGCGCTGTATGCCGGCCGCGCCTGGAGCCTGAGATCGACGGTGCTGGAGATCGGGCGCGAGGCGGCCGGCGGCATCGTGGTTCCGGACGGCGCAGCGGGCGTATCGCGACTGCACTGCAGCCTGATCGACGAAGGCGGTGACATCGTGCTTGTCGATCACAGTCGGTATGGCTGCTTCGTCAATGGCGAACGGGTGGCGGGCCGGGCAAGACTGCGTGCGGGCGACACGCTGCGGATTGGCGATCCCGGCATCGAGTGCACGCTGATTGCGGTGGGCAGCGGGTGAAGCGCCGCCGTGTCGAAGTCTTCAGCATGTCGTTTCTCGACTGCATCTGCTGTGGCTTCGGCGCGGTGATCCTGTTCTACACGATCATCAGCGCGCAGGCCGGGGTCGAGCGGATTCGCAAGACCGAGGACCTCGCGGCGCAGGTCAGTCGTCTCGATGAAGAAGTGCTCGATGGCACCAAGAACCTGGCAGTACTGCGGAATACGCTCGAAAAGACCCGCAGCGACACCATCAGCGCGGCCTCACGCGCCACCCGGTTGCTCGAGGAGCGCGAACAGAAGCTGATCGAGAGCGCGAGCTATGAGGAAGAAAGTCTTGCGCGCCGCGAACGCATTGAACAGCTCAAAGCGGATTTGCGGGCGCTCGATGAGGCCAACCGTCGCCTCGAAGCGAGCGCACCGACGGCTACCCCGCGCGCCGAGCTCGCGGGCACACCGAGAACCCTTGCGGACCGGCGTTACATCACGGGGCTGAACCTGAAAGGCAGGCGAATCCTGATCCTGCTGGACCGTTCGGCGAGCATGCTTGATGAGGACCTGGTCAACGTGATCCGGCTGCGCAACTCGCCGGAACCCGCGCGGCGTGCGGCACAGAAGTGGCGCCGCGCGGTGGAGGTCACCGGCTGGGTCACGTCGCAGCTGCCACGCGGCGCGTCCTATCAGGTCTATGGTTTCAACACCCAGGCCGCGGCGCTGTTGCCTGCGACAGCGGGCAAGTGGCTGGCGTCAAACGACGCCAACCAGCTCGATCAGCTCCTGCGAGCCCTCGATGACACGACGCCGCTCGAAGGCACGAGCCTGCTGAACGCGTTCCGGGCAATTCGCGAGCTGTCGCCGGCACCAGACCAGATCGTGCTGATTACCGACGGACTGCCGACGCAGGGTGCCTCGCCGCCCGCCGTGAGCCGCTACATCGGCATCCAGGCGCGCGCCCGTCTGTTCGATGAGGCCGCCAAGGCGGTCGGTCGACGCACGCCGGTGGACGTCGTGCTGTTGCCGATGAAGGGCGACCTGCTGGCCTCGCATCGCTTCTGGAATCTCGCTCGCGATACCGGTGGCGCATTCTTGATGCCGTCGCGGGACTGGCCATGAGGCTGCGCCGCCGCGACACCGAAACCTTCAGCCTGTCGTTCATCGACTGCATCTGCTGCGGATTTGGCGCTGTGATCCTGCTGCTGGTACTGGCCGAGTTCGGTGAGCCGATTGCGCTCGAGCGCTCGCGCGAGGATTTCGGCGCGCAGGTCAAGCGCCTGCAGGAGCAGCTGTTCGAGATCCGCGGTGAGACCACGGTGCTGAGTCGCGAACTGCGGGGCCGGATCGATACGCTCGAACGGGAACGGCTGAATCTGGCGCGCGCGAGTGGCGACATCAGCAGCATTCGCGGCCAGTTCTCGGCCTCGCGGCAGGAAGCGGCGGTGACCAACACGGTCGAGTCCGAGCTGCTGTCAGCGTATCGCGAGTTGACGGCCGAGAACACCGCGGCGCTCGCGACCGCCCGCGCCCGGCGGCGTCTGCCGACCGAGGCGGTCGGTGGCATTCCGGTCGACAGCGACTACGTGATCTTCCTGGTCGACACTTCCGGCAGCATGCAGGGCAGCCATTGGGAGACGGCCAACGAGGTCATGAAAGAGATCCTGGACATCTACCCGCGGCTCAAGGGCGTGCAGATCGTGGACGACAATGGCAAGGAGATGTTCGAAGGTTCGCGCGGCCGCTGGCTGACGGACACGCCGGACCTCCGACGCCGGATCGTCGAGCGGATGCGCAACTGGCGTGCGTTCAGCGATTCGAATCCCGCCGACGGCATCGAGATCGCGATCCGCAACTACTGGTCTGCCGATCGGCGCATCAGCATCTACGTGCTCGGCGATGAGTTCACCGGCGAGACGCTGCAGGGTGCGCTGGACGCGGTCAAGCGCGTCAATCGGCCGGATGCCAGTGGCCGGCGGCGGGTGCGCATTCATGCGATCGGATTTCCGGAAGGTCCCGGCTACGCGCCGTTTACAAACATGCGGTTTTCCGCCTTAATGAGGGCCATGTGTGAACAGAACGATGGCACCTTTGTGGGGCTCACGAACACCAAGGCCTGTGCGGCCACGATCGAAGTCTTCGGTCGCCGCCAGTGCGTGGGCGGCTAGGAGTCGCCTTTGCGCGCATTCACGCTGCTTGGCGCGTCCCTGATCCTGGCGGGCTGTGGCGGCGTGCAGATCGCACCCACGCCCGAGTTGCCCCGCGCGCTGATCGAACCGATTGCAGCGAAAGTCGGGCTGGTGGTCGCAGAGGACATGCGCAATTACACGCACACCGAGACCCGCGGCGGCGTGCAGTGGGTCGTGCAGCTGGGCGCCGGCCATCAGAAGCTCGTCAACGCGCTGCTGAACGCGGGTTTCCGTGAAGTCATCGAATTCGCGTCGCTCGATGCGGCGCGCGTGGCTGACGGCCTGCAGGCGATCTTCGAGCCGCGCGTCGAGCAGTATTCGTTTGCGACAGCCCGCGACACCGGTGGCGACTACGTCGCCGCCACGATCCGCTACCGCATCGGTGTCCACGCAGCAGACGGTCAACTGGTCGACACCCTGACGCTGACGGGCTACGGCAATAGTCTTGCGGGCGGCATGAGCAGCAGCGCACCGATCGAGATGGCGAGCCGCCTTGCGATGCGCGATGCCGCTGCAAAATTCCTGACCCAGTTTCCGCAGCAGCCCGTCGCAAAAGCACTGATCAGAGGCGAGGCCCTGGTGGCCAAAGTCGGCGCGGCGGGTGCCGCGGCGCTCGGCAGCCAGGTGGTCGATATCGCGGCCGTGCCGATCGTCAAGTCGCGGCGCAGAACGACGGGCGGGACTTAACGATCCGTGTCGGGCGCGCTGGCGCGCTTGACCAGCACTCGCTCCCGCAACCGCACCTCCAGTGTTTCGACAGGCTCGCCGTTCTCGAGCCTGGGTGCATAGCGCGCCTTGCGTACCGCGAACAACACGGCCCGTTCGACCGCCGCCGGCGCATCGGTGGCTGCGGTTTCGACGGCATCGAGCTTGCCGTCGGTGCCGACCGTGAATCTCGCCTCGACGAAGCGTTCTTCGAAGTCTTCAGGCTTGTTGGGACTGGCGCGGGCGATCGAGGCTGACGGAGGCCGATAGGCGAGTCGCCGCGGCGCGCTGAGCGTCCGGGTTGCCTCCGGGCCCAGCTGCGCAAGCTCGGTCCAGCCATCCCGATAGGCGACCAGTGCCTTCGCGGTGGCGCCGCTGATGAGGTACCAGTCGCCGAGTTCAATCAGCGTGTCGCCGGTCTGCCTGCGATCGGGCGCTGCAGCGGTCCCGAGCGCCTCGAGCGCAATGCGCAGTGCGCGCTCGCCGTCCGGGTTCAGGCGGGACTGGTCGCCTATGGAGGGTGCAGAGGCTGCGGGCGCAAACGGGTCGGTGCCAGCCTCGGGGTCCTCGGGTCCGTAGATGAATTCCAGATAATAGGTCCGGGCGAGTCCGCGCAGGGCATCGACCGACTGCACGGCACGCAGGCCGAACCTCTGCTCGGAGAGCTGCAGTGCGCGGGCGTGCAGCCCGCGTGCGGTCGTGTAGCGGCCGACGTATTCAGACCAGCGCGCGAAGCGATCGAGGGGTTCGAGCAGACGCGGGTCTTCGCGGCCGAACGCGAGTTCCGCGACGCGGAAACCGTACTGGTTTTCCTTCTCGGCTTCGGCGAGCTGGTCGAGCGCGACATAGCACTCGATCAGCGGGTCGAGGCTGTCGAGCTGCTCGACGTTGAACAAGCCATCGAGATTGCGCGACAGGTCGACCGCGCGCTTGAACGCGACCGCCGCTTCGGCATGACGCCCGGTGGCGAGCAGCGTTTCACCGAGGCCCTGCAGCGGCCGGATCAGTTGTCGATCGGCGCCGGCGCTCTTGCCGTCGATCAGTGCGAGGCTGCGCTGGAAGCTGCTGGCCGCGCCATCGTAGTCGCCAAGGCGATACTGGGTCGCGCCTAAGTTGCTGAGCGGATTGACGAGCTCGCGATCGCTGTCGCCGAACGCCGCTTCGGACAGCGCCACGACTTCACTGGCAAGCGGCAGTGCCGCCGTATAGTCGCCGCGATCAAAGGCCGCGCGAAAATCCTTGAATACGGCGAGCCGGCGCGCAGAGCCCGATACAGCGACCGTGCCCGCTTCGTCTGCAGCCGACGCCTGGGCCGACGCCTGGGCCGACCCCAGCGCGACGGCCAACGCGAGGACGGTCGTTGCGCCGAGCGCTTTCAGCGTGCTGCGCGTTCGAACAGGTAGTGCGACACGATCCATTCGCGGCCCTCGCGGAAACCCCACAGCTCCGCACAAGACATGAAGAACACCCGCCAGTAAACCCACCACTTCGTGGCCTGCCCCGCACCGTAGGTGCGCTCGAGGATCGGCATGATCTCGGCGCGACAGGCGTCCATGTTCTGCAGCCAGGCTTCGCCGGTCATCTGGTAGTGGCGGCCATCGACCTGCCAGTGATCGACCAGCGTGACATCGCGCTGGAAGTACAGCAGCAGGTCATCGCTTGGCATGATGCCACCAGTAAAGAAATACTTCGCCATCCAGTCGCTCTCGTCACGAACCTCGAACGGGTAGGCGAATCGATGGTGAGTGAAGATATGCACGAACAGCGTCGCATCGGGCGCCATCCAGCCCGCCACGCGCGCGAGCAGCGTCTGGTAGTTGCGCATGTGTTCGAACATCTCGACCGACACGACCCGATCGAAGCGGGTGTCCGCATCGAAGCTGAGCTCGTTGACGTCGCAGGTGATGATCTTAAGGTTGCGCAGGCCGCGTTCGGCCGCGCGGGCGTCGATGAACTGCTTCTGGGTGCGCGAATTCGAGACGGCCGTGATGCTCGCACCCGGAAGCTTCTCGGCCATCCACAGCGACAGCGAACCCCAGCCGCAACCGAGCTCCAGGATCCGGTCGCCGTCGCGCAGGCGGGCACGCTCTGCGGTCAAGGCCAGCATGCGCGCCTCGGCAGCATCGAGGCCGCGCGCGGGCTCGATGCTGTCGAACGAATCGTAGTAGCAGGCGGAATACTTCAGATGACGACCGAGCACCTTGAGGTAGAAGTCAGTCGGAACTTCGTAGTGCTGTTCATTCGCGGCCGCGGTCTCGATCGCGACGGGGCTTTCCCGCAGGCGCCTGATCAGTGTCATCAGCTGGGCTTGCTGCCGGTCCGGATCGCCTTGATCCTCATCCCGAAGCCGCTGCTGCAGCAGCGCACGGATCCGCTGGCGAATCAGCCAGTCCGGCACCCGATCCGCTTCCAGCAGGCGCATCGAGAACGAAGCATCAGTAGACGCAGCCGTGGTCGTATTCATGTCGGGTCCGGGTCCGTCTTCGCCATCGAGTTTGCGGCGCGTCGCAGCAGCGGCACGCAGATTCTGTAAACAAGGTAGATCGCGAACGGTCCGATGGCGAGCCATCCAATGGCCGCGTGCACGATCGCGTCCCACAGTAGCACGATCGCCTGCAGCGCGCCGTTCTGCAGCAATTCCAGGCCGGCGGTCACCGTCAGTGGCTGCGGCGGCGCGCCGAGCAGGGTCTCTCCGACCCGCACGAACGGAATGATCAGCAGCAGTTGCAGCGGTGACACGAGGTAGTTGACCAACTGGATGGCTGGCAGGTTCAGCCGCAGCCAGAGCGCCAGCACCGTCAGTAGCGGTGTGGGGACGCCGAGCACCGGAAACACGCCAATGACGCTGCCGAATGCCAGCGACTGGCCGAGCTTCTCGGGGGTGATGCCCATGCGCAGCAGGGCCAGCAGCGGGTCAACCACCCGGCGACGCAGGAACGCGCCGACGCTCACGATCGAATCAGGATATTCGCGACTGGTTCGCCGGGTTTGAGTCGGGCGAGCTGCAGCAGCACGTAACCAGCCATCGCCATATTGCCGAGCAGCATGATTGCGACGAACCAGCCAAGCCGGCCGGTCGAGGTGGTTTCCTTGTAGAACACCCAGACATAGAAAGTGATGAAAGCGTAGTACGCGTCGATCAGCGTCGCGATCGTCCACCATCGATCCGGCGGGTTGATCAGGCCCTGCCACTCCCACAGCGGTTGCTGGGTGCTCGCCCACGATGTGTAGCCCAGCAAGGAAAGAAAGATGAAGCCAAATAACAGTCGCAGGACAGTCTTGTTCATGGCCTGAAGCCTAGCAGGTCGGCGCCGTATTCTGATGGCAGCAACGGCTAGCCCGCGCGTGCTTTTCCGTCAACCAGATGCAGCAGCGCTGCGCCGAGCAACACCATGGCAATGTCGGTCGTATCGGCGATCCGTCCGTCGAGGAAGCGGTGCATGACTTCGCCGCCTGCGGCGATCCCGAGCAACAGCAGCGACGTCAGGCCGAGCCCGAGCGCCGTCCGCGAGCCAATCCAGAGCGCGCCCAGCAGCACGAACGCGCGCTCAATCACATGCCGGTAGTCGCCATCGAGCAGACCTGAGCCCAGACCGCTCAGGGGTGACCAACTGAATGGCGTCGACGTCCCGAAGTCCCATGGCGCCGTGGCGGATACCAGTAGCGCCACGCTAATCACGACCAGCGCGGGGGTCAGGGCCGCGCGGTGATTTCGGCCGCGGAGCCCGACGATGATCGGCAGGGCGACGACCAGGCCGAGCAGTTGAGCGAGGGCCAGCTGCTGTTCGACAAACATCAGGCGTGCGCCGAACGACAGCAGCACGATCTGAATGAACAACGGCCAGAAGCTGTCGCGCCTTACGACCGCACGCAGGATGGTTGCCAGCACGATCGCGCTGGCGACATGCAACGCGAAGGCCTGCGGGTCGAACTGGAAATCCAGCAGCGGCTGCAGCGATTCCCTGACGCGGATCCAGCGTGTGCGGGGCAGGAAAGGCGCCGCGTGCGCGCTGATCCACAACACGCTGAGCAGACCGAGCGTCAGGCCGATGTCAGGGCGGCGCAGGCGGGCTGCGATGGGCCGCAGGGGCAGGACCCGCAGGCTGGGCCAGAGCAGTGCGCCGAGCAAGGTGCTGACGACGTTGTAGGAGAAGTCCGCGAGACTCGGCACGCGCACCGGCACGAAATGCTGCGCCAGTTCGATCGTCAGCGACCCGCCTGCGCCGATCGCCACGGCGAGCGTTGCGGCCATCGCAACCCGGCGTTCTGCGGCCAGCAGCCCCGTCAGCAGGAATCCGATCGGCACGTAGGCGATCAGGTTCACGATCAGGTCCCGGCGGGTCGGGTCGCGCCAATTCATCAGGCCCGACGCGCCGGCGGACAGTGCGGCCCAGCCGGCGCTGATATCCAGCGTAAACGGATACAGGGATGCGCAGGCCACCAGCGCGATGCAGGTCAACAACGAGCCGCGCAGCAGGCCGCGCGTGGTCGCGTCGTAGGGCGCGTGAACGCTATGCCTCAATCTGTGACCTGCTTCTCACGAGGTATCGGCTCGCCATCGCTGCGCCGCGGAATATAGTGAAACGCGCCACTGCTGTGAGTAGCAGTCTATCGTTAAATGGGGCGATCTGGCCGCCGCGCCGACTTGCACAGTTCTGATCGATGCCCACTGCGGATCCATCAATCGTCGCGACCCGGGCCTCCCCGCGGCTGCTGCTCTATCTGGGTGCGGTGCTCTGCGCGTTGCTGCCCGCAGCGGTCTTGCTGGCGGTGGTCCTGTACTCGACTGCCCGATCTGCCGACGCGCGTGCACCGGAGCGGGCACTGCTGGCGCGTGCGGCAACGGTTGCGGATTCGATTGCGGCACGACTCGATGCAGCGGATCGGGTCGCGCGGACGCTGCTGTCTTCCGGCGCGGCGCTGTCAGACCGAGAGCTGCAGAGCGAGGCGCAGCGCACCGGCATGTTCCGCGATGTGCTGATGACCCGCGAGACCTCGGTGCCCGGATTGCCGATGGCGCAGCTGGTCAGCGCTGACGGCAGCCGCGGGGAGCTGATATCGCTGAGCACACGCCGTGACATCGTCACGATCTACCTGGTGCGGCGCGCAGAGCCAGAGCGTGCGGCGCGGCTGGCCTACTTTGAAATCGATGCCAGCTGGCTATGGCCGCGCAACCTCGGCGAACATTCCGATGCGCTGGTGCTCGACGCGCGCGGCGCAATGCTGCGAGCTCCGGCGCAGCTGCCGGCGCACCTGGCCGGGATGGCGAGCGCGATCGTCGGCGGCGCCGAAACCGCAGCCCGTGGCGCTCCGCGCGCGGCGCTGTCCTGGCATGCCGACAAACAGATCTGGGTCGGTGCGGTCCGGGAACTGTCGTTGCCGCCTGGGCTCGCGACCGCCAACCGCTGGCAGGTGCTGGCTTTTGCAGCGCCGGCGACGGCGAGCCGCACTCCATTTGAGATCTGGGGCGCTTTCGTGCTGTTCGGGGCGGTGTTGCTCGCCCTGGCTGTGGCCAGATTGGGGGCGAAGCGCCTCAGCGCGCTGCAGCGGCTTGCCGTCGTCAGGGTCGATCATCTCGGTCAGCGCGTCGTGCCGCGCGACGCCGGTGAGCTGCAGAGTCTGCCGCAGCTTGATTTCGCACTTGCGCGCGCCGATGAACGCATCACGGCGACGATAGATGCCCTCGAGGCCTTCGCCGAGATCGATCATCTGCTGCTGACTGTCACGGAGCTCGAGCCTGCGCTCGACGTCATTCTGGCGCGCGTTGTCCGACTGATCGGTTGCGACGCCGTCGGTATCACGCTGCTGGAGAAAGACGGGTCGGAGCTGGGTCGCGTGTTCGTCGCGACGATTGCCGGACAGAGTCTGCCGGTGACGCGCGTGGAGCTCGACAATGAGATGCTGTCGTTGCTGCGGGGCTCGCCGGAACCCATCACGGTTGCCCGCACGGAGCAGCCTCGACACAGCTTTCTGACGCCCCTCAGCGCGCAAGGCTCGCAGTTCTTCTGGGTCTGGCCCGTGACCTCAGCGAGTGGCCTGGCGGGCATTCTCGCGCTCGGCTTCCGCGCCGACCCGGCGCTCGATCCCGTGTGCGCGCGGCACGGCGCGCAGTTCGCGGCGAGAATGTCGGCGGCGCTGTCGAAGACCGCTCGCGACGAGCGTCTGTATCGACAGGCGCACTTCGATCCGCTGACCGCGCTGCCGAACCGTTTGTTGTTTCGCGACCGGCTGGCGCAGGAACTCGGGCGGGCGGCCGAGACAAATTCGCGCGGTGCGCTGCTGTATGTGGACCTCGATCATTTCAAGCGCGTCAATGACAGCGTCGGCCACGCGGCTGGCGACCAGCTGCTGACGATCGTCGCGCAGCGGCTGCGCGCCTGCGTCAAGGATGGCGACACCGTGGCGCGGCTTGCCGGCGATGAATTCACGGTAATCCTGCGCAATGTTGCGGATCCGGAGGCGGCATCGCTGGTGGCCGAGCGCATCATCGAGTCGCTGCGGCTGCCCGTGAGTCTCGCCGGGCGCGATCACCATGTGCAGGCGAGCATCGGCATGGCCCTGTTTCCGGACGATGGGACGACGAGCGACGATCTGTCCCGCGCCGCCGATGGCGCCATGTATCGCGCCAAGGAACTGGGGCGGGGGCGGGCGGTTTTCTTCGACCGACGGCTGATGCAGAACCGCTTCAACACAACGCATAGCGGTCTGTATCGCGCCTTGCGGCGCCGGGAGTTCTCGCTGTTCTATCAGCCGCTGTACCGGGTCGACGACGGCAGCCTGGTCGGCGTTGAAGCGCTGTTGCGCTGGCAGAGCCCGCGCGAGGGTATGCGGGAGCCGGCTGATTTCATTCCGGCGGCCGAGTCGACCGGCCTGATCGTCGACATCGGTGGCTGGGTCCTCGAAGCGGCGTGTGCTCAGCTCGCCGTCTGGCGCGAGCAGGGTATCGCGCCGCAGCGCTTGTCGATCAACGCCTCGGTACAGCAGTTGAAGTATGTTGATTTTCCGCGCAACCTGCGTCGCCTGCTGGACAAGTATGGCTTGCCCCCTGAGCTGATCGAAGTGGAGATCACCGAGTCCGTGTTTGCAGATGAAGTGGCCGGCGATGCGATGCGGCAGCTCGCGAAAACCGGCATCAGCATGGCGCTCGATGATTTCGGCACCGGCTATTCGTCGCTGAACTCCCTGCGTCAGCATCCGATTCGGGTCGTCAAGATCGACCGCTCGTTCCTCGAGGAAGCCCCCGCGAACCCCGCCTCCGCCACGCTGGTGGAATCGATCATCACGATGGCGCACGCGCTCGGCAAGATCGTGGTCGCAGAAGGCGTGGAGACCGCTGAGCAGCTCGATTTCCTGCGCGAGCGTGGCTGTGATCTCGCGCAGGGGTATTACCTCGCGAGACCCATGTCGGTCACGCAGATTTCGGAGCTGTTGCAGGCTGCCCGGCAGGGCCAGGCTCCGGCGCTGCTGCAGGACGTCGGTTAGCGATGCTACGTACGCTGACGGCGCTCGCAGTGCTGGCCATCAGCAGTGGTTGCGCCACGCGGCCGCCGGCGCCCCATCCGATCGAATCGCCCGTCGAATTGCCCCCCGAAGCACCAATAGAACGCAGCGACCGCCGCGCGCAGCTCGTGCAGCTTGCCTCGCAGCAGCTCGGTGCTCCGTATCGATACGGTGGTGCGACACCGGCGGGTTTCGATTGCAGTGGTCTCGTGCAGTTTGTGCATGCGGAGCTCGGTTTGGCGTTGCCTCGGACCGCAGCGGCGCAGTTTGCGGCAGCGGCACCGCGCCGTGCCGCCGAGCTGGCGCCGGGCGACCTGGTGTTCTTTCGCGGCGAGCGTGGCCGGATCGACCATGTCGGTATCTATGCGGGTCATGGACACTTTGTGCATGCGCCGCGTGAGGGCAGACCGGTGAGTGTCGAGCGGCTGGACGACGACGGCTACTTCGCGCGCCGCTTTGCGGCGGGCGGCACGTTCATACCTGAATGATCGGCTTCGAGTTATGTCGCATCGTGCCGACAAACTGCCGTGCTTTTGCGACGGTTTGACTTGACGACGATTCGAATCGAATCGACACTCAGCGCGTTCGTTGAAGGCAAACCTGCCGTGAGGCGGGGACGCAAAGCCTCCGGTCCATGCGACCTTGTCGTGTGCGATAGCGGGGTTGCCGCAGTAGCTGTCGCTACCGCGTCGCGCGCTCCCGAATCCGTCACGGCGAAGCTGCCCGAACGCGAAGGACATACAGCGGAGCGTTCATGACACAACCGACTCATTCGACCACGCCGGTCGCGGCACAGTCGGGCGAGCTCGTCATCAATCTGTGCTCGTCGACGACGCCAATGGCGCTCGTCAAGCCGACGGCACCCGAGCTCGCGCGGTTCACGTTCTTTGTCAGCCGCCGCCGCGAAGAGGGTCGCGAGCGATTCCGGCTGCACATGGGCTATTTCGACACGCGCGAAGAAGCCGAACACATCCTGACCGCCATCCGCGATCTGTATCCGGCCGCTTGGGTCGGTGACGCGCCCGGCAAGCGCTTGAAGCTGCCGCAGCGCCCTGATGTCACGGCGACCAGCCCGACGCCTTCGCCTTCGCCCGCGCCGGTGGCGCCGCCTCCACTGATGGCACTGCGCAATGGCTCGAACGTCCGCGAAGTGCTGGCAGAGCTTGCGGCCGCTCCGACAGCGACGAGAGCACTGCCTGCTGCGGCCTCCTTCCGCCCAGCGGCTCCGCCCGCGCCACGCGTTCCGTCACCGCCCGGCACCGCGCCAGCTGCCGCGGCTCGCAAGGCCGCGATCGGCGCACCCGATCCTGCGCTGGCGCGGATCCGTCCCGTCCGTGACGGCAGCGACCTCTCGGACAGCCAGGTCCTCAAGGTTCTCGAGCGACGCCGCAGTGCGGCGCTTGCCGCCGCACCGTCTGGCTCGGAGCCGGCCTCAGCCGCAGCGGGTCAGATTGCGATCGTCGGTCCCGAAGACACCCAGACCTGGCGCGACATCAAGGCTCAGCTGCGGCGCGATGCAGCGGTGCATTTTGCCGTGCAGCTGAACTGGTCGGTGACGCCGATCGATCTGGCGAAGGTGCCGGGCCTCGCGATCTTCAATGCCTACACGCTCTACAAGATCGAAGGCAATCGCGACGGTCGCAAGTGGTACGGGCTGCGGCTGGGCTTTTTCAGCGACGCGCTCGCAGCCAAGCAGGTTGCGCTGTACGTCCGCTCGGAGTTCACCTCGGTTGCGGTGGTGCCGGTCAGCGCGACCGAACGCGAGCAGGCGAAGGCCATCGGCGCGATCGATCTGCCAGCGGCGCCGCGGGCATCCCGCTCCGCTGGCGATGATGATCCGATCAGGTTGATCGATGACGACACGCCGGCAAGACCGTCAAAGCCGGCGGTTGCAACCCCGCGTGCTCAGCTTCCCGAGCCGGATCCGGATCCGCGGCGCCAGGCGGGCGGGCCGCGCGGCCCGGCGCAGTCACTCGAAGAAACGTTGGAGATTCTGGGTGCGAGCCAGCTTGCGATCGACGACGGTCATGGTGAGCGTATCAATCTCGATGTACGCGCCCCGGCGGCATCGCGCAGCACCTCGACATTCTCGAAGTTGCTGGACCGCCTGACCGAGCGGCTGCGCTCTTAAGGTTGCTTTCCGAACAAACGATCCAGTTCGGATTTGGCTTGGTCGATGGCTGCCTGGTCGCCGGGCTGCCACGCATTCGCTCGCGGCTTGAAGTGATCGCAGAAGTTCGCATGTTCCTTGTCGCGAACTTCTTCTGCGGTCGGTTCACGACAGTGCTTCGCAACCCTGGTGTCGTACTCGACACACATCCGGCAGACATGCAGTTCGGCGCGGCAGTTGCGGCATTCCTCGCGACGCAGCAGCGGCAGACTCAAGGCGGCGAGACTCGCGCCGCATTGCCAGCAGACCAGCGAATGACTCATTCGGTGAGTGTAGCCCGGCTGGCCCACAGCGCCGCAAGTGCTGCGCCCGTGTGTGAGCCTGTTGCGATCCGCGCGAGTTGCTGCGGTGCGCACTGCGCGACGACGCGACCACCCGCGGAGCCGGCTTCGGGGCCAAGATCGATGACCCAATCGGCCGCCGCGATCACGTCCAGGTTGTGTTCGATCACGACCACTGTGTTGCCCGTGTCAACGAGCCGCTGCAGTGCACGCAGCAGGCGCTCGACGTCTGCCATATGCAGTCCAACCGTGGGTTCATCGAGCACATAAAGCGTGTGCTTCGGGCGCTGCGATGCCGGTCCCCGTAGCGCCGGACGCACCTTGGCAAGTTCGCTGACCAGCTTCAGCCGCTGGGCTTCCCCGCCAGACAGCGTGGGGCTTTGCTGACCGAGCGTGAGATAACCGAGCCCGACTTCCTCGAGCAGCGCCAGGGTGTGCTTGAGTTTCGGGTGGGCGGTGAAGAACTCGAGCGCGGCTTCGATGTTCATTGCGAGCACGTCGCCGATGCTGCGGCCACGATACAGAACGCTCAGCGTCTCAGCCCCGAAGCGCTGGCCGCGGCAGCGGTCGCAGAGCACTTTCACGTCTGGCAAAAAGCTCATCTCGATCGTCTGCACCCCCTGGCCTTCACAGCTCTCGCAGCGCCCGCCGGCAGTGTTGAACGAGAACCGCCCTGCGGAGTAGCCGCGCAGCCGCGCCTCGGTCGTGCCGGCATAGATTCGCCGGATCTCGTCCCAGATTCCGGCATAGGTGGCAGGGCAGGAGCGCGGCGTCTTGCCGATCGGCGACTGATCGACCTGCAGCACGCGATCGATGCCTGCAAGGCCGCTGAGCTGCGCGCAGCCGATGGCCGCGCGCGCGCCAGCCAGCTGGGCCCGCGCGCTCGTGTACAGCACGTCGTGCGCGAGCGTTGACTTGCCCGAGCCGCTGACCCCGGTCACGACGACCAGACGAGCGAGCGGAATCCGCGCGTTGGCGCGCCGCAGATTGTGCAGGGTCGCATGTCGGACCTGCAGCGACGGCGTCGAGCGCACCACCGGGCGTTGCGGCACTGCAGGCGGTTGCAGCGGGTGGCGCAGCATCCGACCGGTGACCGAGTCACGGTGTTGCATCAGCTGCGCCGCGGTGCCCGCCGCCACGACCCGGCCGCCACGCACGCCGGCGCCTGGTCCGAGGTCGATCACATGATCGGCCGCGCGGATCGTCTCTTCATCGTGTTCAACGACGATCAGCGTATTGCCGCTGGCGGCGAGATCCGTCAGCGCATCGAGCAGAATGCCGTTGTCGCGCGGATGCAGACCGATCGTCGGTTCATCGAGCACATAGCAGACGCCGCGCAGGTTGGAGCCGAGCTGGGCCGCGAGCCGGATGCGCTGTGCCTCGCCACCCGACAGTGTCGGCGCACCGCGATCAAGCTGCAGATATCCAAGTCCGACGCGCTCGAGGAACCCGAGCCGCGCGCGCATTTCGGCGAGCAGGTCGCGCGCGATCGTCGCGGCGCGCCCATCCAGTTGCAGGGTGCCGACCATCTCGGCCGCGCGCTGCACGGGCTCGCAGGTGATGTCGCTGATGGAGCGCCCATCGATCCGGACCGCCCGGGCGATGCGATTGAGTCTGCTGCCGTTGCAGGCGCTGCAGGTCGCGGCGCTGGCATCGTCGCTGCCCTGCGCGTCCGTCAGCGCGTTTTCCTCATCGAGGCCCGGCAACGTCAGGCCCGTGCCAAAGCACTGCCCGCACCAACCCTGGCGCGAATTGAACGAGAACAGGCGTGGATCCAGCTCCGGATAGCTGTTGCGGCATCCGGGGCAAGCGCGCTTGGTCGAATAGATCTGTGTGTCGCTGCGGCCCTGGACCTGCACCTGCACGAAACCTTTGCCGTGTTCCAGCGCGCGCTGCAGCGCCTCGTACAGCGCTGCGGATTCGCGTTCGGCGACGGTGACATTGGCAACCGGCAGCTCGATCGTATGCTCGCGAAAGCGATCGAGCCTGGGCCAGGGCCTGGTCGGTACCAGATTGCCGTCGACCCGCAACGTTCCAAAGCCACGATCGCGCGCCCACTTGGCCAGAGCGGTGTATAGCCCCTTGCGTGCGGTCACGAGCGGTGCAAGCAGCGTGAGCTTTCGGCCGCGATAGCGGCGCAACAGCTCGGCAGCCAGCGCCGCCGCTGACTGCGGCTCGATAGGCAGATCGCAGTCGGGGCAGAACTGCGTGCCGAGCTTGACGAACAGCAGACGCAGGAAATGCTGGATCTCGGTCAACGTTGCAACCGTGCTCTTGCGGCCACCGCGGCTGGTGCGCTGTTCGATCGCAACGGTTGGTGGGATGCCGAGGATCGCATCGACTTCCGGCCGGGCTGCAGGCTGCACGAACTGGCGCGCGTAGGCGTTCAGCGATTCCAGATAGCGTCGCTGGCCCTCATTGAAGATGATGTCGAAGGCCAGCGTCGACTTGCCCGAACCCGAGACGCCGGTGATTACCGTGAACTTGTCGCGCGGGATATCGACGTCGATATCCCGCAGGTTGTGTTCGCGGGCGTTGCGCACGCTGATCATCGCCGGCGCAGCCGCTGTCGTTGCGTGGTGCGTTGGCGGCTCATTGATCTGCAGCGCGGCATTCGTACCCAGCAGAGTCTCGTACTCGGCCAGCGCGCGTCCGGTGTGCGAGGTCTTGTGGCGCCGGAGCTGCGCTGGAGTGCCCGCGGCAACCAGCAGACCGCCGCCACTGCCGCCCTCTGGTCCGAGATCGATGATCCAGTCGGCACTGCGGATCACATCGAGGTTGTGTTCGACAATCAGCAACGAATGACCCGCGTCGAGCAGCTTGCGCAGCGCGCCGAGCAACTTCGCGATGTCCTCGAAGTGCAATCCCGTCGTCGGTTCGTCGAACAGGAACAGCTTGCGACTCGCAGCCGACTTCGCTGCGGCAGAACGGGCCGCGGCAGCAGAACGGGCTGCAGTGTCTGCCAGATGCCCGGCGAGCTTCAGTCGTTGCGATTCGCCGCCCGAGAGTGTCGGCACCGGTTGCCCGAGACGAACGTACTCGAGGCCAACATCTGCCAGTGGCTGCAAGCGCACGGCGAGCTCCGGCACATCGGCAAAGAATGCCAGTGCCTCGGTGATCGTGAGCTCGAGCACATCGGCGATGCTGGCGCTGCGCCCATCCGCCGCGGTGCAGGTGATCTCCAGCGTCTCGACGCGGTAGCGACGGCCGTTGCAGTCGGCGCAGCGCAGATACACGTCGGACAGGAACTGCATCTCGACATGCTCGAAGCCACTGCCGCTGCACAGGGCGCAGCGCCCCGTGCCGGAGTTGAAGCTGAAGGTCCCTGCTGCGTAGCCGCGTTCGCGGGCTTCGGGCTGCTGCGCGAAGCGCGCGCGGATCACATCGAAGGCGCCGACATAGCTGGCCGGGTTCGAGCGCGTCGTCCGGCCGATCGGTGACTGATCGACCATGATCACTTCATCGATCTGCTCCGCGCCCAGCAGCGCAGCATGTGCGCCGGGCGTGTCGCCCGGCAGGTTCTTGGCCTTCAGCAGCGCCGGGTAGAGCACGTCCTGGACCAGCGTCGATTTGCCGGAGCCTGAAACGCCGGTGAGGCAGACGAAGCGTTGCAAGGGGATGCGAACATCAATGCCCTGCAGATTGTGCTGACGCGCGCCGCGCAGCTCGAGCCACTGCGTTGCCGCGCTGCTCGCATTGGCTGCGAGGGGCAGCTCGACGCGCCGCTCGCCGCGCAGGTAGGCGCCGGTCAGGGAGTCGCGGTGCGCCGCGACGCGTTCCGGGGTGTCGAAGCAGACGATCTGGCCGCCGCGTTCGCCGGCGCCCGGGCCCATATCGAGCAGTCGATCGGCCTGCAGCATGATCTGCGGGTCGTGCTCGACCACGACCAGTGAATTGCCGGCGTCTCGCAGCCGCCGCATCACGCCGATGACACGCTGCATGTCGCGCGGATGCAGACCAATCGACGGTTCATCGAGCACGAACAGCGTGTTGACCAGCGAGGTACCCAAGGCGGTCGTCAGGTTGATGCGCTGGACCTCGCCGCCCGACAACGTCCTTGATTGACGATCGAGCGTCAGGTAACCCAAGCCCACTTCGCACAGGAAGTCGAACCGGGTGTTGATCTCGCGCAGCAGCAGCTCGGTGGCCTCATCGAGTGCACCCGGAAGCCGCAGCGCACGGAAGAACTCCCGCGCGCGATCGATTGGCAGCAGCATCAGCTCGTGGATGTTCATCGCAGGCGCTGCGCCGAGTCGCCACAGCAAGGACGCCGGTTTCAGGCGCGCGCCATTGCAGGCGCTGCAAGGCGTGTACGACCGATAGCGCGACAGCAGCACGCGGATGTGCATCTTGTATGCGCGGCTCTCGAGCCACTCGAAGAAGCGGCGCGTGCCGTACCAGACGTTCCTGGCCCACTTGCCTTCGCCGGCCATGACCCAAGCGCGCTGCGGGTCGCTCAGGTCTCGCCACGGTACATCGAGCGGGATGCCGCGCTTGCGCGCCAGCCGTTCCATGTCCTGCTGGCACTCGCGGTAGGCATCGGTCTGCCACGGTTTGATGGCGCCGTCGCGCAGCGTCTTCGATTCGTCAGGAATCACCAGGCGGTAATCGACCCCGATGACCCGCCCAAAGCCCTTGCAGGTCTCGCAGGCCCCGAGCGGTGAATTGAACGAGAACGCACTCGGCGTTGGCTCGGCGTAAGTCAGGTCGCAGTCCGGGCAGTGCAGGTCGGTCGAGTAACGCCAGGTGTCGACGATCTTCTCGTCGGCGAGCACCTGCACGTGCATGCGGCCCTGACCGACGTGCAGGCTCGCTTCGATCGCCTCAGCCAAGCGCTCCGGCGCCTCAGCCTCCACCCGCAGTCGGTCCTGGATGACCTCGAGCGAAGCCTGGCCCGTCTGCTGGATACGCGTGTAGCCCTGACGTTCGAGCAGCGCCCGGATCTCGGCTTCCTTGAATCGGGCCGGAATCGCGACCGGAAAGCAGATGTGCAGCCGCGGGTTATCCGCTGCGGCAGCGCGAGCCGTGATGTCGCAAAGGATGCTTTGCGGCGAGTCGCGCTGCACCGGTTTGCCGCAGCCGCTGCAGTACAATTGCGCCGCGCGCGCGAACAGCAGCTTCAGATGATCGTTGAGCTCCGTCATCGTGCCGACCGTCGAGCGCGAAGTCCGCACCGGGTTCGTCTGGTCGATCGCGATGGCGGGCGGCACGCCGTCGATCGAATCGACCTGGGGTCGGTCCATCCGATCGAGGAACTGCCGCGCGTAGGGCGAGAACGTCTCTACGTAGCGGCGCTGACCCTCGGCGTACAGCGTGTCGAACACCAGTGATGACTTGCCGGAACCCGAGACCCCGGTGACGACAACCAGCTCACGCAGCGGGATATCGACTGAGAGGTCGCGCAGGTTGTTCTGGCGAGCGCCGCGAACGGCGATCGCCGCAGAGGAGGGGGCGGGCATGCTCTCATTCTAGAAGAGTCGGGCCAAAAGAAAGGCCCGCATCGCTGCGGGCCTTCTGATCAAGCAAATGACCGTGGGTAACTACTGTTTGTAGGTGACCATCAGCATGAACTCGCGCGGTGGCAGCAGCACGGCTCCGCCCAGGAACCCGCGACCGGAGCTGATCGTGATCTTGTCCTTGTCCTGCAGGTTCTTGACGTTGAAGCGAAACTCCCAGTTGTCGCCGACCGAGTAGCCGACCGTGGCGTTAAGCCGGTCGTAGGCGGTAACGAGGAAGTCGTTGGTCGCTGCGGTGATGTAGTCCGCCTGTCTGAACCAGTCGGCGCCGATCAGCACGCGGCCACCCTCGGGCCCGACCGGTATGTCGAAGCCATAGTCGAAGCCGAGCGTGAACGTGTAGTCCGGCAGCTGCGGAGGCGTCGCCGTGCCGCCATTGAGGAACAGGGTCGAGGCCTGCGCCGGTGCGCTGGTCGGGTCCAGGTCCTTGTACTTGCCGTCCAGGAACGCTGCGTTCAGGAACAGCGTCAGGTTGTCGATCGGCACGAGCGTGGTTTCGACCTCAAGACCCTGGACCTCGACCTTGCCCGCGTTCTGGACCGGGAACGCCGACGTGCCGTTCGGCAGCGGCACCGTGGCGTTGAACGTTGCGTCCTTGATGTTCGCCTGGAACAGCGCGGCGTTGATGCGCGCGCGGCGGCCATAGAATTCGGTCTTCAGGCCGAGCTCGAAGGTCGTGTTCTCCTCCGGGCCGTACGCGATGCGCGCAATGTCGTTGTTGGTGATGTTGATGCCATTGTAGCCACCGGACTTGAAGCCGCGGGCGGCCGAGGCGTACAGCAGCATGCTGTCAACGGCGTCGGATTCCACCGTGTAGTCCAAGCCGAGCTTCGGCGTGAACTTCGTGTAGTCGTTGCGCAGCGCCACCGGGCCGAGCGGATCCGGAACCGGGTTCGGGCCGAGGAACAGGAACTGGAAGGTTTCGTCGAACTGTTTCTCGTCCTTGGTCCAGCGGCCGCCGAACGTGACCTTCAGCTGGTCCGTCAGCGCGTAGTCGCCCTGGCCGAACAGCGAGTAGGACTTCGTCTTCGCCTCGATCTGGTTGGTCGAGGTGGCGCCGATGTTGAAGAACGGGCGGGTAATGTTCCAGCCAAAATCCTGCTTGCCGGTCTCGTCGAGGTAGAACAGGCCGACGAGGTAGTTCAGCTTGTCGCTCAACGCGGTGCCCTGCAGCTGGAGTTCCTGGCTGATCTGGCTGGCCTGCGGCGTCGAGGCGCCGATCACCTGGCCATCCCCGCCGAAGTCGGTTGTGAAGAAGTCGTTTGTGAACACGTAGCCCGTGATCGACCGCAGCGTCACGGCACCGAAGTCATATGAGGCATTGATCGACGCGATCGTCTGTTTGGTCTTGCCCTCTGGCTGGTTCGAGATGATCGACGGAAGGCGTGCAATGTCCGGCGTGCTGACCTGCCGCGACGGCAAAGTCAGCACCATTTCATCCGACGTGTAACGGCGGTTGGCAGCGACGCCGGGAGCCGTAAAAGGGAGCAGCTGCAGCGCATCGTTGCGGCTGTCAGAGTGAGACAGCGCGAACGTCACATCGAAGTTCTCGATGCCGGTGTAGCGCAGCTTGGCGCGCGCTGCCCAGTTGCGTTCGAGGCCGCGGTCCTCGCCGGTGGTCCGGTTGAAGTATTGCCCGTCCTTGTTGTTGATCTGCGCGGCGAATGAGCCGGCCCAGGCGTCGGCAATGGACCCGCCGGTGCTGACGCTCGCGAGGTACTGGCTGTCGTTGCCGGCGCCGACCCTGACGTTGAGCCAACTTTCTTCACCCGGGGAGCGCGTCACAAACTTCAGCGCACCGGCGAGCGTGTTGCGGCCGTATAGCGTGCCCTGAGGACCGCGCAGTACTTCGACGCGCTCGATGTCCGACAACGTGACGTTGTTGCCGTTCAGGCGACCGATGTAGATGTCGTCGACATAGATGCCGAATGGGGATTCGGCGACGACCAGTGA